>MDTG01112819.1_pt1 | contig 15458 bp, 12 predicted proteins | sample 811421 | NCBI WGS metagenome assembly MDTG01 (sample SAMN05326645, study PRJNA326480) | marine metagenome | isolation source: seawater | place: Pacific Ocean: South East | collected 2011
ACTTTATAATTTGACTTCACCACTTTCTCATTACAAAAAACATTTCCACTATTAATAGTCTTTTGAATCTTATTACGAGTTGTATTTGATAACCTAAGTAATAAAAATTTATCAATTCTAAGAAAATCATGATTTTTATCCACTTCAAATGCATGATGTTCGTGTAATAAATTATTTTCCTCCATTATTCAGAATCATTATCATTAATTGTATCTGTTAACCAAATATTAATATAACTTCCTAATGATGCGGTATCCCCATATGTAGGAAGTGTTTTATAAACAAATGCATTCAACGAATCAATCACGCTATTATCAAAATAACATTGCCCTAAATTAAGAGAATAATTATTTAACTTTTTCTTTAAATCAAAAAACTGTGTATTAATTAATTCAGGCACCTCGACGGCATAATCATAACCATTGCCCAAATAGAGATCAATAATAGAAAATTTTGGCAAACTATCATTAGTAAGTAAATTCTTTCCATCTAATTGAGCAAATTTGACTACATCTCTAGCAAAATCATCAACATAAAACAAATCACCAATTCTAAAAAAAGAATTTTCTAATATTGCAATAGATTGTCGAATAGATTTATCTTTTAAACTTGGGAAGGATATAAAATTTACTTTTTTTGGGTTCATTGTTACATAAATTTTTCTACCTGGTTTGACAATACTCCCTACGTTGGGTGTATGCGAAATAACTGCTCCCCTTGGATATATAGGATTATAAGTAGTAGAATCTAAAACAACTAAATCTAAATCATACAATACTAATGTGTCATGACTAGACATTAAATCTAATCCAATTAATGAGGGTACGCAGACAATATGATCGTGTCTTGTATATTTCTTAAAGACAAAATCTATTACACAAAAAGTAATAAAAAGAAGCAGAATAGAAACCACCACTCTTATAATAAAAGACTTAAAAAATAATCTATTCATAAATGTATTAATATAAATATATTGATTATCAATAAACTACAATATTATAAAAACAAATTTTATATTTAAACATTAAGAAATTAATAATAATGAAAAATATTGCAATTTTAATGGGAGGTAGCTCAAATGAAAAATTTATATCTATTAAAAGTGCTAATACAATATATAGCTATTTGGATACAAATAAATATCTCGGATTTAAAGTGAACTGTATAGATATTAAGACTTTCTATGTTGATTTATATGATAAAAACATACAAATAAATCGTTCTGATTTTTCTTTTGAATATAAAAATAAAAAAATAAAATTTGATATGGTTTACAACATGATTCATGGTGCACCTGGAGAAAATGGGGATTTATGTCAATATTTTGAAAAACTTTCTATTCCTTATAGTTCTTGTAAAAAAGTGCCATCACAACTGACATTCAACAAATTAAAATGCAATTTACAACTAAAAAAAATAGGATATAATGTTCCAATAATTTATAATAATATTGAAGATGTGATATATCCCTGTATTGTTAAACCAGTAAATGGTGGTTCAAGTTTGGGTGTACAAAAAGTTAATTCAAAAAAATTCATACATAAAGCAATTAATCATGCAAAAACAATTGATAAAAAAACTATTATTGAAGAATTCATAAATGGTAGAGAGTTAACATGTGCTGTATTCAATTTTAAAAACAATACACAATCTTTAACCGCATTACCTATTACAGAAATAATGAGCCAAAATGACATTTTTGATTATAATGCTAAATACCAGGGTCAATCCAAAGAAATCACACCAGCTAATATTACATTAGCTGTAAAAGATAAAATTGAAAACATATCAAAAAAAGTATATTTAGATTTCGATTTAAATGGTGTTATACGTATTGATTTTATTTTAAATAAGGAGACACCATATATAATTGAAATAAATACCATACCAGGGTTTTCAAAAGAAAGTATTGTTCCCCAAATGCTAAAGTGTGCAAAAATACCGATAAAGCAATTTATAGACTGGCATATTAGGTCTATTTTAAACAAACCCCAGAATTAATGAAATTAATTAATTTATTCATTGCAATGACACGATGACTAAATTGATTTTTCTGTTCTATTGACATCTCAGCAAAAGTAATCTTTTGACCTTCAGGTATAAAAACAGGATCATAACCAAACCCATTATTTCCTTTAGGAAGAGTAGTAATAGTTCCTTTTATTACACCTTCAAATAATAATTCTTTTTGGTCATCTTTAAGACATATAATAGTCCTAAAGCGAGCTCGCCTATTAATAACTTCATTCATATCTTCAAGAAGTTTTTTAACATTTAAAATTGAATTTCCTTGCTGACCTGCATATCTAGCAGATAAAACACCAGGTCTTCCATCTAAGTATTCAACTTCTAATCCAGTATCATCTGAAATACAAGGCCTATTGTATTGTTCAAAAATAGTGCGAGCCTTTATTAGAGCATTCTCTTCTAATGTTAATCCCTCCTCTTTGATTTCTTTATAAAAACCTATCGTATTGAGTCCTAATAATTTAAACTGCGGAAAAGACTTTTGAAGCTCTCTCAATTTATTAAAATTGAAAGAAGCGAAAATATAATTATTCATGATGATACGGATGATTATTAAAAATAGTAAATGCACGATATGTTTGCTCAACTAATACAAGTCTAGCAAATAAATGTGGTAAAGTCATTTTTGATAATGAAAAAATAAAATTAGATCTTTTTTTTAATTTAACAGGCACACTAAAAGCGTCACCAACAATAAAGATAATTTTGGTATGGTGTAACAATGATTGATTAATAAAAGACGCATATTCAACTGAACTCATCTCTTTACCTAACTCATCTAATGTAACAACTAAATCTCTAGCGGTAATATCTTTAATTAGTTTCACTTCATTCTTCTTATTATTATCAAGAAATGAGGTGGATAATTTTGAAAAAGACTCTAGCCTGTTCAAATACTGATCAATTAAAAATTGAATGTTGTTTTTTTTTCTTTTACCAAAGAATATAAACTTTAATTTCATCACTAAAAAAATATAAATTATTTTTAATTTGTAAAAGTTAAATATAAAAATTAGATGAATAATATAATCCGAGAATTTATAAAAAAATCTATTGATGAAGATTTAAAAAATGGAGATTTAACGTCATTAGCATGTATTTGTGAGATAACTACAGGACGTGCCGATTTAATTAGTAAAGAAAACTGTATAATTGCTGGGATTGAATTAGCAAAAGCAATATATGAATACTACGATAGTAATTTATCTTTTACTCCATTCTATAAAGATGGTCAACTCGTTCAAAAGGGGTCTACTATTTTTTCTATAATTGGAAAAAAACATTCAATCCTTGCAACTGAAAGAATAATTTTAAATTGTATACAAAGAATGAGTGGAATCGCAACTAATACGAATAAATATGTAAAAAAATTACAAGGCCTTAGCACTAAAATTCTAGATACTCGAAAAACCTGTCCAAGCATTAGATTTTTAGATAAACAAGCAGTCAAAATAGGTGGTGGAAACAATCATAGAAATAGCTTATATGATGTGATTATGATTAAAGATAATCATATTGATTTTTGTGGTGGAATTGAAAATGCAATACAAAAATGCAATGAATACTTAATAAAAAACTCCCTCGATCAAAATATTATTATAGAAGTAAGAAGTATAGAAGAATTACATAAAGTATTAAATTTTGGTAAAATAAATAGAATCCTACTAGACAACTTTGATATTATACAAACAAAACAAGCAGTTTCATTAGTTAATGGCAGATACCCGTTAGAGAGCTCTGGTAATATTAACTTAAAAACAGTTAGAGAATATGCACTTTGTGGAGTTGATTTTATTTCAATAGGAGCCTTGACTCACTCAGTTAAATCTGTAGATTTAAGCATGATATGTAGATAATTTAAGAGACAAGAAACATCACATTAATAATTTATTTATCTTAGCACAAAATAATATCATTCAATATGAAGCACCTAATAATATTAATTTTCATTGCAATATGTAACAATATTGTTGCACAAGATTTATTAAATAATAATATATCTAACTATAACCCATTATCTCCACCTAATACATATAATAATATAGATAATCCAAACTATTGGAAAAATAAAATTCCCTATCCAGGATACTGGCAGCAAGATGTTCACTATTTAATTACTGCAGAAATTATTGACACGCTTAATATGATAAATGGTAAACAAACTCTAATATATACCAATAATTCACCAGATAATTTAGAATATGTGTTTTTTCATTTATATGCTAACGCATTTGAACCTGATTCGTATTTAGACAAGTTTAGAAAAAGTAATAAAATGCTTACAGTCTACCGAGAAGATGAGAAAAAGAAAAAAGGTTTAGAAATACAAAGTATTAGTTCTAATGGACAAAATCTAAAAACAGAAATAGATAATACTATAATGAAGGTTTTTTTGGATAAGCCATTAGAAAGTGGTGAAACAATCTCTTTCGATATTGAATTTCAATCATATTTTGGAGGTAATCAAGAAGAAGGTAATGTTAGAAGAAGAATGAAAGTATACGAAGAATATGGAAATAAACATTACAATGGTGTTCATTGGTATCCAAGAATATCAGTATATGATAGAAAATTTGGATGGACTACTGATCAACATTTGGGCAAAGAGTTTTATGGAAACTTTGGGTGCTTTGATGTGGAACTGACATTTCCTGACAATTATATTGTTGAGGCAACTGGAAATATGCTTAATAGAGAAGAGGTACTACCAAAAGAATTAATGAAAAAATTAAATATTGCTAATTTTGCAAATAAAAAATTTGACACTCCCCCATCTGAAATAATTAGATATAATCCCAACAAAAAGAAAACATGGAAATTTCATGCAGAAAATGTCCATGACTTTGCATTTACTGCAGACCCTAGTTATAGAATAGGTGTTGCTGAATGGAATGGAATTAAATGTTATTCTCTAGCAAAAGAACAGCATGCTTCTAAATGGCAAAATGCAGCTGAATACGCCGCAGAAATTATTGAGGTTTTTTCTGAAGATTTTGGGATGTATACATATCATAAAATAATTGTTGCAGATGCTAAATCTGGTATGGAATACCCCATGATTACACTTGATAGTGGTAAAGATCCCGGTTATAGAGGATTATTAATTCATGAAATAGGTCATATGTGGTTTTTCGGTCAAGTTGGAAATAACGAGACATATCGTGCCGCATTGGATGAAGGATTTACGCAATTTTTAACTGCATGGGGAGCAGATGCGATTGAAGGAAAATACATGAAACGTGATTCATCGTATATTAAAGATACCATACTAGACAATAAAAATATATCTCTTTTAGATCGAATTGCATGGCTTAAAAACAATAAAAGTTTTTTAAATAAATACTATGATACCCATACTAACCAATTAACAAATAGAGACAGGAGGGTATTCTACAGATATGTTATGGATGCAACAGAAAATAATACTCCTAAGCTTAATACTCATTCCCATGATTTTGGTGGTTCTTTAGCCCATAGAGGTTCATACACTCATGTATATGGTAAAACTGCAACTATGTTATATAACTTACAATATGTTTTAGGTGATGAATTGTTTCTAGCTGCTATTCAAAATTATTTTAATACTTGGAAAATTGCTCATCCATACTTAAATGATTTCAGAAATTCAATCATTAACTTCACCAAAGTAGATTTAAACTGGTTTTTTGACCAATGGCTTGATACAAATAAAGATCTAGATTACGCTATTAAAAATGTAAAGAAACTTGAAAATGATACGTTTGCAATCACTGTTATAAGAAAAGGGGAAATGGAAATGCCTATAGACCTAACTATTGATTCTAAATTTGGTATGAGATATAATTTTCATATTCCAAACAATTGGTTTATCAAAGAAACCAAAGCCACAGTGTTACCTAAATGGATTGGATATGGTAATCTAAATAAAGAATATACATTTAAAGCTCACGTACCATCTGGTGTAAAAAATGTAATGATTGATTTAAGCGAAAGATTAACCGACTCTTATATGATTGACAATAGATTAAAAGGGAATATAGATTTCTCACTTGACTACGGAGTTAAAAAGTATTCTAATTTAAGGAAATATGAAGTTAAGGCAAGACCTGATCTATGGTATAATGGTTATGATGGGATAAAATTAGGAATGAATATTGATGGTGACTACTTAAAAACTCATCACATTTTTCAAGGAAATGTTTGGCTAAATACAGGCTTAGCTAAACACAGCTCATTAACTGAAAACACCGAAAATGATAACATGTCGTACAGACTTAAATATTCTACATCACTAACTAAATATGTAAAAAATAGCAATGTCAGAATGAATATAAGTTCTCTTGATGGATTAAGCTATATGTCTATAGGATATAATATAAAGGATAATACCGGTTCAAAAAGTTTAGATTTAAGCCTCAATGGATATGAGAGAGAAGAACTATCTGATTTAAATTACTTATTTAATGATAATCTTTGGACACCTGAAAAAAAGAATACAAATATTACTGTTCATCTATCACATAGTTACACATACCTACAGAATAATAAGTTTAGAGGTCAAGGGGAAATGAATATAGTGCTCAAATCATCCTCATTAATGAGTGACTATGATTTCTCTCAAATTACTATGAGTATAATTAATAAAAGTGAAATTGGAAAAATACATATTAATACAAGACTATTTGCACAGAGAGGCTTTGGAGTATTTCCTTATGAAAGTCAATTATATGCAGCCGGTGCAAATCCAGAAGATATGATGCATAATAAATATACTCGGTCAATTGGATTAATATCTAGAGACTTAGCTTCGTTTGGCAACACAACTAACAACTTCCAATATGGAGGGGGACTGAATTTACGTGGATACGCGGGATACTTTATGACAGCAGAATCCTTAAATGGCAATATTAATAACTACAAAGGAAACTCTGGAATAGCATTTAATTCAGAAGTTGAAATAACTGAACTAATCCCATATTTAAATTACTTTGGATTAAACTCATACATCTTTATGGATATAGGTGCAATAAATGACAATCAATTTGAAGAAAATTTATCTTTTAGCAGTTTATACATGGATGCTGGAATTGGTTGGACGTTAGAACTATCAAGATTATGGGGTAATAAAATAGAATCGGAGCCTCTATTGATTAGGCTAGATTTACCGCTTTTCTTAAACACACCCCCTCCTGACCAAAACTATTTACAATTAAGGTATCTAATTTCTATAAATAGAGCATTTTAACATGTTCTTAAAGATACTAATCATACTACCATGTTTTATACTCGCACAATCACCTATGGATATTTGTGGAATTTGGCTAGAAAAAGAAAAAAAATCTCATATTGAGATATATAAAAATAACGACAATCTTTATGAAGGTAAAATAATCTGGTTAGCAGAACCATTAAATGATTTTGGACAAGAAAAAAAGGACCATAAAAACCCAAATGTTTTGTTGAGAGATAATAAACTAAAGGGACTGACTATAATAAAACAACTCAAATATATTGAGGAAAACAAATGGTCCAATGGCACTATTTATGATGCAAGAAGTGGCAAAACATATAGTCTAAATGTATCAATGAAAGATTCAAATACTCTTAACATGAGAGGCTATATGGGTGTTAGTTTGATTGGAAAAACTACAAGCTGGACTAGAATTAACTAAAATACTTTTTAAATATAGATTGGTATCTATAACTTCTTATAAACTGTCCTAAATCCTTGCTAACAATAAAATTATAACCCTTAAAGTATGCATATATATAACCCCACAACATAGCAATACTAAGTAAAAAGTACGGAGACTTAAAAATTTTCTTAATACAGTTTAAAAATAATAATATAACATCCATTCTTATTGAATATAGCATTTTTCCATTTCGAAATGCAGCTTTTACTAAACCATATTCTTTATATGTAGAACGATGATGAACTACTTTTAATTCAGGTAATACAGAAACATTCCACATCTTAAATCTAGCATGATGTTCATCCACTGTATCCCAGCCCATGCTTTTTACTAATCCACCAATCTGTTCAAAACACTCTCTTCTATAAGACTTTAATGCACCACGAACATGATCTAAATTAGTCTCATTCTCAAGAATATGTTTATCCCCCTTATTTAAAACACAAACCCCTCCACATACACCTAACCTTTTATCAAATTGAAATGCGGAAACTATATTCTTTAAATAATTATTAGGAAAAGATAAATCAGCATCTAATTTCATTACTATATCATAATCATTCAATGTCTTTTTATAAAAACCATAATAAAAGACATCCATGACACTTTTTCCAGGCGATCTCTTACCGCTCTTTTCTTTTCTTAGGTATTTAATCCATGGAAAATTAATACTTGCTTTTTTGATTATATCACTAGTATTATCTATTGATCCGTCATCAATAATAATCCACTCAGATGGTAGATAAGTTTGAGAGACTATGGAACTAATCAACTCATTTAAATAATCCTCCTCATTACAAGCTGGTGTAATTATTAATACTTTCACTGTTTTATATTTTTAATTAATACTAAATAAGATATCAATCCTAACAAAAAATACATTAATGCACCAAATGTAGCATACACAAAAAGAACTTTTTCAATACTATTATCTCTAAATATCCAAAACAAAATAATTAATAATACAAAATAAATAATTTGCCAAATTAATAATAAGTGATTCTTTAATGTATAAGAAATTGATGGACTAATAACAGTAAATACAAATCTACTAAACAATAATGGACAAATTAACTGTATATATTGACCAATATCTCCCCAATGATGACCTAGAATGAATACAAAAAAAGAATCTGGAATAAAATAAAAAGGTAAGGTTAAACACAAACCAATTAAAAACATTAAAACTAAAGATTTAAGAAAAATACTTCTTTTATTCTTAGCAGTAGTTAAACGTTGATAAAATACAGTTTTAAACGAATTAGAGATAACAGAAAGAGGTTTGCCTAAGATCTTGTCAGCTAAATCAAAAAGACCCACAGCAAAACTACCAAAATATAGCATAAAAAACGCAATAACGTACTTTTGTGACATAAAGTTCAATATGGCCTGAGGAAGTTCAAATAATGGAAACTTTTTATATTTTGACCATAACCTATAACAATCATTATACATATCCTTTGATTTAAGTAACCTTAGATTCATATACAGATCATTAAGCAAAATAAAACAAGCAAGCAAACGGCCCAAAATTTGACCTAAAACTAATCCAATAGATTGAAAGGACAAATAATAAAAAAGAAGAGATGATGGGGTACTAATAGTAGAATGTACGATTTGTGAAACAGACATACGACTATACTTTTCAAGTCTATTATTCCAACAATATAATATATTATATAACCCAAGAAAAAATGCCCCTAATGGAATTAAATAAAATAATTGTGTATCAAAACCAAATATAATTGAGTACTTAAAAAAATTTTCAAGTAAAAAAACAATACAAACACTTAAGAAAGATCCTATTATCAAACATAATAATGACATAAAAGATAATAATACTGCATCTGTATTTTTAGAAGGTAAAATAATGGCCATTTCCAAACGAAAAGTAAATGAAATTGCAAAAAGTTGTATGATACTCATAAAAAGGGCAAAAACACCAAAATCGCTAGGTGAAAAAAACCTTGTTAATATAGGCAATAAGATAAGTGTAATCAACTGAGAAGACCCTACACCTCCACTTAAGACAACTATATTTCTCAAGTATTTTGATGAAATAAGTTGATTAAAAACATATCGCAAAAAACGCATCATAAATTATTTATTAATTGCATAATATAGTTAGCTTGATTTTGTCTTGAAAATACAGATATATCATCATTATAAATTATTTCACTTGTTCTTTGGTTATATATTAAGCTTAAAGTTTCATATAACAACTTTGAGTTATTAAATTCTACAAACCAACAGTATGAAATATCTTTCATAAGATGATCTAAATCAGAATTTTTCCTTCCTATCCCAATAATTGGCTTTCGAGTGGCTAAATACTCAAAAAATTTTGCAGGTAAACGTCCATTTGCATCAGAGGTATCACTTTGAGTGACTAAAAGTACATCACAATTCATCATTGTCTTAATAGCATTAGAATGTGGAGCATTTGAAATAAACTGAATTTTATCTGCTAAAGATTTTTGATTCATAATATCTAAAAACCCACAATATATTTGACCAACAAATAATAATTTTAAATTAGCTCTGAAATCAGCAATATTAGTTGTTAAATCATTTATAACATCCCAAAAAAAACTATGGTCACGCAACTGATTGTATAGTCCAAAATGACCTACCGTAAAATCAAGATTAGATTTCTTTTTATTAAAATCATAATCTGATAAATCATAACCATTGTGAACAACATGAACACTTTTAGCTCCTTTACTCAACAAGTTATGTGCCCAAGACTGACTAACTGATAAAACAAGGTTGGCAGTTTTTAAAACCTTTTGCTCCAACCTAAAGTGTTTGTTTCTAGCCCATGACGTTAATGGCAGCTGCTCAAAATACTCTATTTCAGTCCAAGGGTCTCGAAAATCAGCAATCCATTTAATGTTGTTTTTCTGAATTAATTTCAATGCTATCATATGCATACTATGTGGAGGGCCTGTTGAAATAATACAATCTACTTTATGTGACATTAGATAATTATTAAGAAATTTAACAGACTTATTTATCCATAAAGCTCTAGTGTCAGGAATAAAAAAATTAGCTCTTATCCATATAAGTAATTTATTTAGAATACTAGGATTTTTACTAATTAGAACATCTTGTGAAACTTGTTTTTTAAAAAAAAAGTTTAACAATACTTGTGGTTCAAATATTTTCAATCTTAATTCTTCAATTTCAATAGGAATTTCACTATTAAGAGTAGTATCAAGAAAAGAATACTCACCACCTTTAGGAGTAAATATACTAACTTTAAAATCATCTTTAAGATACTTAGACAATTTTAGCCATCTTTGAACACCAACCCCCCCTTTTGGCGGCCAATAATAAGTAAGAATCAGTATTTTTTTCATTCTTTTATATAAAAGAGCCTAAAACAAACTATGGGTATCAGTGAAAGTAATAGAATTGAGCATATCAATGAAATCCTAGCAGAATAATAAAACGCTTTAGGTGTAAATTCAAAAACAATTTCATGTTGACCTGGTGGAATCACCATACCCCTTAAAATATAATTAACATTAAAATGTTGAATAGGCTTATTATTAATAAAAACGTTCCATCCTTTAGGATAAAATATTTCAGAAAAAACTGCCAAGACATTATTTTTATTATTACAATTATAAATCAACTTGTTAGGTGAATATGAAACTAATTCAATGCTATCATTCACATTAGAAAGAATAGGATCAGTAATTAGATTATTGTACTTCTTATTAATTATCGCCATAGAAGCTGGCTCAAAATCACTTAAAGCATCTAATTCTTCATTTGCGTTATTTACCCAAATAATACTATCTATTAACCATACATTTCCTAAAGCAGAAGGATTTTGACTCACAAATGGTTGATTTTTTTCTTGTGATATAATATATTTTGTGTTGAGCATATTAATAACATTCATATTACCCTTAGAAAGATGCGTATCTATAACCTCTTGATATCTACCCATTTTAGCCCCATGATACCCACCCAATGATTGATGAAAATATGATGTTCTTGCTCCTTGATCAAGTCGTTCGTTTAGGTTGTAAACTCTATATATAGAGGTGTCTGACTTAATTAATTTATCATATTCTTGTAATTGGAATGGTTTCTCTACACTAGACTTTAAAACAAAATCATCATTATTAAGATATCTTTTATTAACGAACCACATATCTAATACTAATAATAGTGCTAAAATATATACCCATTTATTACCTGTTTTATTTTTAAAAACAAAAATTAAAGCAGAAGATGATATAATAAAAAATAAAGATCTTAATATATCATTTTTAAATAATTGCATTCGATCTTTCATTAAAGCATCAACAAACCAACTAGGAAACTGAGAATCAGCTGAAGATTTAAAATCAAATAAAACCGTACCAAATAAATAAAAGAAAATACTAAATACAAATAAACCTGTAAATGATTTAATTAAAATATCTTTTTTTTCTAAATTTTTAATTAAAAAGAAATTATATAAACCCAGTATTCCAATAAATGGCACGATAAATTGTACGATAATTAAAATCATAGAAACAGTACGAAACTTATTATATAGTGGAAAATGGTCAAGAAATAAATTTGTGATAAAAGGGAGATGTTTTCCCCATGCTAAAATCAAAGAAAAAAGCAATAAAGCAAATAGTAGCCACTTAATAGGTTTTTTTATTGTGAATAAACCTATAAAAAACAACAACCAAACTACTGAACCTATATACACTGGACCAGAAGTGAAACTTTGTGGCCCCCAGTAAAGCGGAACATTTTTAATAAATGCTTGACTATCCCGTTTATTAACACCATTTTTTCGTAAAGCAAGATACACATTAGATCTATCAGATAATTTAGTATGGGAAGATCCACCAAAAAAATTTGGAAATAAAAGATTGAAGGTTTCTAATTTACCATAACTCCATGCAGTAGCATAATCTTTATCTAATCCAGAAGTCTGGTTTTGAGAATTTAATACTAATTCCGATTTTCCCCTTACAGAATACTTGCTATATTCATATGTAGACCAAATATTACCTATATTGATTAACACAGCCAGAATACCTGCAATAAAAAATAATAGAGTATTATTAGCAAACTTACCAAGTTGATGTTTGTTATAAAATATATAAAAGTAGTTGACCCAAAATGTAAATAATATAAATAATAAATAATAAGTTATTTGAAGATGATTAGCTCTTAAATGAAGTCCTAAAAATAAAAAAGCCAATAAAAATCCAATTATTTTAATATTATTTTGTTTACCTGTAAAAGTCAAAATCATACTAGCTATTGCAGGTGCCATATATGCAATAGCATGAGCTTTTGTATTGTGACCTGCTTCTAAAATAATAAATAAGTATGATGATAAACCAAATGCAAGAGAACCTAAAAAAGAAAAATTTGGGTTAATTCCACATGATAATAACAAAATATAAAACCCAATAAAATATAAAAATATAATACCAATAGGTCTGGGCAAATATAATTGTAACAACTTATCTATATGGAGTAAAACATTATTAGGATGTCTTACTGAAATTTGATAGGCTGGCATACCACCAAACATAGAATTAGTCCATAGAGCCTCTTTACCAGTATCTTCTCTAAAATCTACAATTTCCTTAGACATTCCTAAAAATTGCTTAAAATCACTTTGATCAATCTTTTTACCATCAAAAATTGGATAACAATACAACAAGGTTATGCATAGAAACAAGAAAATATGCAAAAAATGGCTTGTCAAATATTTTGAATAAAAGTTCATATTATTTATTTGTCTATTTCTTCATAATCAACATAATCACCTCCTGGATCAATATTTTTATTTTTTTTATATTTCAATACAGTATCCCCAGTTTTTTTCTCTTTATATTGAGAATGAGAATGTGTCTTTTTATTAAGCATATTTTTTATAAAATACTTGATAAAAAAAGGAAATAAAAATCTAAATAATACTCGGATAACATAATAAAATATTAATGCCCATAAAATTAATTTAATCATATTATTTACTTAAGTACAAATTTCTTTCAGAATATATTTTAACAAAAAATTGATCAGACAAATCATTAATAAAATATATCATTTCTCCAGTGGACTTCATTTCAGGACCAAGTTCCTTATTAACATTTGGAAATTTATCAAATGAAAAAACAGGCACTTTAATTGAATATCCTTTCATTTTAGGCTTAAAATTAAAATCACTTAATTTATTTTGACCTAACATAATTTTAGTGGCATAATTTATATACGGCTCCTTAAATGATTTAGCAATAAAAGGAACCGTTCTAGATGCTCGTGGATTTGCCTCAATAACATACGCTTCATTATCCTTGATTGCAAATTGCACATTAATTAACCCAACTGTGTTTAACGATAATGCAATTTTTTTAGTATAAGTAATGATTTTATTAATAATTAACTTATTTAAATCAAAAGGTGGTAACACAGCACTAGAGTCTCCAGAGTGTATACCACAAGGCTCAATATGTTCCATAATTCCAATTATATATACATTTTCACCATCACATATTGCATCTGCCTCAACTTCAATCGCTCCTTCTAAATAATGATCAAGTAAGATATGATTTCCAGGTATACTTTTAAGTAAATTAACAACATGTCGTTCAAGTTCTTTTTGATTAATAACTATTTTCATACCATGTCCCCCAAGTACATAAGAAGGACGAACTAAGATCGGGAAACTTAAAGATTTTGATATTTGAATTGCTTGTTCTGCGCTAGTAGCTACACCAAATTCTGGATATGGAATATTAATTTTTTTTAAATTTTCTGAAAATCTACCACGATCTTCTGCAAGGTCTAGAGAATTAAAACTAGAACCTATAATATTTATATTATACTTTTCAAGTTTTTTAGCAAGTTTCAATGCAGTTTGGCCGCCTAATTGCACAATAACACCCTCAGGTTTTTCATGAAGAATAATATCATAAATATGTTCCCAAAATACTGGTTCAAAATATAATTTATCAGCCGTATCAAAATCCGTTGACACTGTCTCTGGGTTGCAATTAATCATAATAGTTTCAAAACCCAATTCCTTAGAGGCCAATACGCCATGTACACAGCAATAATCAAATTCAATGCCTTGACCAATTCTATTTGGACCTGATCCTAGAACAATTATTTTCTTTTTATTAGAAACTAGGCTTTCATTTTCAGCATATGTTTTATTATTAGGATATATAATTTTTCTTTCAAAAGTAGAATAATAGTATGGTGTTCCTGCATTAAACTCAGCAGCACAAGTATCTACTAATTTATACACGCGTTGAATATCATATTTTTGTCTTAAATTAAAAACCTTACTTTCAAAGCTACCTAATAAATGTGCAATTTGACGGTCTGCGAAGCCTTTCATTTTAGATTCTAATAATAATTCTTCTGAAATAGTATCTATATTATTCCTTGATATCTTTTGTTCCGTATAAATTAAATCTTCAATCTGTTTCAAAAACCAATTATCAATACCTGTAAGTTGTTTTATAGTAGTAATAGGAATACCTATTTTAAATGCGTCATAAACTCTAAAAATACGGTCCCAAGATGCATGTTTCAAAGATTTAAGTATGTCATCCTGGTTAGTCCATGATTTACCATCAGCACCCAAACCATTTCTTTTAATTTCTAATGATTGACATGCTTTTTGCAAAGCTTCTTGAAAAGATCTACCTATAGCCATAACTTCCCCGACTGACTTCATTTGAAGCCCTAATAAACTATCACATCCTGGAAATTTAT
>MDTG01315568.1_pt1 | contig 15458 bp, 29 predicted proteins | sample 811421 | NCBI WGS metagenome assembly MDTG01 (sample SAMN05326645, study PRJNA326480) | marine metagenome | isolation source: seawater | place: Pacific Ocean: South East | collected 2011
AGGACCTAAAGGTGATGTAGGTGCTCCAGGTGTTGGAACGCCAGGTTCTAAAGGACCTAAAGGTGATGTAGGTGGTCCTGGTACTCCAGGTACTGGAACACCAGGTTCTAAAGGGCCTAAAGGTGATGAGGGTACTAAAGGTCATAAAGGTATTATTGGTTCAAGTGGTGGTGCTGGTCAGCCAGGTACTGGAACACCAGGTAGTAAAGGACCTAAAGGTGATGTAGGTGCTCCAGGTGTTGGAAGTCCAGGTAGTAAAGGACCTAAAGGTGATGTAGGTGCAACCGGTCCTCCAGGTCCATTTCAAAAATCACCATCTGGTGCTAAAGGTCATAAAGGACAGCAAGGTGGGATTAATTTCGCTCCTGGCGGTCCTGCAGGTCCAAAAGGTCGTAAAGGTGATAGAGGTTCAGCTGGTCCTCCAGGTCCAGCAGGTTCTGGTGGAGGTTCAGGTATAGGTTCTAGATATAGAGTTGTAGCAGGTAGATGGAACACTAGTGGCTTCGCATATAATGGTGGTGCTAACTTCGCTACGATATGTTGTTTTCAAACTACATTTGTATGTTCAACCTCATCTCCATATTTTGTATATGGTTATGGAAGTATAACAAATCAATTCTTAATATGTAGTCCAGGAGAACCTGGTGGACTAGGCTTCGGTTAAAATTAAAAAGAAATAATAAAAATGGGATTCGCATATAACACGGACATAAAGGTAACGGCACAACACAAAATATCTTCTAGTATTACAGAAGCATCGGGTTCTGCTGTTGATAAAGTCAAAGCTTTAGAAGCATATTATTTTACCATGAATTCTCTTGGTCAAGAGTTTGGTTGGGATAGACCAGAAGACCATGGAGGAATTGTGCCTAGAAGAATAGGTTTAATATCTCAAGAATTAATGGCTGTAGAACCTTCTCTAGTTAGAGTCATGGACTGGTTAGGTGAAGACGAAGATTATTATTGGATTGACTATGAAGCTCTTAATGCTCTTTTAATTGAGGCTATGAAAGAATTAAATCAAAGAGCTGATGCAGTCAAGACTCAATTAGGAATGTCAGTTGATACATATCCATCTCCAGCAGAAACTACAAACTTTAGTCCTAATTATACAATTCAAAGTTTAACTGTCGACCCAGTTGCAGGTGAAGAGGGTAACATTTCTACATGGACTTTAACTGTAGACGGTGCATATCAAGGTTTAAAAATTCCATTTGGTCTTTTTGGAGATGTAACATGGTCAGACTTAAGTGTACCTTTAGATGAAAACGGTCATCCTACAAATGTTTTATTTCCCATAGATCTGGACGACGAGAGGTTTGCAGATTATGATGCAAATGCAGATGGTTTTGCAAGAGGAATATTTACGTTCGGCGCTGGAGAAAATGCGGCTCAAGTTAAAATCAAGTACACATTAGATAATATGACAGAGCCTACTGAAACTCTGACAATGAAGCTCATGTCACCTGATTCATACAATCTCCCAGTAGATACTTCATTTACAGCGACCGCGACTATCTCTGACCCATCTTAGTAGATATTTAAGAAGATAAATAATCTAGAAACAATTTAGATAATTTACATATAATTCTTAAACTACTTATGAGATATTCTTTCGATCAACCAGAAAACGACCCACAACAATATTATTGGTTTCAAAATGGATTAAGTTCCGAAGAGGTTAAAAAAGTTATTATGATGGCCAGTGAACTTCCAATAGAAAGAGCTGTGACTATAGGTTCAGACGGCCAAGAAGTTGATGCTACTGAACCAAATGCAATAAGGTCTTCTATGGTAAAATGGATTCCACAAAATAAAGATTGGGATTGGCTGTATGCTAAACTTTTAGAAATGGCAATAGAAGCTAATAGAGAATTGTGGCAATTTGATTTACATTCAGCACCAGAAAGTATTCAATATACAGAATATTATGCACATGAGAATGGCCACTATGATTGGCACCAAGATATAGGTCCAGGTGAAATGCCATCTAAAAGGAAAATATCTATAACTATTCAACTTTCAGAAAGTGATGAATATGAGGGTGGTGATTTACAAATTTGTTATGGAGGTGACGGAAGTGGAAATTTGGTAGATTCAACTACATGTCCTAGAGGTGCGGGTGTAGGTGTACTTTTTCCAAGTTACATGTTACACAGAGTAAATGAAGTTAAGAAAGGAACTAGAAAATCCCTAGTACTTTGGGTTGGAGGTTCGCATTACAAATAATATGACCAAAAAAATAGTATTTTTTGTAGGATATTCTACTAAACCTTGGAATGCAAACACTATGCTTCCAGGTGGTAGCGAAGTAGCGGTGGTTAATATATCAAAAAGATTAGTTAAATTTGGGCATGAGGTATATGTAGCTGGTGAAGTTATAGATGAAGATATTGATGGTGTTAAATGGAGAAACTATAATACATTCATAGAAGAATTTAAAGATAAGCCTAGTTATTTTCATGCAATCATTGGTGTTAATTACATTCACATGCGCCAGTACGCTGAACTCTCTAATCAGACAGATGCATACCAAATTTTTTACATGCATAACACTGATTATTTTCCATGGTATAAAGGTGAAGCAATAGAAAATTATGAACAACAATTCAAAGATATAAAACATATTATTTGTGTTTCTAATTGGCAAGCTGAGTATATCTTAGATAATCTTTATGATGGGGATTGTGAAGGTACTATTATACAGTCATTAAATAATGGTATAAATCACAAAGAGTTTTCACATAACATATCTAAGGACCCAACTAAATTTATATGGTCTTCTGCTATTGATCGAGGTTTACAAGGATTATTAGATAATTGGTGGAAAATTAAACAGTTTATGCCAGATGCTACATTAGATGTGTATTATCCAGAATATTCTAATCCAAGAGTGGAAGGTTCAAGTTGGCATCAACCTGCTCTTGTAGAAAAATTAGAATTTTTAAAAGAAGAAGGAGTTACTGAATATGGTACTGTTTCTCAAAAAGAACTTCACTTAGCTATGCAGCGTGCTAGTTATTGGATGTATCTTACTGATTACACAGAAACATTTTGTATAACAGCTTTGGAAATGGCAGAGTCAAATGTTTTAAGAATTACAACAGACGTTGCTGCACTTAAAGAAAGAAATAGAAATGGTATCTGTATACCTAGAGATAAGTTTGAAAATCTTGAAACATTATATGACGAGGCAATAAAAGTATTAAGGAAATCTCCACGTTCTTTAAATGAGAAGGTGTTGAAAAAAGCAAAAGATAATAATAAAATTTACACATGGGATTCTCCAGCTTACGTGTTTAATGAGATAGCCAAAAACATTAATTAAAATATGAAAATTGATAAAATATATGTTATTAGTTTAGATGCTAATAATCCTAAAGTACAAGAAGACATAATAAACAGATTAGCTGCTTGTGATTTTTACGAGCAGACTCCTTTTGAAATTGTTCAAGCTTATGATGGTAGAGCAGGAGATATTCCTTCAGATTATAGTTTATATGATGGTTGGAAACAAGAGGATAGCTGGAATGAGTGGTGGAGTAGAGAAATGACAGGTGGAGAAATAGGTTGTGCAATTTCACATAGAATAGTTTGGGAGAAAGCAGTAGTAGAACATGCTAATGGATGTATTTTAGTATTGGAAGATGACTTCCAATGTACTAACTCATTATCTAATCTTCCAAACCCATCAACTGATTGGGAAGTGGCTATATTGGGTAGACACAGAATAGAAGGAGATATAGCTGACCCAAAAATTGACGCTACATGGTGTAAACCTAGACATTTCTATAATATGCACGCTTATGTTTTAAAATCAAGTGCAGTCGCTAAAAAATTATTGTCTTATTCATTAAAGAATAACTTAATTCCTTCAGATGAATTCTTAAGTGCTGTAATTTACCCACATAGAAGAGAAGATATTAAAAAACTATTTAGAACATCTGTTAGTGGTGTAGCAACAATAGACGAGGATTTTGTTATACAAAACAGATTCAATTCTAGAGGTTCTACTACTGGTGAAAACTCAATAGTTGATAGTGTAGAAAAAGAACATACAGAAATAGAAACTAACCAAGAAGAGATGCCATATTATGAGATTTTGGATGTTAGAGATTGGGATGCATGGAAAGCAAAGTATGTAAATCAGAGTATAAATCAACATGAATGGGATTTAATGGTCACAGACTTAGGTGACAACATATATCAATTCCCTTTATTTACAGAAAAATTCTGTGAAGAAGCAATTGCTTTGTCAGAAGGTTTAAATAAATGGACGATTGACAGACATGAACATTATCCTACAAATGATGTACTCTTACATGAAATTGGATTAGACGATATTTACAATAAAGTGCTAAATGAAATAGTTAGACCTCTTGCTATCCATGTTTGGAAATTAGAAGGCAAACACTGGGATGCATTTGTTAGTGAAAACTTTATGGCTAGATATTTAACAGATAGACAGTCACATTTAGCAATTCATCATGATAGAAGTCACTTAACAATGGTGGTCAAATTAAATGATGAATTTACTGGAGGAGGAACATGGTTTCCAAACTATAATAAATTAGTAAATCCTACAGTAAATGGAACAGCAGTGTTGCACCCAGGTATGATTACTCATAGACACGGTGCAAGACCAATAGAAATAGGAAGGCGTTATATAAACGTATCATTCATTCGTAATCACGAAGAACCTTAATACAAATTAACATGAAAAGAGAATTAACATTAAACTCCCTAGTTGGAGATGACGGACACCTTGTCTCTCCAGTTTTGAACGCAGGTAGAAAGAACTACTTAATTGACATTGACGGCACAATAACAGATGATGTACCGAACGAAGAGCCAGAGAGAATGTCAGTAGTCTTGCCATATCAAGGTGCAAAAGAAACATTGAACAAATGGTTTGACGAAGGTCATGTAATTACTTTCTTTACTTCAAGAACTGAAGATGTAAGAGATATTACAGAAACTTGGTTAAACAAACATGGATTCAAATATCATGGTCTATTAATGGGTAAACCTAGAGGTGGTAACTATCATTGGGTTGACAATCACATTGTAAAGGCTACTAGATATGAAGGGAAGTGGGCAGATTTAGTAGAAGAAGAACGAACAATCGAAGTATTCCCGTCATAAAGTCATAGATATATAATCTATGATAAAAGATTTCCAATCCTTTCTTAACGAGCGTGACGGTGGATTGCATAAGGTAATCATCACGGTAGCTTCTGATTTATCAGATTTTAAGTACATTACTGGTGATGCACACACTGCATATACACGTCAGTTTGCAGAATTATTTACAAGAGGTAACGAGCCTAAAAAGTGTAGTTTACCTATAATTAACTTCTGTAACATTCACACTCGAAGACTTCTAGACGCTGGTACTCCAAAAGAGTTAATCTATAATCCAGAAGAAATTAAGAATAAGATTGCGTCGAAGGTTAAGTGGCACAAAACACATAAAGATTCCGATCATGTGCCTAAAACAGTCTTAGACTCTAAAGACTTAGACCAACTTAAATTCCCTATCATAGCAAAACCAGAAAATAGATTTTCTGGACAAGGTATCATAAAGATAGATTCTCTAGAGGATGCTAAAGATATGGACCTATCTGATTTTGAGGTATTTAGTGAAAAGATAGACATCGCTGAAGAACACAGAATCATGATGTGGAGAGGTGAACCTCAAATGTGGGTTCAAAGAGTTCATGGAAACGAAGAAACCAAAAACATGACCAAGAAGAAAGAAGATAAACTTTATTTTAAGTATGTGCTTAAGAAAGTTGAGAATCTTCCAGATGAGTGGTTACCTGTATTTAAAGAAATGGCTGATGCACATAGTGATTTAGACATATATTCTATTGACCTCATGGTCGACACTGATGGAAAACCATGGGTGGTAGAGATGTCATCAGAATTTGCACCTTTGTATGGAGTCATGGCATTTATGTACAAAAAAGTCTATCAAGATTATTATGGTAAAAAACTGCATCCTAACGATGAAGCACAGATAGATATGTACCAAAAGAAAGATATTGAAGGTACCATGCGTACTGACAAAAAAAGATTTAGCGTAGAAGAATAATGGGAAAACCAAATTATCATTGTATGCACATTAATATATGGGTTCATCACATGCAAGTTGATGAACTGTTTGATTTTTTAAACGGTAGAATTAAAGAAGCACCTAACTATTATCTAGGTGAGTCTTCATGCCCATCGTCTGTCACTGGTGGTTACGTAGAAGTAACACTATCTTTTGAAGCATATTCATTATTAACATCTCAGAAAGACTGGGACGTTTCATCAGGTTGGATGCCCTAAATTTAAAATTATGAAAAAAGGTAAAAGAACAAATTACCTATTAAACCACAAAGGCAAAAAGTATAAAGCCGACAGTTTTTTAGGATTAATTTGGAGATTCATTAGAAACAAATAGAATCTCGATCGTATAAAGAACCATCTAGTTAACTCTAGGTGGTTTTTTAGTATTAAAAGGAAATATAAGATATGTATACGATAGACGAATTAAAGCAAATGATTTTCATTGACATTGAGACTGTTAATCAGACTAAAACGTGGCAAGAGAAAATTGACGAGAATCCAGAACTAGAAGAGTATTGGAACTTGAAGACATTACAGTTATTAGAACAAAATCCAACAGAACTTAAAGATTTTTCTGACCCACATAAAATGTGGTCAAGAATGGCAGGTCTATATCCAGAATGGGGGAAGATTGTGTGTATTTCAATGGGTCAAATTCAGTTTGATGAGACAGGATTTCCAAATGGGTTCAAAGCGGTTTCATTTAATAATGCAGATGAAAAGGTTCTAATTAAAGAGTTTCTCGATATGTCATCTAAGATTATGCAAAAATATCCACAGATGAAGTGGGTTGGTCATAACATTAAAGGATTCGATGCTCCATTCATCATCAAGAGAGCCCTAATAAATGGTTTACAAGTACCTAAACATTTCCATTTACAAAAACAAAAGCCTTGGGAAAACTGTCTATTAGACACCCAAGATATTTGGAAGTTTGGAAGCTGGAGCTCAGCTAAACTAGGTTTAATTTCAGAAGTTTTAGGTATTCCTTCACCTAAAGACTGTATGTCTGGTCCAGAAGTTAGTGAGTATTATTATGACGAAAGATATGATGAGATTAAAACTTACTGCGAGAAAGACATTAAAGCTACCGCAAATATCATATTAAAAATTGCAGGTATGCCAATTTGTCAATAAATTTTGATAAAATATGACACTAAGTCTTAAAACTTAGAATGGCATAGATTTTTCAGTATACTACCTGAGCACGTTGCTCAATAAATTATTGTAAAACAAAAAATTAAAATTATGTATTTAACAAACCTTTCAAAACTTAACAATTCACTTGATACCTTTGATGGTATCTTTGATTCATTCTTTAACTTTCCTAATGTAAGACCTACATTTTCTGGAATAAATTCATTTGGTACCGATTACATGGTAAATGATGATTCTCTGGATGTAAGTTTACCAGGATTTAGTAAGAAAGATATTAACATTGAAATAGATGGTAATATTTTAGCGATTAGTTCTGATGTAAAAGATGATGGATTCAGACAATCATTTGAGAAAAAGTTTAGATTACCTAATACTGTAGATATGGATTCCATTTCAGCTACAATGACAAATGGTATTTTAACTATTTCTTTTAAAAAGACAGACAGCACAAGAAAAGTCTCTATCAAGTAATAGAGACTTTTTCTTAAAAAAGTTATCCAGGATTTTTTTATGTCAATCTTTTTTAGTATATTAGATAGTAACTTAAAAATTAGAATATGAAAGACGATTTCAACATAGACGATTACCTCAACGACCCAGATTTTGAAGGTAAAATGGAGGCCTACAAAGAAAAGATGATTCATCAAGCAGTTGAGGCAAACTACGAAAACATGAAAGAGAATGGCGTCTCTGAATGGCATGTAAGACACATGAACAAGGAAGAGATGACGCAACTAAAAGAAACACTCCAATACATGACTAGCTATTTTCTAGAATATGAGGAATATGAGAAGTGTATATTACTCAAAAGTGAACTGGAGAAGGTAGAGTCTATTTTAGAAAGAGTTTCTTGATATATAAGATAACACACTACCATAACGGAAGTGTGGGCCCCCGAAATGAACCCGTAGGAAATCTCGTATTTCCGCGGGTTTTTTTATTGATATATAACCTATGAAACACATTCAAGCATATCACAGATTTTTAAGCGAAAAGGTCGAAATGGCCCACTCTACTATTAATGGTAAGAAGTATGAGTCTTCTTGGGCTGGTACCGCAGATAACCTAAAGGATTTTATCAAATTAATTGAAAATGCACCAGAAACTCTTGAATACATTAGTGTAACAAGTAGTACTAGTTCATTTAGTCCATCTAGAGAAAAGTTTAAAGCACCTATCAACTCATCTAAGAAAAGACAAATTATTAAGATAGTCAAACAGATGGAAAAAGAGTTTAAAAAGAATGGCGATGCTATCACTAAATATAGATTTAATTCATATTATGGTGCAGGTGGTGCAAATCACGAGCAAGACCCAGCATATATCGATTATAGAACAGATGCTATAGATAAATTTGCTGCCGATATGTCATCTGGAAAATACGGACCCTTAGACTAATGAAAAAAGTAACAACACTAAAAGAGTTTTTAAACGAGAAGAATTTCCTAGTAGTTACCGCCGATCAAGCGGTTAACTTTAGGTTGACTCATCAATCTGGTAAAGCCAATTGGCTAGCAATGGCATCTACAAGCAAAGATTTAGATAAACTAATCGATAGCGGAGCTTCACATACAGCAATAGGTAAAGATATTGAAGATATGATTAACGATCAGTTGAAAAAGTTCAGACAGAACTTTACTGTAGAACTAGACCATGGTTGGCAAGGTGCTGGTTATTCTTTTAATCTTAATTTTGAATACATCTTAAAAAGATTAAACAAATCATAATGGAAGCAGTTAAAAATTACATTCTAGCAAATCATTCTGACCTATTTAGTAGTGTCGATAATTTAGTGATACAAGAACTACAAGATTCTTATTTAGTTGAAGTAGGAGGAGAACAACCTCCTTTAGTAATAATGAAAACAGATATTTAAAACCATGAATCACGTAAAAACATTTGAGTCATTTGTAAATGAAGGAAGACCTTTCTTTCAAGATACACCTAACGAGTTTGCTTATTTAGATTTTAAAAAATGGGCTTACAAGAAAAGAGGTGATATTAAGAAGAGATTAAAAGGTATTGATGACGGCTCATTCTTTTATATAGAACTTAAAAAGATATGGATGGAATGGTCAAATAAATTTGCAAAACAATGGAGTTATGTTCATTCAACTCCAGTTGCAGAAAAAGATTTCGGTAGAGCTTTAGCAGTTATGATGAAGTCTGACGATTTAATTATTAAAAAAGCTGGTAATAAACTTACCGACCTTAAATAATGAAACATATTAAACTATTTGAAGATTGGTCTACAGATAACCCAGATCTGGAAAAAATAAGACAATTTGGTGGTTCTGTTGAAGACATGCATACTTGGTTAAGTAGAACTCTAAAGAATCAAGGTGGTGATGGTGAAACAAATCCGTATAAAGACACTATAATGGTAAACGGACCTCATGTTGGTCAGAAAGATAAGTCATTACCTTATCAAGATTTCCAAAATGGTGAGTCTGATTTAATTAAGAATAGATATGGACGAAAAGACAGCTAAAGAAATAGCAAAACAACTTAAGAGAATTGCTGACGCAATGGAGGCAAAGAACAAACGTGAGACTGTAGCTGAGAAAAGAAAAGCTAAATTAGAGTCCTTACAAGTTCGTGAAATAAGACAATCTAAAACTGAAAACGAGTGAGTCACTACCAAACTTTAGGTGTAGACAAAACAGCAACTCAGTCAGAAATCAAAAAAGCTTATAGAAAACTTAGTATGCAACATCATCCTGATAAAGGAGGTGATACTAAAAGATTTCAAGAAATTGCAGATGCTTATGCTGTAGTTGGCGATGAAAGTAAACGTCAACAGTATGATGCGATGCAAGATAATCCATTTGCCGGATTCGGTAACATGGGTGGTATGGATGGAAACTTCGGTGACCTATTCAATCAATTTTTTGGACAACAAAGACAACCGACTAAAGGTGAAGATGTTCGTATAGATTTACATATATCTTTTGAAGAGGCTTTCCACGGATGCAGTAAAAGTTTTGCTGTACAAGGGAGAGAAACTGTTTTAAATTTAAAAGCAGGTGTAAAAACTGGTCAAAAATTCAGATTGGCTGGAAGAGGAGCACCTCATAGATTTAACTCTCAATTACCTAACGGAGATATGTATGTCCATGTACATGTGCAAATGTCAGCCGACTATATCATAGATTTACAAAATGATATTCATGTTGAAGTGACATTGCCATGGTACGAAATTATGCTAGGTACTAGAATGACTATAAACTCTATGGATGGACCATTGAGCATTACTGTACCTAGAAACACAAAACCTGGCAAAGTTCTCAGAGTTAGAGGAAAAGGTTGGCCCAATTATCAGACCCAAATACGTGGAAATTTATTAGTAAAAATTATTCCGATATATCCTGAACTAAATGACACTCAACTTGAATATATAAAGAAAGTGCAAGAAAGCAACGATGAATAATTTAGAATCAAATAAAAGAAATAATAGAAGACGTTTAAGTAAACGTTGGCATGTAATTATTGAGGGTTTGATGGTTAATAACGAGCCGCTTTTCTTCCAGGCTTTATATCAAGCTATGATTGAGCACCCAACTTATGTTATCTTATCAGATATGGAAAGTGAGAGAAAGTGTGATATTCTAGCACAGATGTTGAAATATTATGAGAAGCGAGAAGATTATGAAAAATGCGCCAAGTTATTAGAGATTCAAAAACAAGTAAATGATAATTTATGCTAGTAGTAAAACTAAATAAGAAAACTTCAATAGAAAAAGCACTTAAACAACTTAAATCTAAAGTTATTAAAACTAAACAGATGAGAGAGGTTAGAGATAGAAAATACTTTACGAAGCCATCAGAGACCAAAAGACTACGATTACAGAAGGCAAAGTATATTCAACAAATCAGGACGAAGGAGCAGCAATAGACTTTTTAACAAGATATTATCTTAATAATTTTAACCCTACAATTGTCGCATCTGTAGGGACAACCTAAATATATAATCATGGTTAAACCAAACTTAAAAAGACCAACCAAGTGGATGAGTGGCTTAATTTCAAATAATGATAAGGATAGCTTGATGAGAGCTAGCTATTATCAAATAACTCGAAATTTTACAAAGACTGTAAATCGTTTCGTTGCATTTAAGGATGGTGATAGTTTAATAGAAATTCCACATGGAATTGGTCAGCGTTCAAAGTTTATAGACTTAATGGTAAAATACTTTGAATCGTTAGAAGAGTATGAGAAGTGTAACAAGTTAATGAAACTTAAAGAACTGGTCATTATGGCTGGGGACTAAACAAATCAAAACTATGGCAAGAACCTCTAGAGCAGCATCGATTGCGGCTGGTATGAAAAGAATTCAACTAAGACCTAATCAAAGAAATTACGTTGATACTATTGATAAGAATGATATTACATTCTGTTACGGACCAGCTGGAACTTCAAAAACTTTTACAGCGTGTTATACTGCGTTGCAAATGTTGCAAGAAAAAAAGATTAAAGAGATAGTGTTGTGTAAACCGATCCAAGAAGCGGGTGAAAAACTTGGACATTTACCTGGTGATATTCACGATAAAGTTGACCCATACATGAAGTCTTACAAATCTAATATAGAAAAGATAATCGGTGTTGAACTAACTAAAACCTTATTTGACAAAAAAGTAATTCGATTCGAACCACTAGCCTACATGCGAGGAGATACTTTTGACGATGCCTTAATGATTCTCGACGAAGCACAAAATGCAACATATAAACAACTGATGTTATTTGTGACGAGAATGGGTAAGTCGAGTAAAGTGGTAGTTACAGGAGATGTAAGTCAGGCAGATATTTCTGCAAATCAAGTTAGTCTTCCAGGATTTATTGAATTATTAGAAGGTGTGAAAGGAATTGACACACATATATTTAAAGAGTCAGATATAGTTAGAGCAAAGATACTTCAAGAGGTTGTAGCTAGATATGACAAATGGAAAATTCAAAACAACATCAAGTAAAAATTCGTAAGGCGACTTACGAAGACATTGAAGGTATTTGTGATATTTACACTGAGGCTTTTAATGGTATAACGGAACCATCTGTAAGACAGTGGTGGAATATATTAGATAACGACCATTATCATTATTATGTGGCTGAATATCAAAACCGTGTAGTTGGTGTAGCTTCATTAATTATTTTAAATAAACTTATTAGAAGTGGTAACAGAGTCGGTTTGATCGAAGATGTTGCCGTATCTAAAACTTCTGGTAGTAGAGGTATTGGTCTTAAGTTGATAGAAAAACTAAAAGAAGTTGCTATCGACAAAAGATGTTACAAAACTATTTTAAATTGTTCTGAAGATGTAGTAGGTTTCTATGAAAAATGTGGATTCTACAAAAAGGAGGTTCAAATGAGATGGGACAGACCAGAAGAGTTCTCTCCTAAAAATAGAAACAAAAAGCTATTTTAAGATATAACTATTAAACACGTTATATCTATGTCTAAAATCATTTTATTAAAGCACAGTCACACTGGTAATCCTCAAACTATTGAGGTTGGTGTAGATGAAGCTGGTAGAGGTGCACTTGCAGGACCAGTTACGGTGGCTGCATGTATTATGCCTTACGGATTTCAACATGAACTTATCAAAGATTCTAAGCTTCTAAAAGAAGATGAGAGAGCAGAGGCTAGACAGATGGTTCTAGATAACGCTATAGCATATTCTGTTCAGCACGTAGATGTTGAAGAAATAGAAAACACGAACATACTTAAAGCTACATTAGAGGGCATGAGAAGAGCTCTAGAAGAGACCGCTAACCAGCATGATTTTGATTTTATTCTTATAGATGGTGACCAATTTCATGGATTTGATGGTAAGCCATTTGAAACTGTGGTCGGTGGAGATAATACTTATATCAGTATCGCAGCTGCAAGTATTTTAGCAAAGACAGAAAGAGATAATTATATGAAGTCACTAGAGGGTGGTAACGTTTATGGTTGGGGTTCTAATAAAGGATATGGAACTAAACAACATATTACCGCTATTAAAGAATCTGGTGCAACAGAACACCACAGAGATTCATTCATCTCACATTTATTAACTACCACAAATCAATTATTTTGAGAGGCTTACTTCTTGGAATGCTACTCTTTTTAGGAGGACAGATTCTGATATGGTTTCAAACCAACGGGCAATTTTTAAGTAAATGGGCAAAAGACCATCCATGGATAATGTCTATCGTAGGTGGTACTTTAATTTCATTTATGTTTATTAAAGCTACTGCTTTGATTGCAGCACATTACAATGGTTTATTATGGCCAGGTCGATTTATTGGATTCTCAATGGGTATTACCTCATTTGCATTCTTGACATGGTGGTTAATGGGCGAAGGTATCAATATGAAAACAACTATATGTGTGATTTTAGCAGTGGCTATTATCTGCATACAATTATTCTGGAAATAATGGCAAAAGAGTATTTACAATGGGACAACATACCAACTGTAGCGGTATATAAGAAACAACCTAAAAGTACTACATATTATATGATAGTCACTAAGAAACACCCAGATATAGTGAACAATGGGAGAGCTACAAAACCAATAATAGACCATAAGTACGAAATAGTAGAATTGGGTATGGGTGGAAGTTTCGTAGAATTATGGCAAAAAAAGTATAATATAAAAAATCCGAAAATAATAGCTTAAAAATTTTTTTATGTCATCGGAATTTGGTATATTAGCTAGTAATAACGTAAATTTAGAAATATGAATAAACTATTAAAAGCCCTAGTAATGTTGTTGGTTGTAGTACCAGCATCAGTATTTATAGCGGCACTTTTATGGAATGCCATTCTGGTACAAGCTGTATCATGGGCAAATCCTATTAGTTTTTGGCAAATGTTTGGATTGATGATTCTTTTCTACATCATTTGGCCAGGAAGTAAACATTCTATGATAAAAAAGGACAAAGATGACAAATAAGAAAGTCGTATATTTTGATATGGACGGTGTTCTAGTAGATTTAGCAGCTAAAATTGCTACATATCCACCAGAAGCTATAGAAAGAGCAGAAGAACTAGACTTAGTTGACCAAATGCCTTCTCTTTTTCTAAATCCTCCACCAGTTGATGGAGCTATCAAAGCATATAATACGTTTAGTAAATCAGATAAGTATGATTGCTATATCTTAAGTACTGCACCATGGGAAAACCCAATGGCGTGGATGCACAAGAGATTGTGGGTAGACAAGTACTTGGGTAAAAATGCATATAAAAAACTTATTCTATCTCATAATAAAAACCTAAATGCAGGTGATTATCTGATAGATGATAGAACAAAGAACGGAGCTGGTGAATTTAACGGTGAGTTAATCCAGTTTGGAACTGACAAGTTCCCTAATTGGGATTCAGTTGTAGATTACTTAAAACCATAATATGAAAAGCTGGAAATTTAGAGATAACATTGACCACATATTTGATGTGATTAAGAAAACTGCTAGCGTAATTAAATCTTGTAAAAATACAATTCATCTTGAAGGTGCAGATAATTATCTTACAAACATGAGAAAATATCTGATGAACTTTGAGAGTAACGCTAGACAAAAAGAATTCGTTAGTAAGCAAATTAATGAATTCAATAAAATGATATTAATTAAAAGAAAATCATTTAATGAAGCTATCGATTAATGACAGATGTTTTAGGTTAGCTAACACCACACATGTTGTTAGAATAGATGACATGAGTGTCTATAGAATAAATGACATAAAACTTATGGACGGTGATATTTTTGTAGAAACCGACACCGATCTATGGTTTCAAGACTTAGACGTCTTCACTTTAGAAGAAGCTGCTGATGCAGAAAAGTCTATAAATTGGGTTAAGAAAATAATTCAAAAATAATTAGCCTCAGATTTTTTTTTGTCAATTATTTGTGGTATATTAGTACTGTAATTAAAAAGTAATAAAAATGAAAAACGTAATTTTTGACCTTGACGGAACTTTAGCCCTCATCGATGATAGGAGAGCTTTAGCTACTAAAAGTGGTAAGATGGATTGGAATGTATTCTTCGATCCTAAGAACATTGACCTTGACTTGCCAAACCATGCTGTAATTGCAATGGCTCAAACTCTTAAAGCTGCTGGCCACAGGATTATCATCTTGTCTGGTAGAAGTAAAGGAACTAAAGATGCTACTAACGCTTGGTTGAAGAAATTCAACGTACCATGTGACAT
>MDTG01410379.1_pt1 | contig 15451 bp, 15 predicted proteins | sample 811421 | NCBI WGS metagenome assembly MDTG01 (sample SAMN05326645, study PRJNA326480) | marine metagenome | isolation source: seawater | place: Pacific Ocean: South East | collected 2011
GCTGCTTCTCTTTTGCACCGAGCGAGGACGGGTGAGGGGCAACACTTAGATATTGCTTTGCTGGACTGTTATTACCACTATCACGAATTAAATGTTCTGCAATACTCCGGGACTGACGGTCAAATTAAGCCCACTCGAGGAGGGCGTCATGTGACCTATGTTTGTCCCGCTGGAGTGTTCGAAGGACCCGGCGGTGGTTATATGGTTCTTATGGGGTTTCTTCATCATTGGGAAGATCTTTGTACCGCTATGGGCCGAGAGGATCTTACTGATAAGGAGGGGTGGGCGACTGATCCAGATCGTTTGGAGAGGCAATCAGAAGTAATAGCTCTAATTGAAACTTGGTTGAAAACGTTTGGTTCCGTTGATGAAGCATTAGCAGTGCTAGAAAAATTCGATGTACCCTGTGCGCCTGTACTTAGTGTAGAAGACACGGTTAATCATCCGCACCTGATAGAGCGAGGTACCGTCAGAACGATCGAGGATCCGATTGCTGGTACCTTTAAGATTCCGGGACATCCGATAAAGACGTCTGGATATAGTGCCGAGGGTGATTTCGTAGCACCAACCTTGGGGCAACACAATAGTGAAATTCTCCAAACCATCCTGGGTAAGAGCAAGGAGGAGATTGCGGATTTAGCAAAGAAAGGTGTGACTTCCTCGTCAGATACATAATATTTAATAGCAGAAAATAGGTTAACCGGAACAAGATGATTGAACAAATAGCTGGACTGTCGGAAGAGCGGCAGATGATCGTTGAAACTGCTCGAGAATTCACAATGAAAGAGGTACTGCCGGTAGCTAATCAGCTCGATCCTCAGGAAGGGGAAATTCCGATGGAACTTCGATATAAGCTAGCCGATATGGGGTATTTTGGCATCAGATTGCCGGAAAAATATGGAGGAAGTGGATTAGGCTGTTTTGAGTATTGCTTGATCTCTGAGCAGCTTGCCAGAGGGTGGATGAGTGTTGCTAGTATAGTGGCGCGCGGTAATGGAACTTTGACCTCCGATTTATTATCTGAGGAACAAAAAGCGGAGATCCTTCCTAAAGTATGCACGGGTGATTATTTAGGTGCTATGTCTCTGTCAGAACCAGAGACTGGATCGGATCTGGCGTCTATGTCTTGTCGCGCGATAAAAGAAAATGACGGATGGCGCATTACCGGTAATAAGTATTGGTGTACATTTGCCGACGGGGCAGATTACATACTTCTATTTGCTAGAACGCAATCTGAAATAGTCCCAAGCAAAAAACATCTTGGGATCAGTGCATTTTTGATTAATAAAAGGCGAGGAGAGCTGCCTGAGAATGTGAAGGGCAACCCGATCCCCAAGATAGGATATTTTGGCTGGAAAACCTATGAGTTAGCTTTCGACGGTTTGTTATTACCTTCGAACGCTTTGATTGGAGAAGAGGGAAAGGCTTTTTATGCACTGGCGAAAGGATTGGACGAGGCCCGTGCGCATACTGCAGCTCGCTCTATCGGATTAGCACAAGGTGCTCTAGAAGATGCGATTAATTATGCGGAGCAGAGAATTCAATTTGGTTCTCCGATTGCAGGATTCCAGGATGTAAGATTTAAGATAGCTCGGATGGCCACTGAAATAGAGGCTGCTCGTAGACTGCTCTATCATGTGTGCGAATGTATAGATTCCGGAGAAAGGTGTGATAAGGAAGCGTCAATGGCTAAATATTTCGCGAGTGAGATGTCAGAGCGTGTGACTAGTGAAGCACTTCAAATTTTAGGTGGTGCAGGTTATACGAAGCTACACGCAGTGGAACGGTACTGGCGAGACGCTAGATTAACTAAGATTTTCGAAGGTACCTCGGAAATTCAACTACGAATAATTTCAGATAACATCTTAGGGAAGGCTAAAGCGACCTAAGATTTCAATTCAAAAAAGTGAGTTATTAATGGTAAAGAAGGCGCCCATAGAAGGGGTTTTGGGTGGAGTGGTCATCATCGATCTCACTCAGATGTTGGCAGGCCCATATTGCACAATGATGTTAGCTGATCACGGCGCTGACGTGATAAAAATAGAACCGCCAGAAGGCGATATGTCTCGACGGCTAGGACCTTATGCTGATGGTAATGATGGGCAAAATCACAGCGGTTACTTTCATAGCATAAACAGAAATAAGAGAAGTGTAGTTCTGGATCTGAAAAGTCCAGAAGGAGTCTTGATATTCAAACGTTTAATTAAAAAAGCAGATGCGGTTGTAGAGAACTTCAGAGAAGGGGTGATGGAGCGATTAGGCCTTTCTTATGAGACTTTAAGGGAGATTAATCCACGGCTAGTCTATGCGGCCATACGTGGTTTCGGAGATAGCAGAACAGGTAAAGGACCTTATAATGAGTGGCCTGCATTCGATATTGTGGCCCAAGCGATGGGAGGGTTCATGTCGATGACGGGTGCTTCTGACTTGCCTACTAAAGCGGGGCCCGGTGTTGGGGACATAGTTCCAGGTCTCATGTGCGCTTTTGGTGTGGTTTCCGCTGTTCGACGGGCGGAGCATACCGGAGAAGGTCAATTCCTCGATGTCAGTATGTATGATGCAATGATAGCTTTCTGTGAGCGTATGGTTTACCGCTACTCGTTTGCGGATGAGGTTTCGGTTGGGGAGGGTAATGAACATCCTCTAGTTAGTCCTTTTTCTATTTACCAGGCGGCGGATGGTTGGATCTCTATCGCTTGTCCCCTTGATAGTCAATGGCAGAAGTTATTAGAAATCGTTGAATCAGACGTTCTGTTGACTGACGAAAGATTCAGTACGAACGAGCGTAGAGTTTGCAATGCAGATGAGCTTAGAGTCGAACTTACTAAATGGACCAGCAAACAAACTAAGGCTGAATTAGCTGAAAAATTAGGCGGGATTGTTCCGTCGGGCGCGGTGAATAATGTGGAAGATATTTTGAATGACCCACAAACGCAAGTGAGACATATGATCGAAGAGATTGATCTAGGTGAAAACGGACGTCGCTTGTTAGCAGGGGTGCCGATAAAGTTTTCCTCTACCCCAGGTGGCGTTAGAACTGCTGGGCCGAATCTGGGAGGGCACACGGAGGAAGTACTAAAGGAGTTTGGACTAAACTAAGACGAGTCTTCAATTTTAAGATAGGAAGTAAAGACATGAAATTAGGCGTGATGAGTTTCAATACTGAGTACACTATAAGAGCGGACGATTTGGCTCGCGCCGCTGAGCAACGAGGTTTCGATTCGGTTTGGTTTCCGGAACATACACACATCCCATCTATACGAAGAACTGATTTTCCAGGAGGTGGCACTCTTCCGAAGGAATATGCTCACATGTCTGATCCATTTATCAGCTGCATGTCGGCCGCAGGTGCTACCACGCATCTAAAAGTTGGAACGGGAGTCAGTCTCATACCACAGCATGAGCCGATCGGCCTGGCGAAAACAGTTGCCACTTTAGACAGACTAAGTACTGGTCGGTTCTTGTTCGGTATAGGCGCTGGATGGAATGCTGAAGAGATGGAAAATCACGGGGTTTTATACTCCAACCGCTGGAAGGTCCTGGAAGAGCATTTAGCAGCTATGAAATTACTCTGGACTGAGGAGGAAGCCTCCTTCGATGGTGATTATGTGAAATTTGATAAAGTTTGGTCCTACCCAAAGCCACTCACTCAACCCCATCCGCCCATAATCCTCGGTACATTCGGTTCGAAATGGGGAAGACAAAGGGTTGCCGAAATAGGAGATGGATGGATCCCTATTGGTCTTTTTCATGAGGACATGCTGGCGGATATAGAAGATCTTAATCAACGGTTGGTTGCCTTGGGTAGAGAACCGGATTCTGTGGAGATAACCATATTTGATGTCTACGAGACCTGTGAGGAAGATTTAAAAAAGTATGCTGATTTGGGCGTGTGCGCGAGGGCCGTGCCGCGATGTCCAACGGAAGATAGAGATTCCGTCTTGCGTTGGCTCGATAAATATGCGGAAATTGGACGAAGGATTGGCGCAATCGATTAGAACAAATCAAAAACTGATGGAAGTAAAGGTAGAGAAAATGGGGACATATTTTCCTTTAGAGGAAGTGAAGACTACGCTAAACAAAGATGCAGAATTTAAGTTAGTCGCAAGATTCTGGACTGTAGACATTCGCTTTAAAGTTGGAGATGACTTTTATTTTATGGTGATCCGGGATGGGATCGTAGAGGATTTCTATCAAGGGACTACCGGGCTGGACGCATACACTATTAACGTCGGAGGACCCCTACAGGTTTGGGACAAGATGATGGAGTTGCCACCACAACCCTTTTATCATGACTGGTTCGCTGCTTCATTTCATCACGAATTCGAGTTGGGAGGGGACTTGCAATCTGCTTATGCTTATTACTACGCTTTAAAGAGAATACACGCCTGTATGGCCCAGTGCGTTAATATTACAAAATTTGCTGCTTAAGGGAGGATAATTAAAATGGCTCGTCATTCCGATATTACTGGTCGTTACGTTTACGTCAATGTAGAAGGGCATGAGTACCGTGTTTACTATGAGGAAGCAGGTCAGGGTATCCCCTTGGTATGTCAGCATACTGCTGGGTCAGACGGAAGGCAGTATCGTCATATTTTAGAGGACAAAGAAATAACTTCGAGATTTCGCGTCATCGCGGTGGATTTGCCTTACCACGGAAAATCCTTACCGCCTGATAGCAAACGTTACTGGGAGGAAAGGTATCAGCTTCACAAAGATTGGTTCATGAAATTTTGGATTTCCTTCATTAAGGAAATGGAACTGGATCGTCCGGTTTATATGGGTTGTTCAATGGGGGGTCATCTAGCTGGCGACTTGGCGCTGAATTATCCCGAAAATTTTCGAGCCTGTATCGGTCTTGAGGCCTCGATGTGGAGCGGAGATGTGGACAAGCTCATAAACGAATGGTGGTACCACCCTAGATTATCGAATGATTCTAAACCAGCTATGATGCTGAGCCTCTGTTCTCCCAATGCTCCTGAACACCGAGTGAGAGAAACAGTATGGATGTACAGCCAAGGTGCTCCTGCCGTGTTTTCAGGAGATTTGGTTTACTACGGTATAGAGCATGATTTACGAGAAACCGCAGGACAAATCGATACAAGTAAATGCATGTTTTATGTGTTGAGCGGTGATTATGATTGGAGTGCTTATCCTGAGGCTTGCAAGGCTTTGGCAGATGCCGTTCCCGGGTCGTCTTACACGCTGATGAAAGGAATGGGGCATTTTCCGATGTCAGAGGATCCTGTACAGTTTAAAAAGTACATCATGAAGGTTTTGGAGGATGTTGAGCAGAGGAGCCACGATAAGGCTGCTTGATAATTGGTATGGAGGCCTTTTAGTCAGGCACCCTAAGGATCCGGAATATCCAGATCCACCAGAGCTCCAAGTATAGTTAACACGTGCTCGGGCGTTACTATAGGTTCATGGGTTACGGGTTTTACGCTTACACAGACCGTTTTGGCAGAGAATACCTTTCGAGATGCTGTGGTTCCCACTGTGCCGAGATCGAAAGACTTCTGGCCGTACCGGGTGACGCCAACCTCCATGTCGAGGAGATCTCCTGTACGAGCAGGGCTATGCCATTCTATGATCGATTTAACGACCATCCATTCCCAACCTAAGTCTTCATATCTTTGGTTGGGAGAATTGCTTCGAATCCAGACTTCCGAAGCATCATCTATATACGCTAAATAATTAGCGTTAAAAACGACCCCTTGCTGGTCACATTCACCGTAACGTATTCTGAGTTGATGTTTGAAAGGCATAAGTTTGAGCTTCTCCGATGATGGAATTACTATAGTCGGTACCAGTTTTAATTATATTCGATGTGAGATTTTACAGTGTTTATAAGCGCAGCGGAAATGAGAACAATTTTTGACAAAAGTATGCCGGAAGATCGTCATGACGATTGGGACGGTGCCCGAGCGTCTGTTGCACTAATTCTTGTTAATCACATGGATGATTTAAATATATGTTTTATAAAACGTGCTAAAAGGGACGGAGATCCGTGGTCTGGTCAGGTTGCTTTGCCGGGTGGAAGAGCTACCGACGACGAGGATGCTTTTACTGTCGCTGAACGGGAGACCTTTGAAGAGGTAGGTGTAATATTACCGAGGACCAAGTGTGTAGGTCGATTAGAGCCCATAGACGTGTCCAGTAATCTGAATCGCCAGAGGTTACTACTTTCTCCGGTTTTGTATTTGTTAGACGAGGATGCTCTAGGCCAAGCTAAGGTGGCCTCGCCCTCAGAGGTTGATTCAGTGTTTTGGGTACCGATGAACCACCTTTTTGATCCGAAATCGCATACGACTATTAGGTATCCGAACGCCAGTAAAAGCGCGACCTATCCGGGAATAGGTTTTGAGCACTACGTGATTTGGGGACTGACTCTCAGAGTGCTCCGCAACTTTGCAGAAGTTATAGGCAGAAATTTACCGCACTAGTGAGGTGTCATCGAGGTACATCGCCCTCGTGAGTTACTCGGTGCATTACTCGTCTGAATCCATGATAATCGTTTAGGGCGTTATGTTGTGCGCATCTGTTGTCCCAAAAAGCGAGCGATCCTCTTTTCCATTTGTATCTACAAGAAAATTCTTCTCTCTGCTGGACGGTGTAGAGATAATCTAGAATACAACTGCTTTCTTCGATGCTCATCCCTTCTAAATGCAGGGAGTGCGCAGCGCTGCAGTAAAGCGCTTTTCGACCGGTTTTCGGATGAGTTCTTACAATAGGGTGTGTCGCAGTGGTTATGATGTCCTCGGAGTCCCGTGGTTTTTCTGCTATTCGGTGTACTCTAGTCACAGCGGCATCCGGTTTCTCGGCACTATTTACGGCTGATAAATTTGAAATCAATTGTTTGAACTCCTCGCTCAAACTCTCATAGGCTAGATACATATTTGCGAATAAAGTGTCTCCTCCAAAAGCCGGCACCTCCAGAGCATATAGCATTGAGCTCGCAGGAGGCTTGGGAAGATAGCTAGTGTCAGTGTGCCATAAGCCTCCGAAATTAATTTTTTCATCTTCGTTTTTGACCACTTCGACGACTTCCGGTTGTTCTTGCATCCCTTGGACAAAAGGATAATAACCAATATCTCCAAAACGTTTCGCAAAATCAACCAATTGAAGAGGTGTTAATTTTTGATCCTCGAAGAATAATACTAAGTGATTGTGGAAAGCCGATTCTATTTCCTCGACAATTTCTCGCGTAATCTCGGTTGAAATGTCAACGTCGGAAATCAATGCGCCTATCGCTGGAGTCAAAGGTTCTACGTTGATATATTTATACTTCATCATTTAGTCTTAGTGGAAACTAGTTTCAAATCGCTTTCGATTATAATTAAGTCCTAAGGCTCTCTACTTGATTTACTACCTCAGCGTATTGTTGCACGCTCTCATAGCCTTGGGTATGAACTAGTTGGGAGACCCCGACATCCTTATAGGCTTCAAACATCTCGCTGGCCTGAGAGTGATTCTCTAGAGGTAAAGTTTTCATTGCAACTACTTCGAGGGGACCCCGTCCGGCGTCTACAGCCATGGATTGGAAGGTCTCAATTTTTGGCTTAAGTTCCTCAGGAGTTTGGCTGACAGGCATCCATCCGTCTCCATACTTGATGGTTCGTTCAAAAGCAATCTCTGCGTTTTGTCCAATATAAATAGGCGGTTTGGTTAGCTTAGGTTCTAACAAGAACTCCTGGCCATTACTTTCAATCAGTGCGTTCTGAGAGCTTTCGTTGAGTAAGGCCAAAGTTTCGTTTGTTATTTGACCTCGTTTCTTGATGGGAACGCCCAGTGCTTGGAATTCCTCTGCCAAATAGCCTGCTCCAATCCCTAGTAGAAATCGGTTATCTGAGAGGATTTGTATTGCCGTTAACAGCTTGTTAGTGAGCAACGCAGGTCTGTAGGGGAGTACTAAAACCCCTGTCCCGAATCGTACGCGCCTTGTCACAGACGCAAAATAGCAAGCTAAACCAAGGGGATCTATTATGCTTCCCATCTCTTTCGGAACGCCGAACACATTGTTTTTGATTTCTGGAGGGAATCCAATATGATCATTAAACCAAAGAGCATATAGGCTCGAATTATCCACTATCTTGGCCGACTCTGTTAGAAATTCACGTGTAGCAGTAGGACCCCAATTTCTGATGTTTATTCCTAGTTCCATCTTAATTTCTCCATTAATTTTGGCGTACTATAGCTACCAAGGTTATAATAATTTTTATTCAAGTCAGATACATAAGGATTTTATCAGATGTCAGAACTAAAGGGAGCATGTTTGTGTCGAGCAATTAAATATGAAGTGGAGGCTCCACCTTTGATGACAGCTATATGCCACTGTAATGATTGTCAGCGGCAAACGGGGACCTCATTTTCGCTCGTCGTCGGTGTGACTCCGGAAGCGGTTAAGATCAAGGGAGAAACCACCATATACACTACGACTGGAGAAACGGGAAGTCCGGTTCACAGGCATTTTTGTGGTAAATGCGGTTCCCCAATCCTATCCGATGCAACCGATTCCTTTGGAATTTATTTTCTAAAAGCAGGTACTTTAGACGATACTTCGAGCCTAAAGCCAGAGGTAGAAATCTTCTGTGATGAAGCGCAAAACTGGTGTCAGCTTTCGGGAGATTGGAAGAAAGCGGCAAGAAATCCAGAGGCGTAGGCAATTTCGTTGACACTGCGAGAGAATATAGGTTAATTCACCTGGCGTTCTTTTCCCTCCCAAAAAGGTTTCCTCAGTTCTGTTTTCAGCACTTTGCCTGGGCCTGATAGGGGTAGTGCCTCTGTGCGATAACTTATGCTCCTGGGGCATTTGTAATCTGCAATAAGTTTCCTGCAATGACTGATTAGATCGTCAGTGGACGGGTTAGCTCCTTCTCTAGGCACTACAATGGCGTGAACGCTTTCACCCCATTTGTCATCAGGTATCCCAATTACTGCGCACTGAGCAACATCGTCATGTTCATATAAGGCGTTTTCCACTTCGGTGGAATAAATATTTTCGCCGCCTGAAATAATCATGTCTTTTAATCTATCGCTTATGAAGATGAATCCTCCTTCATCCATATGGGCAGCATCTCCAGTGTGCAGCCAGCCATCCTTTACGGTTTTAGCGGTTAGCTCATCTTGTCCCCAGTAGCCCTTCATGATATTAGGTCCTTTGGCTATAATTTCTCCGATCTGTCCTCGAGGAACCTCCTTTCCGTTTTCGTCAACAATTTTTAATTCAACAGCAGGCATCGCTCTGCCAGCAGATTTCATTCTGCCCTGATTTCTTTTTGAGGCATTATGGTACTTGGAATCAAGGGCTGTCAGTAGCGGTGCAGATTCAGTTTGGCCATAAAGTTGAAAACACTTAACCCGGGGGAATTTGTTTATAAGATCGTTGGCTACCGCTTCTGGCATAGGGGACGCGCCGTAATAAAGTCTTTGTAAACTAGAGAAATCGAAATCATTAAAATTTGGCTGTTCCAATAACATTTGAATCATTGTCGGCACCAAAATAACGTCGCTTATTTTATGGTCTTGAATCGCTTGCGCACAGAGAGCGGGCTCAAAACGAGGTATGAAAATATGTTTTCCACCGATATGAGTGACCATATATACATATAAAGCATCGGCTATATGAAACATTGGGGCAGCATGAAGATATACAGACTCCTCTGTCATGTCGACAATGGAAAGGAACTGAAGTGTGTTAGACACATGGTTTCCGTGTGTTAGCATTACCCCCTTGGATCTTCCGGTGGTCCCGCCGGTATAGAAAATTCCAGAAACATCGTCTTGAGATGATTGTTTTTCAGGGCATTCTGTTTGCTTGTCTGCGAGTTCGTCTACATGCATTTTAGCTGACTTGACCGAACCGTCCATGCCGATTATCTGAAGCTCATGATCCACGCTCTCAACAACTTCCAAGGCGGTATTCTCAAACGTGTCATCCACACAAATGATTCGCGTATCGGAGTCGGTTACGGCGAAGGCAATTTCTGCCGATGACCACCGATGATTAAGAGGCACCACAATCCCGCCAGCCCATGGCACAGCGAATAATAATTCCATGTAGCGATCGGAGTTAAGTGCTAAAACCCCAACCCTGTCTTTTTCCTTTAACCCGAGAGCCTTAAGACCTGAGGCGAGACGGGCAATTCGAGACACTAGCTCATCCCAGGTGTATGTTCTGTCCCCGTCTATAGACGCTACTGCAGTCGGACGTTGTTGTCGGTTTCGCAAAAGTGGTTGAGTTACTCTCATTACTAGTTTTCCTTTTCTATTTATAGCTCGTCGAAGCGAGATCTTGTCTCCCCAACTAAAGTTTCAACTATTGTACGGGTGGTTTCTATTTTATGGATTCCACCTACGGATTTTCCAGCGTAAAATGGTAACTCATCTTCATTACCATTGAAGCTACTGACAGGTGGGAAAACAGAGTATTTTGGTACACTCATCGTTCTGTTAGAACCTAGGTCTATTTGTCCTATGGTTTCACCTTCATCCGTTCTATCACCAGCTTTGAGGCATCCATTTTCATGCCAGCTTTCATAGAGTGCTGTCTTTATCACTCTGTGCTTCGCATTTTTCCAACCCACATCATAAAGATTAGTGAGCACTGTGTCTTCCGCTGAAGAGGATACGATTTTTTCCTTGTAGCGAGTAACTGCCCTAGCTTCAGCGCTCGCGACAAAGCGGGTCCCTAAGGAGACAGCTTGCACTTTCTGCTTGATTAGGGTGGCGATTTTCTCTCCCGAGTCGATCCCTCCGGCTGCAATCAACGGAGTTTTTCGTAGTTCGCGTCGAGTGTCAGTTATGCAGGATTGTAGCTCAAGCTCTCCTTTAACGTGCCCGCCGGCTTCAGAGCCCTGAATAATAATTGCATCCGCGCCGCAGCTGGCAGCATACACTGCCTCTTCGACATTTCCACACTGAATTACTAGAAAAACGCCTCTTTTATGAGCGTCCTTGATAAACGGCTGTGGATCGCCCCAAAATAATACAAGCACTTCTACACCTTCATCAAAGCAGCTGGAAATATCCCGACCGTCTGACATCGGTAAAATAATATTGGCTCCAAAAGGCTTAAATGTTAACTGCTTGGTTTCCTTGATTAATTGTCCTACTACATCAGCAGGTAGACCTCCGGCCCCCAAAACTCCGAAACATCCAGATTCGCATACACTCGCTACCAGTTCGGGGCCCGCAAGGCCTCCCCCCATTCCAGCATTCCAGATTGGATATTTTGTTTCTAGAGGATTGAATCGCTGCGGCACTTTGAAAACCCCATTAGTTTAAAAGATAGGTTGCATTATTATAATTTTAACAGCATATTACCCTAAATCAGCTAGGGGTGCTGTCGTGTTTTTGACGGCTGAGAATAAACCCTTTGAACCTGAACTAATTAACGTTGGCGTAGGGAAGCGAAAGGCTAACAGCCTTCTGAAACGTACCTATGTCAGTTTAGAGAGGTGTTAGTACTATGAGTGTGTCTAGATCGGAAAGTTTTTTGAGTGAATCTGCTGTTGTAGACCAGGAGGCAGTTCAACCATTCCCAAATTCAAAAAAAATATATGTCTCTGGCAGTCGCAGTGACATTAGAGTACCAATGAGGGAAATAAAGCAGCATGAGACAGTCTCAGATCGAGGAAGCTCTCCCAATCCAGTTGTGACAGTCTATGATACATCGGGGAAGTACACCGATCCTGAGGAACATATCGATATCCGGAAGGGCTTGGAAAGTACTAGAGAAGTGTGGATCGATGAGCGGGGTGATACTGAACGTTTAGAGGATTTGAGTTCCAAGTATGGGCGACAGCGGTCTGTTGATCCTGCTCTTAGTCATCTTCATTTTACAAGGCAATTGTTGCCTAGACGTGCGAAAAACGGTTTTAACGTGAGTCAAATGCACTATGCTAAGCAGGGTGTAATTACACCCGAAATGGAATTTGTTGCGATTAGGGAAAACCAAAAGCTGAATGCTATGAAAAGTAGTACATTTGGTCGTACCCATGAGGGTGATGCTTTGGGCGCAGCGATCCCCAAGGAGATAACTCCTGAATTTGTCAGGCAAGAGATTGCCCGTGGTAGGGCTGTTTTACCGGCCAACATTAATCATCCCGAATCAGAACCGATGATAATTGGGAGGAATTTTTTAGTTAAAATAAATGCAAATATCGGAAATTCCGCAGTCACTTCTTCAATCGAGGAAGAGGTGGCCAAAATGACTTGGGCTACTAGATGGGGTGCTGACACGATAATGGACCTTTCTACCGGCAAGAATATTCATGAAACGCGAGAGTGGATCATTCGTAATTCTCCGACACCAATTGGAACGGTGCCGATTTACCAAGCTTTGGAGAAAGTTGGAGGAGTTGCGGAGGATCTTACTTGGGAAATTTTCAGAGATACTTTGATTGAACAAGCGGAACAAGGGGTTGACTACTTCACTATTCATGCCGGCGTACGCCTTCCGTACGTACCAATGACCGCCAGACGTATGACCGGCATTGTGTCGAGAGGAGGCTCCATAATGGCGAAGTGGTGTCTTTCACATCATAAAGAGAGTTTCCTCTATGAGCATTTTGAAGATATTTGCGAAATAATGAAGGCCTACGATGTCAGCTTTTCTCTGGGAGATGGGCTTAGACCCGGTAGTATTGCAGACGCGAATGATGAGGCTCAATTTGCAGAATTAGAAACTCTTGGAGAACTGACTAATATCGCATGGCAACACGATGTCCAAACAATGATCGAAGGACCTGGTCATGTGCCCATGCATTTAATAAAAGAGAACATGGAGAAGCAACTAAAACATTGTGGAGAGGCTCCTTTCTATACACTCGGTCCATTGACTACTGATATAGCACCAGGATATGACCACATAACTTCCGGTATAGGAGCTGCAATGATTGGGTGGTATGGCACGGCTATGCTTTGTTATGTCACACCTAAGGAACACTTGGGCCTTCCGGACAAAGATGATGTAAAAGAAGGGATAATTACCTATAAGATAGCGGCTCATGCTGCTGACTTAGCAAAAGGACATCCTGGGGCGCAAACTAGGGATGATGCCCTCTCTCAGGCGAGATTCGAATTTCGTTGGGAAGATCAGTTTAATCTCAGTCTTGATCCTGACAGGGCGAGAGAATTTCATGATCAAACCTTACCAAAAGAAGGTCATAAAGTAGCGCACTTTTGCTCAATGTGTGGGCCAAAATTTTGCTCGATGAAAATCACTCAAGAAGTGAGAGATTTTGCGGATAATCAAGGCGTTGATGGACAATCCGCATTATCTAAGGGTATGAAGGCAAAGGCGATAGAGTTCAAGAAACTCGGTTCAAATATTTACAATAAAAGCTAATTTATTTAATTTTTGAAAGTGGTTTTGGGGAGAGAGGAATAATGGGATCAAAAAAAATAGCGTTTATAACTGGTGGTGCTCGCGGCTTGGGTTTCGAGATTGCCCGGCAGCTCGGACATAAAGATCATTCGGTATTTATTGGTGTGAGAAATTTAAATACTGCTATAAAGAAAGTTGAATCTCTGAAAGGTGAGGGTATAGAAGCAAGTGCAATCGAATTAGATGTGGGTAACGAGACGAGCATAGAGAATGCGATAAAGGAGATAAATGAAAAAGTGAGTCATCTAGATGTCTTTGTAAATAATGCCGGTACATTTGAGGAAGAGTGGGGCACGAAGCCAAGTGATTTATCTCCTAATGATTTACGCCGTACCTTTGATGTAAATTTTTTTGGCCCATTTTTACTTTTGCGAGGTGTTACTCCCTTAGTTAAGAAGAGCGATGCTGGACGTGTAGTAAATATTTCTAGTGATATGGGCTCTCTTGAGGGAATAAATGATCCTGATTCTATCGTTTATAATGTTATGGGACCGGCTTATCAAGCCTCAAAGGTGGCATTAAATTCTCTGACAGCATTGTTTGCAAAAGAGCTTAAGGATACCCCATGTAAAGTAAATTCCGCTTCTCCAGGTTGGTGTAGAACCGATATGGGTACAGATGATGCGCCCTTGAGTGTAGAACAAGGTGCCGACACTCCTGTTTGGCTGGCTACATTAGATGAGGATGGTCCTACAGGAAAGTTTTTCTCATCTACTCGAAGCCGAGGTGCGATGGAATGGTGAGGTGGTGACCCAGAATTTGATGAGCATTCAGGAATAGACTAAGACCTTATATTAACAAAGTGTAGGAAGGATCAAAATGAAATTTGGTGCTATAATTTTTGCAACTGATAAAAGTATTCAACCCATTGAGCTAGCGACTGAAATTGAAGGGAGAGGTTTAGATTCCTTCTTTGTTCCTGAGCATACCCATATACCTACTGATACTAGTTCTCCTTTTTTCCCCGATGGAAAGGTGCCCGATATGTATTTGCGCACCTATGATCCTTTCGTCGTGCTTGGTGCCTGTGCTGCGGTAACGGAAAAGATTAATCTGGGTACAGGAATTTGTTTGGTTTCTCAAAGACATCCAATTACTTTGGCCAAAGAAGTAGCAACGATAGATAGATTGTCAAATGGCCGCTTTATTTTCGGTATAGGCGCGGGTTGGAACCAACCGGAGGTAGAAAATCATGGTGTGCCCTTTGCAAGGCGATGGGCAGTTACGAGGGAAAGAATATTAGCGATGAAACAAATATGGACAGAAGAAGAGCCAGAGTTTCACGGGGATTATGTCAATTTTGACAAGATGTGGTCTTATCCAAAACCTATCCAAAAAGGGGGGCCTCCTATATGGATTGGTTCTAATTCGAAATACGTTCCTGATCGGATCGCAGAATATGCAGATGGGTGGATTCCCATAGGAGGGAGACCAGGTGGGGGGACGGTAGAAGGTGTAAAAGAGGCTTGCAGGAAAAAAGGGAGGAAATATGAGGACCTCACTCTAGCTTATTTTATGGCTCCTCTAGAAGAAAAACTGATACGCGACCATATAGAAGAGGGCTACTCTCATTTTGTCTTTGCACTGCCCTCTGAAGGTCGAGAGAAAGTACTTCCTGTTCTCGATACAATAGAAAAAATCGCAAATAATATTCGTTCTTAGGAATTTTAATAAGGAGGCTATACAGTGTTACCCGTAGGTTACTTCCCTTGTACTCAAGATCCACCCGATGGGAAAAATATTGCCAGAGTGATAGATGAGTTGGTCGAGCAAGCAGAGCTATGCGAAGAGACTGGATTCGATGGATTTTATTTTACCGAGCATCATCAACAAGAGGATGGCTATTTGCCCTCTCCCGTTCTTCTGTCAGGTATGGTGGGGATGAGAACAAACAGAATAAAGGTCGGCACCTGCGTTTTACTTTCGCCGTTATACCATCCCATACGACTTGCAGAAGATATAGCGGTGGTTGATCAAGCCACGAAAGGTAGGATGGTAGCTGCGATGGGCATAGGTTATCAACCTAGTGATTTTGATGCCTTTGGAGTGTCTATTAAGGAA
>MDTG01083421.1_pt1 | contig 15450 bp, 9 predicted proteins | sample 811421 | NCBI WGS metagenome assembly MDTG01 (sample SAMN05326645, study PRJNA326480) | marine metagenome | isolation source: seawater | place: Pacific Ocean: South East | collected 2011
AAGAAAATTTACCGTTTTGGCCTCAAAGCCAACAATTGCCAGGTCGTAAGGTACACCTTCGACATACTTTGTGTCCACCCATTGGGGATGATAGTCTCCACAATCATCGTAGCCATGATGCACCTTTCCATAGAGCTTCACACTTTGAGTGTATTGAGGCCGTATTATTTCCCATGGATTCCCGTATTTAAGCCAGTCATCTGGGTGTTCCACCTGTCTCCCTTTTTCAAATTCCTGTCGGAATAAGCCAAATTGATAGTGTATTCCATAGCCTATAGCCGGTAAGTCCATCGTCGCCATAGAGTCGAGAAAACAAGCAGCCAAACGACCCAAGCCTCCATTTCCCAAGCCCATGTCGTGTTCTTCTTCGCACATGACCTCAAAATCAAATCCCAGTTCCTCAAGTGCCTTTTGGACAGTTGTCTTAAGACCAAGGTTACAAAGATTTACATTGAGCAATCTACCCATGAGGTATTCGAGACTTAAGTAATAGACCCGACGAGCATCGTTTTTATTGTGTGCGGCTTGCGTCTCTATAAATCTGTCCACAATTTTTTCCTTAGTTGCCAGACAGGTTGCCATCCAAATTTCTCTTTTGGTGGCACTGCCAATGTGCCTCGCTAAGGTCAGTCTTAGTTGACGTTCAATTGCAGACTTCATCTCTGCAATATCTGCAGCAGGGGGCGACTCTTTTCTTGTTGTGGGTGGGGCGGTAGCTTCGGCGGTCATAGAATTAAAAGTTTTCAGGAGTCATTCTCAAGCAAGGATTAGACCATGATGATCAATCTCATAGAAAAGACGGTTTTTTGAAAATTACTTGACCAATCAATCAGTCTTGAACCGATATACACAACTATGGGTGTAGTTTTGATTTGGAAGTAAGACGCAGCTTTTCCACCCCTCATCACCCTGATGATTTGGACTATCAGGAAAGACTTGAGTCTCCAGGCAAAGTCCAGAACGAAACTCATAAGACCTCCCCCCTTGTCCAATCAAAGTTCCATCAAGGTAATTTCCGGAATAAAATTGAACCCCGGGCTGATCGGTCATGACCTCCAACATTCTTCCCGAAGAAGGATCCCTTAAAGTTGCTGCAAGGGAGAGTGAATCTTTGGTTTCTGGAACTAGCCAAGTATGATCATACCCTTTGCCTGCAAGGAGTTGTGGGTGTTTCTGCTCAATTCTTTTACCAATTGCAACTGGTTGTCTGAAGTCAAGCGGTGTTCCAGCAACCTTCGCAATTGAATTTGGGATATTGGTGTCATCAGTAGCAACGAACTTATCACCAGGAAGCATCATTTCGTGATCTAGGATTGTACCTACACCATCCCCAGCTAAGTTGAAATATGTATGATTTGTGAGGTTGATTACGGTAGGCTTATCGGTTGTGGCCAAGTAATCGATCTTCAATTCGTTTTCATCGGTCAGTAAATAGGTGACAGCTGTTTTTAAATTTCCCGGGTACCCCTCTTCCCCATCAGGACTGGTTCTTGAAAACACCAGTCCAGTCCCACTTTCGACAACTTTAGCTTTCCAAAGAACTTTATCAAAGCCTACCTTGCCTCCGTGAAGATGATTGGGTCCATTATTCACAGCTAGCTCGTATACAGTATTCTCCAGAGTGAACTTCCCTTCTGCGATCCGATTAGCATATCTCCCGGCGATACAGCCAAAATAAGGGCTTTTTTCAATATAATCTTCAAGCTTGTTAAAACCCAAACTGACATTGGCAAAATTTCCGTTTCGATCAGGGACGATTATTTCTTTCACAGTTGCCCCATAGTCGAGCAAACTGACCTGCATTCCATTGGCATTAGTCAAAGTGTACAGGCTCACCTTCGAACCATCTGGCATAACTCCGAATTTTCTTTTTGTAACACTCATTGGCTTAATGGATTTCTTTTTACTTTTTTCAAGACCAAGTGCTTTGCGGCTTTTTTCATAGGCAGCTTTGCCCTTACTTTTAACATAGGAGGAACCACCAGCTACTCCGTCTTTTGTTTTTTGTGAAATTTCGGAAAGGGTGCAGCCTCCGAAAAACATGAAGGCCGTGAAAGGTAGAAGTTTGAGAGATATTAGTTTCATGTTAATACTATTGAGAGCGGAGATAAAAATTAGAAGCAAATTCGAAAATTTTTACAATTTCCTCTTTAATCTATTTTCAAATTCCCTCTTTGGAATTTCAAAATGTGTGGGCCTTCCCTTTGGACAAACATAAGGATTTCGGCACTTTAATAATTTCTCAACCAACTCAATAATCTCTTGATCGGAATAATGGTCCTTGGTCCCAGAATTTCGAGTAGATTGCCGAACCAAGGCTTCCTTGGCAAAGTGTTCAGTTTTAATTGAACCACCCTCTTCCCTTGCAATATCGATATAATCCTTGATGAATTTTGATGCTAGTCCAGGGTCCAGCCATTTTGGGCAGGATTCAAGTCGGTAAAAATTACGCCCGAATTCCTCCACCATAAAGCCAATTGCTTTCAGTGATTCGATGCCTTGTTTTAGGATTTTCGATTCTACCCCGTCCAATTCAAAAGATTCAGGAAAAAGCAAAACTTGAGACTGAGAATTCTCTTTTTCAGAAAAAGCATCTTCTAATTCTTCAAATTGAATTCTCTCATAGGCTGCTTTGGTATGAAGCGCAATTATTCCGTCTGGAGTACAAAAAAGTGCGAGTTCTCCATGGCATCGAATCAGAAAACGCCAAACTGCCTGAGGGTCCTTTCGTTCTCCAACAAGTTTCTCAATTAATAATTTAGAAGAATTAGCATCTCCTGCTGGAGCTTTTCCTTGTTCAGTGTAAGCCCTTTGCCCCTTTTTGGAATCTTTAGGGTTCAAGGTACTTTCAGTGGTGTCCGAACTTGGAGGATTCTTCTTGTAAAGTTCAAACACCCTGGGATCAATTTGAGGAACTACTTTCCCTGAATGATCATCTTTAGCCAATTCGATTTTTTTAGGAGTCATTTCGATCATTCCTGAAAGCTGCTTATTTTTTGCCAATAAACTTTCAATCAAAAAACTACGGATTTTACTTTCTTCACGAAATCGAATTTCTCTTTTTGCAGGGTGAACATTAATATCAACCAGCGAGGCATCGAGAGAAAGAAAAAGAATCGCCGGTGGAAATCGTCCCTTGGGTGTGTAGGTGTGGTAAGCCTCCAGAACCGAGTAAGACAATGTTTTGCTGTCGACAGGTCTTTGATTTACAAAAAAAATCATTTCTTTTCTCGTCGAACGACTGTTGCCTGGCTTACCAACTAGTCCTTCCAGTTTAAACCCATCTTTCACAACTGAAATCACAGCCAGCGAATCAGCCAGCCCTTTCCCGAAAATTTCTCTGACCCGATCCAAGGAATTATCACAAGCAGGAGAACGAAAAAGAGTTCGACCATTATCCAGAAGAGAGAATTCAATTTTACTATGGGCCAAAGCATATAGTTTCGAGATGTGTATTATATGAGCGGATTCTGTAACCTCGGTCTTAAGAAATTTTCTTCTTCCAGGGACTGAGTTAAAAAGATGCGAAACTTCTATCCTGGTTCCTACTGGCATACCACAGTCCTTGACATGAATCATTTTTCCACCATTTAAAAAAATCTCGCATCCCTCTGACATTGATTTCGAACGGGTCCGCAATACAAATCGACTCACGCTTGAAATCGATGGCAATGCCTCTCCTCTAAATCCAAAAGTTTTTACCTCATTCAGATCACTTGCTTTTCGAATCTTACTTGTTGCATGTCTCTCCAAACTCATCAGTGCCTGGTCCGGATTCATTCCAAGTCCATCGTCTTCGACACGCAAATAAGACTTACCCCCATTTCGAAATTCGATCTCTATTTTGCTTGAGCCTGCGTCTATGCTATTTTCAATCAGTTCCTTTACCACCGCTGCCGGTCTCTCTACCACCTCTCCTGCAGCGATTTGATTAGCCACTCGATCCGTTAAAATTCGAATTTCACGCATTCTCTATACGTAAACCTGCCCATCCCACTCGACAACGGGAAAATATTCCCTTTGATTCTGGTTTGGGAATAATCATGCTTCCTACTAATCGAATAACTTAATGCCAAATCAATTACTCAACGAAAATAGTCCTTACCTAAGACAACATGCAAATCAACCCGTTGATTGGATGACTTGGTCTTTAGCAGCTCTACAAAAAGCAGATCAGGAAAATAAACCCATTCTTGTTTCCATTGGATATGCTTCTTGCCACTGGTGTCGGACCATGTCTAGAGAAAATTTTAGTGATTCATATGTGGCTTCCCTAATGAATAGACATTTTGTGTGTGTTTTAATCGACCGTGACGAAAGACCCGATCTTGATCAAACTTACATGGAGGCGATTCGCATGTTTAATCAATCCGCAGGTTGGCCCATGCATGTATTCTGCCTGCCGGATGGAAAGCCATTTTGGGGAGGCACTTTTTTCCCAAAGGAAAGTACGGAAAATAACATTGCTCCGTGGCCCCAAGTATTAATGAGAATTTCCGAGCACTATCGAAAAAATCCGTCAGATTTGATTGAAAATGCGAATAATGTAATGGGGAATCTAGTCCATACGAATCATGCCAATCGCCCGAACGGAGAGACATGGAATTCTTTACTTCTGGCAAAAGCAGTGCAAAAAGTCTGTAAGCAACATGACAGTGAATATGGAGGTTTTACAAAGGCTCCCAAATTTCCCTCTGCGATGAAAATTGATTTTTTACTTGCAATATCCGAGTCACAATTTGTCCGATCGAATCCAACTATTGAAAAACAGATTTCAAATTGCATACAAACCTCCCTTGGCAATATGGCAAAAGGAGGAGTTTTTGACCAACTGGGAGGGGGGTTCTTTCGCTACAGCATGGATCGAAAGTGGCAGGTTCCGCATTTTGAAAAAATGCTTTCCGATAACGCTTTACTTATCTCGACTTACGCACGTGCTTTTAGAAAATACAAGGAAACACTCTATCAAGAAGTTGTCATCAAGACATTGAATTGGATGTTCAGTGAAATGGGGAATGAAACAGTGGGCTTTGGCTCTTCTCTGGATTCCGAATTGGAGGGCATTGAAGGAGGCTATTACCTCTGGAGCACTAAAGAATTAGATTCCATATTAGGACCAGAAAAATCTGCATCCTTGCGTGATGCTTTGGGTATAATAGAACATCTCCCCGATCAACCAGTTTTACCTCGGCAATTGGTAAAAGGAGACTTTGATCAAAACGATTATATGGTTTGTATTGAAAAGTTATCCAAGGCAAGGACCCAAAGAACTCATCCAAACTTAGACAAAAAGAGGTCGGTCTCATTAAACGCATTAGTTATTAGGTCACTCGTCGATGCTGCCCTTGCCTTAAATGATCTGAGCTGGTTGGAAAAAGCTTTTTCTCTCGCCGCATGGATGGAAAATACTTTTGCGGACAAAGAATTTGATATTCAACCAATCTACTACCCCGAAGAAGATTCCGATCAGAAATATGAAACATTCTTAGACGACTTTGCATTTTGGAGTGAAAGCCTTCTTTACTTGGCCTCGGTAAGCGAACTCCTTGAACAGGGGAGTTCTAGGAGGTTTTTGGGACTTGCAGAGAAACTAGCCACTCAAACTAAGAAACTTTTTAAGGACGATAAAGACGCCGGTTATTTTTTCTCTTCATCCAGTATTCAAAATCCACCCCCTATCAGGAAAAAGTTTTGGTACGACAACGCAATCCCTTCTGGAAATTCTTCCTTACTTAGGGTTTTCTCTCTCCTCTCATCATTTACCCAGTCGAAGGAATGGGAATTAGAATATATAGAAGCGCGGACTGCCTTTCCAAAACTAGCGTTGAACTCACCAGAGAGCATTGCATATGCCCTCACTGCAATTACTGAAGAGACTGTGGGGATTCCAATGCTTGAGATAAATTTAGATGAAAAAAGCGAGACGCTAAAAAAAATCTCTGAACATCCCCATCGTTTGTTAATACTAAAGGAAGACAATGCTAAGATCAATCAGATCAAAATCAAAGGGGAATCCATTAAAGTGGAGAACATTGATCAACTATGGAAGGTCCTTTTTAACTGAGGATTGGACTTCCTTTGAAACGAACTTTTCAATATTATTTAGAAAAATAAAGTCTTCTTTTGTCGAAGTAATTGTACATGCTAATCTTCCCAGCAAGGACGGAATCTGTTAATACTCATGACATTCAGAGAAATAATCGAGAACAAGTTATAAAACACTATTCATCTTAGGTGTTTATTTACCTCATACAGCTAATGATTGCTCGAAGATTCCAATTTCTTAGCAAGAAATCTCTCGAGCGAAGAAACATCGGATGAAAATTTCCTAATTCCTTCAGCGAGTTTGAAACTAGCCATCTCATCTTCATTCATCAAAAAACGAAAATCAGCTTCACTCATTTCGAGATGATCAAAATTTGAAGCCTTTGCTTCTTCAATGCAAAGTTTTACTTCCAATTCAGATTGATCGTTTTTCATTTCTTCAAGAAATTTTGGACCAATCGTCATCAAATCACAGCCTACTAACTCTTTAATCTCACCAGTGTTTCGGAAACTGGCTGCCATAACTTCAGTCGGATAATTAAATTTTTTGTAATAATTATAAATTTGAGTGACCGATTGAACACCGGGATCATCAGGACCATCAAAAGATTTTCCTTCACGCTCTACATGCCAGTCTAAAATCCTTCCAACAAAGGGAGAGATTAATTGAGAACCTGCTTCCGCACAAGCAACTGCCTGGTAAAAGGAAAATAATAAAGTCATGTTGCAGAAAATTCCCTCTTTTTCCAATTGTCGGGAAACTTCAATTCCCTCCCAGGTGGAAGCAAGTTTAATTAAAACTCTCTCCCTCCCATATCCAAGCTTTTCATAACGGGCAATCAAAGAGCGAGCTTTTGCGAGACTTTTTTCTACATCAAAGGATAAACGAGCATCTACTTCAGTCGAGACTCTGCCTGGAACAATCTCTAGGATAGATACTCCAAATTGAACCAGCAATCGATCCATAACTTCTTCAGAATTTGAAATTCCTTCCTGCTTTGCACCCTCCAAAACCTCGTTAACTAAAGGAGAATAAGTAGGATTCTTCGCAGCCTTAAGTATCAGACTCGGGTTGGTAGTTGCATCTTGAGGAGTGTATTCTTGAATCAAATGAAAATCACCGGTATCAGCAACCACTGTCGTGTGTTCTTTCAGTTTTTCAAGAACGGACGAGGACATTGGTAATTGGGCAAATAAAAGAAAAACAGAATCAACAAAAAAATTTCTTCAACCAGCGTTTCGGTTGAAACAATTTAGGTCGTCGAACGATCTTTTTAAGCGATCTACAAAAAACTTTTCCCCGGAGCGTAACCAAGTTCGGGGGTCATAATATTTTTTATTTGGTTTATCATCTCCCTCAGGATTACCTAACTGTCCTTGGAGAAATTCCTTGTTTTGTTTATAATAGTCGTGCACTCCATCCCAAAAGGCCCATTGCATGTCTGTATCCAAATTCATTTTCACAACTCCATAGCCAATTGCTTCACGAATCTGTTCGCGTGAAGAACCGGAGCCACCATGGAAGACAAAATGAATTGGACGGTCCCCAAGTCCATGCTTTTCTGAAATAAATTTCTGCGAATTAAGAAGTATTTCAGGAGTCAATTCCACATTGCCGGGTTTGTAAACTCCGTGAACATTTCCAAAAGCAGCAGCTACAGTGAAGCGACTACTTACTTCAGAGAGAACTTCAAAAGCTTGGTCAACTTCTTCAGGCTGGGTGTATAGACGGGCGATATCAATGTCAGTATTGTCAACCCCATCTTCTTCACCACCTGTGACTCCGAGCTCAATTTCGATTGTCATGCCAATTTTATCCATCCGTTTAAAATAATCCTTACAAGTGGAAAGATTCTCATCGATTGGTTCTTCGGACAAATCCAACATGTGCGAACTGTACAAGGACTTCCCCTCCCTCTCATAAAACTGCTCCCCAGCATCAAGCATTCCATCCACCCAAGGAAGTAGCTTTCTTGCCGCATGATCGGTATGCAGAATGACCGGCACACCGTATAACTCAGCCATCGCATGTACATGCATGGCACCTGAGACAGAGCCTGCTATTGCAGCTTTATTTTCTTCATTAGAAAGGCTTTTTCCGGCATAAAATACGCCGCCTCCATTTGAAAACTGGATCATAACTGGAGAATTTACCTCAGCAGCAGTTTCCATAACCGCATTCACTGAGTTTGTACTCACAACATTGACTGCAGGAAGTGCGTAGCCATTTTGTTGGGCATCGTTAAATATTTCTTGTACTCCATCGCCTGTGATGACTCCGCTGGGAAATTTTTTGCTCATATTTTTAAATGTTAAATGTTCTAAATCTCACATCGCAAGCAATCAAGCAAAGCAAAAAATTAAAACAATATTAACCAAGAAGTTCAGAGATACTTCCGGATCCTAGAGCTTTTTCCACTTCTTCCAATTTTATGAAAGTTGAACGAGTATGGGGTAGCTTGTATCTTTTGAAGACTCCTTTATCGAGTAAATAATAGAGCTTACGAGTAGAAACCCGTAAAACTTTTGAAGCTTCCGACACCTTTAGAATTTTTGGAGAGGGAGGTTTGCGAAGATCCTCCAAGATTTTTTCCTGCAACAGATAGGATTGCTCCAATCGCTCCATTTTTAAGTCCAATTGTTCGAGCCTTTCCTTAATTTCACCAAGTACTAAAAAAATAACTTCATTTTCAATCTTAGTATCTTTTTTCAGTCCCAGCTCAGTTTCCTTTTGATAAAGAAATCGCATTGCACTTATACGATCCCTAAAAAATTTTCGATGTCTTTTCTTTCGATAAGTCCAAGTTATGCAATGTGAGGATGCTTTCCCTTTGACCACTGAGTATGATACTTTCATAGTATTTGATGATTGATGAAATTAGATCTTAGGTTTATCCATTAATCAAATCCTACTCACTACATATTCTAACGATGAGCGACAAGAATTTTCCAGAAGTCATTAGAGAGATTCACCAAAAAGATACTCGCTATGGTAAGGGAGCCTACTATTTTATCAGGGAAGCTCTTGATCATACCTTAAAAAATCTCGAAAAGGAAAAAGTGAAAAGTAAAGGTCATGTCTCTGGCAACGAATTGCTCGAGGGGATCCGGGATTATGCACTCGATCGATTTGGTCCAATGACTCTGACCTTGATGGATCATTGGAATATTAAAAAGTGTAGAGACTTTGGGGACATTGTCTTCAACCTTGTAGAATTTGGAATTTTAGGCAGAACGGAAAATGATTCACTTGAGGATTTTGAGGGAGGATATAGTTTCAAAGATGCTTTTGAACTTCCTTTCATGCCAACTGGAAATGGAGACACTCCACTAAATTAGAGAATTATCCTGCTCAATCTATCCACCCGCCACAAATGCGTAAATCAAATAAACCAAGGCAATTATTCCAAACGCTTGAAACCAGACCTTCCATCTTTCCGAATTCAATCCGGTTCCAAACACACCACCTTCTCTCTCTTCTTCCTCTTGTTGAATCTCCTTTGAATTGCAGGCAGGACATACCTCACCATCCTTGGGATGCCATTCAAAATCACATTGGTCACAGATTTTAAACACGACATTTCCCTTCTACGATAAAAACCTTCATGGAGAATAGGCTTGCCCTGATTGCTCTTTGTATAAGACTTTCCTTCTCATTGCCCATTGATATGTTCGAACCAAAGCAAATCCAAGCAGAAAACACTTTACGAAAATCTCGATCATTCCTTTTCCTGATTCTGATTTTATTTACCTCCATTACGAGTTTACTCGCGGACAAGTCTATTCTTGACGAGAGCTTAGCTTCTATACAGTCAAAAGCATTAAATGGAGACACCCACTACCAGGGTGCTCTTGGATTGTTTTACAAGACTGGCGAGTTAGGATTACCCATTGATCTCGAGGAAGCTACCAGATGGGTAAAATTAGCAGCTAATAATGAGGGTGCACTTGGACTTGCAACGCTTGCAGCTATTGAACTTGAAAAAGGGAACACCGAGCGCGGTCAATTCTTGTACGATGAGGCTTATCTACACTCCAACCTTAGAAAACTTGGAAAACAAAAAGACCCAATGGCTTTGTATTGTTTGGGCATGATGGAAATGGACAACCCCCCCCGCAATATTCCTAAGGCAATTAGAAGTTTAGAGGAATCTGCGGAAATGGGTTTCTGCACCGCACAAGCGACTCTTGGGATGATTTATTTTGCTGGAATTGGAGTAAAAAAAGATTCCAACACTGCAATTAAATGGTCATCGATGGCAGCCCAAAAGAAAATTCCTCTCGGCATGTTTTATCTTGGACTCGCTTATTCTGTGGGGGATGGCATGGAACGAAATGAAGACTTTTCAATCAGATGGATCAAGGCTGCCGCAGATCGTGAGTTGACTATGGCCCAACTTACTTTGGGAATGAAATTGGCACTTGGAGACGGCATAGAAAAAGACCTCGAACTTGCTGTGCAATGGTTAAGAAGAGCAACACTCAATGGGTCTGCAGAGGCTGCACTTCAATTGAGGAAATTTGAAAACATTTTACTTCGTTTAGACTCAACCCCACTAGCTCAGCTTCAGTCTAAAGGAAATCAATCCATCAATCAGATTGCTTCCTCGGCACTTACCTCCACCCTCAAAGTTGATAACCGGGACCGCTCTCTTTCGGTAAATTCAGAGCCCAGTACGAGGCCCGATATGCCTGAAAATTTTAACTCATACCTTGCCTCAAATGAAATCGATACCGTTGACCTAGCCAAGCAATCGATCGCACTTGACGGCAACCAAAACCAAGCAATTATTTTATTAGGAGATGCTGCCGAGACTGGGGATTATGAGGCAATGAATGAACTTGGGCTTCTGTATTATAAAGACAAAGAGTTTAGGGCTGCCAAGACTTGGTTTGAAAAAGCCGCACAATCAAATTATCCAGAATCACTCCGCTACCTTGGAATTATTCATTTTTTGGGACAAGGAGTCGAAATTAATTATGCGGAAGCCGGGAAATGGCTTGATAAAGCTGTAAAGGCCGGGGATTTAGAAGCAACCCGGTATTTAAGAATAGTTCTTCAATTCCGATAACAGTCAGTAGCACTTTTTATTGTGCCCAAACTGCATCCCTCAAGTCCAAATCAATTTCGTTGAATCCTTTTTGCAGGGTAATTGGCTTTGACCAGATAACTCCAACCTGACCAAGTGTGGAAGCTCCTACAACATAATACTGACCACTTTCCATTCTGTCCAAGTTCGCCACTCCAATCGAGTTTGTCTTAAGACGAAACAGACTTGCTCGAGCCAATGCATTCCTGATTGAAGCTGCGACCCCTGGAAAACGATATCCTCGTTGAATCGCCCGTGCCCAGTACTCGGAATAGGACTCTATTCCGTCTCCCTGTGGAATTCTCAATCTCGAACTTTCCAAAATGTCATCCAGACTTTCCCTGACCAAAAAGAATTCAGTAAAACCGGCTGGCTTGTTTTTATTATTCAAAAATTGAACTTCCGCTTTCAATTTCATTGTTGCTTCGCCAGAAGGTACACTTTGAGAAACTGGTGCTCGAGTCCCACCTAGAGACATTGTTGAGTTATTCGGAGAAGAAAAAGGCCTGGTATTTGGAAAATTAGAAAATGTAGGACGAGGCGACTCATTCAGAAAATTAGTGCTTGAATTCCTAGCCGATCCAGAGGAAATTCTTTCCCTCATCGCCGATGAATTCCTCGGAATAGAGACTTGAACCCCACCAAGACCAGAACCGCCTCTTTGAAGAACTCTAATTGCTTCGCGTGCCCCAACAAGTGCAGTCTCCAAAGAATCAATTCTACTCCTTGCACCACTAAGCTCCTCATTGAGAAGGTCTACTTTCAGATTCGCGGACTGTCCGCGTTCTAAAATTTCCTGTTTAATATTTCGGGCATCACTCAACTGGCTGCTCAAATCCTGAACGCGGGCTCGTTCTTGATCGAGCTGGATTTGTGCGGTCAAATTCTTCTGATTCAAACTTTGAATTTTCCGATCCAATTCAGAACGAGCAGGAACACTGGAGATTGATTTAAGTTGATCCTGCAATCGTTTGTTTTGATCGCGTAAAGAAGCAAGTTCAGCAATTTGTGCAGGAGAAAAAGACGAGGGACTCGGAACATCAGACAAGCGAGAAGGTACACCCCTGATCTGCGATTGAGCCCGTCTCAAATTTTCTTCGAGGGCAGAGTTTCTTTGATTCGACAATGCCAATTCATCCCTTAATCCTTGGGATTCCAACTTGGCTCGATTTTCTCCACTTTTCGAATTTTGGACCAAACCCTCGAGTCGAACTACTTGAGCACGCAGTGCGGAATTGTCGGGGGAAATCCCTGATACATTGCTTTGTGCGAGAACTAGTTTATCAGTGAGCGACTGAATTCTTTGGTCTCTTTCACCAAGAAGCATTTTGATGTTAGAAATCTCATTCAAAGATTGATTCAATTGTGACTGAAGCTGGGCAGTTGCTTGCCCAGCCTGATTTCTTGCTTGGGTAAGAGAGATGTCGTTAAGCTTCCGATTTTCATCTTCAAGAATTGAAAGTTGATCCTTTATTCTACCAAAATCCTGCATTGCACTTTTGAATTCCTCATTTAAGCGAACACTATCGTCCCGACTTGTTGAGAGTGCTTTTTCCAGTTCTACAACTTTAGGATCTTGCAGATTTCTTGCATTCATTAAATCCTGCTGAAGCAACACCAACTCGTTTTGCAAATCTAAAAAACTCGAGTCGTCCATGATGGAAGGTACTTCATCCTCATTGTCGGCACGGTCTGAAAGCAGGTCCTCCATCTCTTTCCTTAAAATCTCTGAATCTCTCAAGGCAGCGATCAATTCATCAATTCTTTCTTGGGCCTCGTTTTCAGTTTGCTTGGCTTGTGCGATAAAAGAATTTAGGCGATCATCAGAAGCCATAGGCATAGAGCTTTTTTCCAATTGGACAATTTTTTCTTTCGTTTCCTCCAACTCGATTTGTGCCTCGATACTTTCCGCAACCGCTTCCTGCAATTGGCCTTGTAAAGCTTTCATTTCTTCACTTCCAGAAATCGTTGGGCTTGAACTCTCTGTTTTCAGTTGGTCCAACATCTCCCTCAAGGAATCAATTTCATTTTGAAGCGCCATTACTTCGCTAGGGTCTTTCATCAAAGCCTCACTGTCTGGAGGAGTCGAAGCAACCGCCATGGCTTTTGCAATTTCTAGTTCAGCTTCTTTATTTGATAACTCTTCAATCGCCTGATTTAATTGAAGCTGCAGATCTGCAACTGACCTGTCCTTACTGTTAATTTCATTTTGCAGCTCAGAAATCTTAGCACTCATTTCTAATGGTCCCTGGTCAATCATCCCAGACTCGATTTCATTTAATTGATCCAAGGCAGAAACTAATTTTTCCTGAAGAATGTTTCTTTCTTCCTGCTCCAGTTCATTTTTTGATTTTAGCTCATCTATTATAACTTTTGAAGCTACCAATTCTTCTTCCAAAGCAAGAAAGTCCTTAAGATTTTTCCCGGGGTCCATTTCCTGAGATTCAGAAGGAAATGAGCGTGACTCCAATTCTAACAATTTCTCCATGGCACTAGTTAAATCAACATTCAGGGCTGCATTCTTTTCTGATTGTCCGTTCAGCTCATTCTGCAGTTCAGAGATTGTTTGTTCTGCATTGGAAAGCTCATCTTCGAGCAACGCCAATGCATCAAGAGAAGGACTGGTTCCGGGTAAAGTGTCTTTACTTTTTAGCATTTTCTCTAACCGGCTTAGTTCTGCTTCAAGATTAGCGACTAATCCAGCGGAATCGTTTTCACTGAGTCTTTTCAAAAGATTCTCATTCTCTGCCCTTAATTCCTCAATTTCCGCGGAAGGCACCTGACTTTCCAAGCCGTCTAATTGCTTGATGGCATTGGCCAGTTCCTTTTCGAGAAGCTCGACAGTAGTAGTTTTTGAGAAATTTAATCCGTCAAGTTGCTCAGCTAAAACAAGATTTTGGGATTTTGAATTAGCTAATTCATCTTCCAATTGAACCAATGAAGTGAGTCCCATATCCTCTGCTTTTTGAACTCGATCTTCAAGCTGGGTAATCTCAGATTGGGAAATTGATAATTTATCCTTTAAGTCACTGATAATCTGTTTCTGTGCGACTCCTGCACCGACTCCTTCTTCTCGTAGAATCGCTATTTCGGTTTCCAAGTCACTGACCTTTTGCGAGAGTTTAATTTTTTCATTTTCTGCTCCCTGTAATTCATTAAGCTGGGTTGACATCGCATTGGCTAACTCGGTCCTCAGGTTATCGACTTCAAGATTAACCGTCTCCGCCTCATTCAAACTTTCCTGTAAAATTCGAATAGTTCCCAAAGCCTCCTGTAACTGAGAAACCGCCTGTCTGGTTTCCACCGAATCACCGAGACCGGCAGTTTTCATCCTTGCAATCTCTTCCCTAGCGGCATCCAATTCGCCTTTCAATTCAATCATTAGATCTTTGGATTCCCGAGACTGTGCGAACAAATTTTCTTGCTCTAACATTAATTGAGCCTGGGCGTCTTCAAGTTGTTGTTCGAGTCCGATGATTCTATCGGAACTACCTTGTTGCAGCTTTTCGTTTTCATCCATCGCGAAAACAAGTTCCACTTTTGCTTGGTTCAGCTCATCACGGAGGGAAGAAATCACCATGTCCGTGCTCCCTGAATGAGTGCTTTGTGTGTTCTTGGTTTCTTCAAGAACCGCATTCAAATCATTCAATTGGCTAGCAATCACCTTCACAACCTCAAGTTCCTCTTCAAGGTTTTTTTTCTCTTCTTTAAGCTGTCCCACTTCTTTATCCTTACCAGAAAGATCCTTTTCTCTGATTGCCAATTGTTCCAAGGCTTGCTTTTGACGGAGAATGGCGGAAGCAAGTTCGACTTGAAGGCCGTCAATGACCTCAGTTGCTCGGCTTTGCTCCTGTTCAAACCGGTCGGCTAATGCTTCGATGCGAGCTTCAGAGTCAGCTAGGTTTTCTTCCATTTCGTTTACAAAAGGAATAGCGGGAAGTTTGCCAAGTGATGCTCTTCGTAAGGCTTCCTGAGCGATTTGAGAATCTTCCTCCAACTTTTTTATTGTGGTTGCAAATTCGAATTCTCTTGAAGCAATCCCTTCCTTAGTTTTTTCAAACTCAACTTTTGTTTTCTCAAGTTCCAGCTTGTTAGCTTGTAGTTCATTCTCCAAGTTAAAAACTGTTTCTGCCAGTTCCTTGTTTTCAAACTGATTTTCCGCACGTGCTTTAGCCACTTCCCGTTTAGCGGCATTCAAATCTATCAGCAATTTATTCACATAGGCAGGGCTTGCTGAACGGGAAGGAGTGTCACCAACTTCTTCCAGAGAACTACGAAGCTGAAGCAATTGTTTTTCAAGGTCGTCTTTTTGTCC
>MDTG01034177.1_pt1 | contig 15449 bp, 13 predicted proteins | sample 811421 | NCBI WGS metagenome assembly MDTG01 (sample SAMN05326645, study PRJNA326480) | marine metagenome | isolation source: seawater | place: Pacific Ocean: South East | collected 2011
CCCTAGAATTAAACCTAGAATTAAACCCAGAATTATTTTTGAATGAAGAGCCATATTTATTTTTTACTTTGTAAATATAAATCAACTAAAACATTTGCAGCCATTGATTCAACTATTGGTACTGCTCTTGGTACTACACAGGGGTCGTGCCTCCCTTTTCCTTTTACAGTGACTTTATTGTTTTCACTATCTACACTGCTTTGATCTTTCATTATAGTCGATACTGGCTTAAACGCTACATTAAAATATATATCTTCACCATTACTTATTCCACCTTGAATACCTCCTGAGTAATTTGATTTTGTTTTGATTTTATCTCCCTTAATTTCAAATTGATCGTTATGTTCAGAACCATACATTTCTGAGCCCTTGAAACCACTCCCATATTCAAATCCTTTTACTGCATTGATTGATAACATTGCTTTCCCTAATTCAGCATGAAGTTTACCAAAAATAGGCTCACCAATACCTACCGGGCATCCAGTAATTACACAAGATATTATACCTCCAACTGTATCTCGGTTTTTTCTTGCCTGATCAATTATTGAAATAAATTTTTCAGCATATTTCTTGTCAGGACAACGAACAATATTTGTTTCAGTATTTTGTAAATCTAGCTCGGTATATGCTTTTTCAATTTCTACTGTACCAACTTTGGAAACATATGCATTTATATTAATGCCAATATCTTTCAATATTTTTTTAGCAATAGCGCCTGCCGCAACCCAATTAGCAGTTTCTCTCGCTGAACTTCTACCTCCACCTCTGTGATCTCTATTTTTATATTTTTTGTGGTATGTATAATCAGCATGAGAAGGTCTAAAAGCTTTAGAAATATGATCATAATCACTACTTTTTTGATCCTTGTTTTTGATAAATAAGCTAATTGGAGAACCTGTTGTTTTACCATTAAAAACACCAGATAGAATTTGGACCGAATCACTTTCTTTTCTTTGGGTTGTTATTTTAGATTGACCAGGTTTTCTCCTGTCTAATTCTTTTTGAATATCTATTTCTTCTATTTTTATTCCAGAAGGGCATCCATCAATAATTACTCCAATCGCTTTACCATGTGACTCTCCATAGGTTGATATTTTAAATATTTTGCCAAATGAGTTACTCATATTTTTTTTTAATCAAGAAAAAACTAAATATCAAAAATAAAGTTAAAGTAATAATATTTAGAATGAGAGTAATACGTTCTTGTTTTTTTATGGATTTTAATTCTTCTTTTTTTGTATTAATAAGATCTAATATTGTATTCTCTTTATTACTATTCGACCTTACTGTTTTTTTCAGTTCACCAAAAACATTAAGTTTTAAATTAGATTTAAGTGTATCATACTTAACTTTATATGGATCAAAGTATATCCATTCAATTTTGTCAGATAAATCATATTTTCCAGGTTCTGTTGGCACAGCATAATAAATAAACTTTTTTGATCCAAATATTTTGCCTTTCTCTCTTTGTATATTTTGTTTAGAGTTAGGTGGATAAAAATCAACACCTGCAATACTTATTTTTGGTTCATTGATTGCTGAAATATTTCCTTCCCCATATATCTCAAAATCATAGTTTAAACTTTCACCGGTATTAATATTATTTAAATTAATTTTTTCTTTTAATTTATATTCACCAACAGAAACATTGTCTTGTAAAGGGTGAGGGGGTAATTTGTTAACTATAATCGATAATGGTTTAGAATAGAATTTTTCAAAGTCTTCAATTTTATTTCTACCAAAAAAAGAGGGTCTTTTTGAAATTTTATATTTTATAAGTTCTAATTCTAGAGATGGGAAGTTAATTGTCTCATTATTTAAAGGGTAGTAAGTTGCCTCAAAGATTTTATATTGATTATATCTTTTATTTTTTATAGTTACAGGAATACTATTAATATTTTCAATATTAAAATTTTCTTCCCAACAATTAGGAGGTTTTATTTTTTTTATTATTTCTGTTAATTGTTTTCCAAGTTCATAAAATCGCATATCTGCAACATTATTTTCGCTTACAAAAAAAGAAAGTGTAGTATTAAATCCTTCACCTACAAATACACTCTGTTTATCAGTTGAAAGATTTAGAAATGCATCAGCCTCTACTTCGTAAAACTCTTCATTATTTCTATCAAAAAAGTTATCAAATGGGTCACTAAACGGATCAAAAAAGTTATTAAATGGAGATTGTTTAGGATCATCATATGAATTGTCAACCTCAATTATTTTGCCTTTTACACTTACTGATTTCCCATTTACTTTGATTACAAAATTTGGTATTGTAAAACTACCAATCTCCGTAGATATATAATTTTGAATTATACTTTGAGAGCTAGTCATTTTTCCATTAATAAAATTTGTAGAACTAGATGAAGATATTCCAGATTTTCTAAATCCTTTTATTTCGGGAAATTGTCCATAATTCCTTATTTGATCATTATTGATAGTAATTGTGATTCTTAGATTATTTCCAACAGATAACTTTTCTGGGGATATGTCAACATTTATCTCCTGCGCAAGAACAAATACTGGTAATAATAAAATGAACAGATTAAAGAATATGGAAAAAAAAATTTTCATACTCAAATTTAATTAATAGGTTGATTATAGGATTTAAAAAAAAATTAAAAAAAGTTAAATTAATTTGCTGCCTTTATATTCCTAATAATGCCTTCATATTTAGTTCTTTTAATTGCAGAACCTTCAAATATTCTATTAAATGTCTCCTCAGTTAATTCTATCCAATCATTTTTTTTTAATGAAGTGATTTCATTTTTTGGAATAAACTTCTCCTCGTTATGTGGCTTAGAAAATTTATTCCATGGGCAAACGTCTTGACAAACATCGCAACCAAAAATTGCATCATTAAGATTATCTTTAAACTCACTAGGGATTTCTTTTTTATTTTCAATTGTAAGATATGAAATACATTTATTTGCATTTATAACTTGTGCTGATGTTATAGCGTCAGTAGGACAAGCATCTATACACCTCGTACATTTTCCACATCTATTAGGTGTTGGAGAATCATATTCTAGTTCGAGATCACAAATTATTTCTGCTAAAAAAAAATAACTTCCTTTCCTCTCATTGATAAGTAAAGAGTTTTTCCCTATCCACCCTAAACCAGAAAGTTTAGCCCATGCTCTTTCATGAACTGGAGCGGAGTCTACAAAAACTCTCCCATCTACATCACCAATTTTTTCTTTAATACATTCAAAAAGTTTTTTTAATTTTTTTCTGATAACCTTGTGATAATCTTTACCATAGGCATATTTTGATATTATAAAATTATTTTTTTTATCAATAGTTTGTTTTGGGTAATAATTGAAACTGAGTGAAATTACTGACTTGGATCCTGGAACAAGTTTTCTTGGGTCTAATCTTTTATCTAAATTCTTTTCTAAATATCTCATTGATCCTTGGTAACCTTGAGATAACCATTTCTCAAATCTATTTTCTTCCTCATGAAGATATCTTGCTTTTGATATACCAATACTTGAGAAACCTAATTCTCTAGCTTTATTTTTAATGAATTTAGTGTTTTCTTCAACCATAGAATATTTGGTTCTGATAACCATCTTTTGGATTTATACCTAAATGAGAGTAAGATATTTTTGTTGCGACTCTTCCTTTTTGAGTTCTTTTTATATATCCTTCTTGAACAAGAAATGGTTCATACACTTCCTCAATTGTATTAGGCTCCTCTCCACATGCTGTTGCAATCGTTTTAATACCTACTGGTCCACCGTTAAACTTATTTACAATTGCTTCAATTATCTTATTATCCATTTCGTCTAATCCTTTTTTATCAATTTTTAATGCGTCAAGACTGTTCATTGTTATGACCTTAGTTATTTTTCCATCTCCTTCAACTTCTGCAAAGTCCCTCACTCTCCTTAATAAATTATTTAATATTCTTGGCGTTCCTCTACTCCTTGAAGAAATTTCATCCGAAGCATTATCCTCTATAGGAATTTTTAATATTTCTGCAGATCTATTTACAATTCTTTTTAAGATTTTTTTATCGTAGTATTCTAGTCTAAAATTAATTGAGAATCTTGACCTTAGGGGAGCAGATAATAGTCCTGACCTTGTCGTAGCTCCAATTAATGTAAATGGATTTAATTTGATTTGGACAGATCTTGCACTAGGACCTGAATCAATCATTAGATCAATCTTAAAGTCTTCCATTGCAGAATATAAATATTCTTCTATCACCTTATTTAATCTATGAATTTCATCAATAAATAAAACATCCCCTTCTTCTAGATTTGTTAGAAGACCTGCTAAATCCCCAGCTTTTTCAAGCACTGGTCCAGATGTTACCTTTAGATTAGTAGATAATTCATTAGCAATGATATGAGATAGAGTAGTTTTTCCTAGACCCGGGGGGCCATGAAGCAATACATGATCTAATGGTTCTGCTCTTTTTTTTGCTGCCTTAACAAATACTTGTATATTATTTAAAATCTGATCTTGTCCAAAAAAATCATTAAATGATTTTGGCCTAAGAATATTTTCAAATTCTTTATCTTTAGAGTTAGAATTTTTATCGGAATTTAAATAGTCTTCTCTCATACAACAGTTGCTAATTTAATTATTTTTATGCGTCGTATATTAATCTCTCTAATTTTTGTTTTAACTATTTTTATTTTTTTTCTAGTTAGAAAAAAAATCGATGAGTATGAAATTACAGGAAAAACAATGGGTTCAATTCAGTATAACATTAAATACATATCAAACGAAAAAAAAATATCAAAATTAGAAATTGATTCAATTCTACTTGAATTCAATAAAATATTTTCTACTTATATTCCAGATTCAGAAATATCGTTGGTTAATAGGTCAATAGGTAAGGTAAGAGTTAGTGATGAATTTGGGAAGCTAATTTCTGAGAGTAAATCAATATATGAGCTTACTGGAGGAATGTTTGATCCTACAGTTGGTCCTTTAGTTAATAAATGGGGTTTTGGGCCAGAGACTATTGATAATCTTCCTAATGAAAGAGAGATTAATCAGATTATGCAATATGTAGGGTTTGATAAAATAAGTTTCGAAAATGGATATATTAATAAAGAATTTAAAGAATCATATATTGACTTTAGCTCTGTTGCAAAGGGATATGCTGTAGATATAATTCATTCATATATTGAATCTAAAAGCATACTTAATTCATATGTTGAGATTGGTGGAGAAGTTAGGGTAAGTGGAAAAAACAAAAATAATGATAACTGGGTATTAGGGATAAGAGAACCAAGCTTTGACGGAAACATTAACTTGGCTGCAATGGTTTCTTTCCCTAATATGGCACTTGCCACATCTGGAAATTATGTGAATAATTATTATGTTAATGATAGTCTTTTCTTTCACACTATTAACCCAAAAAGCGGTTACCCTTCCTATACAAATATGCTAAGTGCATCAGTGTTTTCTCATGATTGTTTAACTGCAGATGCTTATGCTACAGCATTTATGGCTATGGACTTTAATGAATCAAAAAAAATATTAAATTCATTAAGTAATGTATCGGGATATTTTATTTATATGGAAAAAGGAGAAATTAAGAGCTATACATCAGATGGGTTAAAACCCTATATTACTATAAATGAAGAATAAACTTAGACTAATTTCTATTATATTATTTTTAGGTTCGGTTTTTTTTTCATTTATCTTAGGATATAAATATGTTTTTTTTCTCTTTTTGCCTTTTCTGTTTTTTTCTTTCAGAAAACAATAAATGATTTAAAGAAGTTTGATTCTCGTAAGAAACATATCGGATGTCATATATAAATATTCAAATTTATCATCAAATGCACAATTTGCAGTTCTTACCTCAGTTCTAATTGTACCAATATGATCTCCATTTTCTTTAATTACTAGTACTCCACCAGGTCCAGTAGCAAATACAGTTCCACTTGGATGAACTTTTAATCCATCAAATAATCCTATATCTTGTTTTGATAATTTTTTTCCGTCAAAGAATATTTTAGGGTTTTTAACGCCCTCTATAGTTAATTCGTATTTCATGATTATAGGATTATTATGATCTGAGTTAGCAACGTATAATGTTTTTTCATCATTTGATATACTTATGCCATTAGGTCTTGTGAGATTTTTTATAATAACTTCTATATTTCCATCAGATGATAACTTATATACACCATTAAATGGGATTTCTTTTAATTGATCATTATCACCTTCAAGAAGTCCATATGGAGGATCGGTAAAAAAAAGATTACCATTGGAATCATAAACTAAATCATTTGGGCTATTAAATAATTTATTATTGTATGATTTCACTAAACTTGAAATTTTTTCAATATTCATATTCTCGACTTTAGCTATCATTCTATCTCCATGCATACAAATAATTAGGTTCCCCTTAGAATCAATAATTAGACCATTTGTACCTGCTCTTTTGAGGTTTGGCACATTTCCACTGTATCCAATTGGTTCTAAAAAAACACTTAGTCCATTTTCCTCATTCCATTTGTATATCACATTATTAGGAACATCTGAAAATAAAATAGAGTTTAGTTTTTTGGACCATGTCGGGCCTTCAGACCAGTCAAAACCATCAGCAAGAATTTCTATTTTTGCACCTTCACCAATAAGATTATTAATTTCATTAGACAACCTTTCTATAGAACCTAAATATTTTTCTTGATTAGTATTAATCGAAGAAAGAAGTAGTAAGATTAAGTTAAATAACATCAACTAGGGTATTATTATAGATAGTGTTGTGTTATATTAAATAACAATTAACTTCCACACATCTCACAATCATCTTGATTGTCTATAGAACATTGCACTGCTGCTTGCTTATCTTCTATAGTTTGAGATTTTTCATCTTTAACTATAGTGAACTTAATAGCATCAGCTGCAGCTTTTGTTCTGAGATAATATAGTCCAGTTTTAAGGCCTTTTTTCCAAGCATGGAAGTGCATTGATGTTAACTTTCCAAAGTTTGCATCTTGCATGTGAATATTCATACTTTGACTTTGGCATATGTATGCCCCTCTATCAGCTGCCATATCGATTATACTTTTTTGTGAAACCTCCCATACTGTTCTGTAAAGCAGTTTAATATCATCTGGAATCTCTTTAATTCCTTGAATTGATCCATTTGATTCCATGAGTTTATCTTTCATACTATCATCCCAAAGTTTTAATTTTATCAAATCTTTAAGTAAATGTTTATTAACAACTATAAACTCGCCAGACAACACTCTCCTTGTATAAATATTAGATGTATAAGGCTCAAAGCATTCGTTATTTCCTAGAATTTGAGATGTTGATGCAGTAGGCATCGGTGCAAGTAAAAGAGAGTTTCTTACCCCGTGTTTTTTTACTTCTCTCTTGAGTTTAGTCCAATCCCATCTTTTTGAGCTTGGAACTACACCCCACATATCAAACTGAAATATTCCTTTTGAGACTGGCGATCCTTCATATGTTTTATAAGGTCCTTCTTTTTGAGCAATCTCCATAGATGACTCCATAGCAGCAAAATAAATTGTTTCAAAAATTTCAGTATTTAGTTGTTTTGCTTCAGGGGAATCAAAGGCGTGTCTCATTAAAATAAATGTGTCAGCTAACCCTTGAACACCTATCCCTATAGGTCTGTGCCTCATATTAGAGTTTCTTGCCTCTTCAACGGGGTAGTAATTTACATCTATCACCTTGTTTAAGTTTCTAGTAATAACTTTTGTGATCTCATATAACTTCTGATGATCATAGGTCATATCATCTTTTACAAATTTATTTAGAGCAATGGATGCTAAATTACAAACAGCAACTTCATCAGGTGAAGTGTACTCAACTATTTCTGTACATAAGTTGGATGATTTAATTGTTCCTAAATTCTTTTGATTAGATTTTATATTACATGCATCTTTATATAGAATGTAAGGATTTCCTGTTTCTATTTGGGATTCCAATATTTCGAACCAGAGGTCTTGTGCTTTAACTGTCTTTCTGGCTTTTCCTTCTTTCTCAAATTTCTGATATAATTTTTCAAATTCTTCACCATATGTCTCATGTAGATCTTTTGCTTCATCAGGTGAGAATAAGGACCAGTCGCTATTTGATTCAACTCTTTTCATAAATAGGTCCGGAATCCACATTGCATAGAAAAGGTCTCTTGCTCTTAACTCCTCTTTACCGTGATTCTTTTTCAATTGTAGAAACTCAAATATATCAGAATGCCATGGTTCTAAATATATAGCAAAACTTCCTTTTCTTTTTCCTCCACCTTGGTCGACGTATCTTGCCGTCATATCAAAGTTTCTCAACATCGGTATAATACCATTAGATACCCCATTTGTTCCCTTTATATATGATCCAGTTGCCCTAACATTATGAATACTTAATCCAATTCCGCCAGCAGATTGAGAAATCTTTGCACATTGTTTTAGTGTATCATAAATTCCGTCAATACTATCTTCTTTCATGGTTAACAGAAAACATGAGGAAAGCTGTGGTTTGGGTGTTCCAGCATTAAATAATGTTGGGGTTGCATGAGTAAACCATTTCTCAGATAATAAATTATATGTCTCTAATACAGAGTCTATATCATCCATATGAATACCAACAGCAACTCTCATTAACATATGTTGAGGTCTTTCAACAACCTTGCCGTCAATTTTTAGTAAATAAGATTTTTCTAAAGTTTTAAACCCAAAATAATCATAACTAAAGTCTCTATCATAAATAATTGAGGAGTCTAGTAAAGCTGCATTTTTATTTATTATACCATAAACTTCCTTTGAAAGTAATGATGCGTTTTCACCAGTTTTTAGGCTTACATATGTATATAGTCTTTTCATTGTGCTTGAAAAAGACTTACTGGTTGTTTTATGTAAATTTGATACTGCGATCCTTGCGGCTAAAGTAGCAAAATCAGGGTGTTTCGTTGTAAGAGTAGCAGCTGTCTCAGCAGCTAGTTCATCAAGTTCTTGAGTTGAAACACCATCATAAAGGCCATCTATAACTTTTTTTGCAATTTCAATGGTCTTTACAAAATCAGAGTTTAATCCATAACTAAGCTTCTCAATTCTAGCTGTTATTTTATCAAACTTAACTGATTCTTTTCTGCCGTCTCTCTTTATTACTAACATAAATATATAATTTAAAAGTCTTCTTCTAATGAAAATTTAGGTGTATCAGCCTCATCTTCTTTTTTAAGAACACCTGCTTTTTGATATTCTGCTACTCTCTTCTCAAAGAAATTGGTTTTTCCTTGAAGAGATATCATATCCATAAAATCAAATGGGTTTGATGAATTATAAACCCTTGGACAATCTAGTTCAACTAAAAGTCTATCAGCTACAAACTCTATGTACTGACACATAAGATCTGAATTCATACCGATAAGTTTAACAGGTAATGCGTCAGTAACAAATTCTTTCTCTAAATTAACAGCATCCTTTATTATTTCTATAACAGTTTCTTTTGGAAGAGTATTTACTAGATGCTTAGTGTATAGGTGACAAGCAAAGTCACAATGAAGACCTTCATCTCTTGAGATAAGTTCATTTGAAAATGTTAACCCTGGCATTAGGCCTCTTTTCTTTAACCAGAAAATAGAACAAAAACTTCCTGAAAAGAAAATTCCTTCTACAGCAGCGAAAGCTATTAGTCTTTCGGCAAAAGTGCCATTATCAATCCACCTTAGAGCCCAATCAGCTTTTTTCTTTACACAATCAAGAGTTTCAATTGCATGTAAAAGTGTGTCTTTTTCTTTTGTGTCATCAACATATGTATCAATTAATAATGAATATGTCTCCGAGTGAATATTTTCAATAGCTATTTGAAACCCATAAAAGAATTTTGCTTCCGTATATTGAACATCAGAAACAAAATGCTCTGCTAAATTTTCATTAACTATTCCATCACTCGCAGCAAAAAACGCTAATACATGTTTTATAAAATGTCTTTCTCCATCATTTAAATTCCCCCAATCTTTTAGGTCTTGACTTAAATCAATTTCTTCAGCAGTCCAAAAACTAGCTTCTGCTTTTTTATAAAATTGCCAAATATCATCATGTTCTATGGGAAATAAAACAAACCTGTCAGCATTCTCTTGTAGTATTGGTTCTATACTTTGCTCTTTATTTTGCATTTTATCAATGTTTTAACTAAAAAAAAGACAAAAAAATCCTCGTCATTACATTAATTTTTTTGTAACATAATGACTAAAAAATTTTAGTCAATAAGTGGTTTATAATCTTTGTGTTTGGAAGCTATGACCAAAAAAGAAATTGTAAAATTTATCTCCCGGTCTAGGCTGTACAAATATTATAAAAAGACTTTAAAATATCAAAACATATTTCAAAGGTTTTTTATTTTTTTTTATTTTTTTTCTAATTTAATTTTTTTGATTTGAATAATAGAGATAAAATCATAAATTTGCACACGTTTTAAAAAAGCAATCATGTATGCAATTGTTGAAATTTCTGGGAAACAATTTAAAGTAGAAAAAAATAAATTTATTTATACTGATAAAATTGAACCAAAAACTGGCAAAAAAATAGAATTTAATAATGTTTTATTTATCAGCGATAAAGGAAAAGCAAAAATTGGTAAACCTACCATCAAAGGTTCAAAAGTAACTGGAGAAGTTCTTTCACAATTTAAAGATGACAAAGTTACCGTATTTAAGAAGAAGAGAAGAAAAGGATATAAAGTTAAAAATGGTCATAGACAAGAGATGACTAAAATTTTAATAAAAGATATAAAATAAATCATGGCACATAAAAAAGGAGCAGGTAGTTCAAAAAATGGAAGAGAGTCTCATAGTAAAAGGCTCGGCATAAAAATTTTTGGTGGACAGAAAATTATTGCTGGTAATATAATTGTTAGACAGAGAGGTACTAAACATCATCCTGGAAATAATGTAGGTATGGGAAAAGACCATACTCTGTTTGCTTTATCGGATGGAGTTGTTCAATTTAAGAAAGGAAAAAACAATAGATCTTTCGTATCTGTTGTATAATCAAGATTGTCTATTTCTTATTTTTTTAAAATAGTTTTTTAAGTTTGTAAATGATATAGAATTGCCAGATATGTCATTTAATAATTCTATTCCCTCTTTGAAAAAGCTATCCATTTTATTTTTTGATATTTTATCAATTTGATATTTAATCATCATATCAGTAATAAATTTTATTTTATTTTCATCTTGATCATCATTATTCATCAATTTTAAAATAGTTTTTTTATCATTTGAATTAGATTTTTCTAATAGCTTAATAATCAAATATGTTTTTTTATTTGATAAGATATCTCCACCAATTTTTTTTCCAAATTCAGAATTTCCAAATACATCTAAATAATCATCCATAAGCTGGAAAGAGATTCCAATTTTTTCACCAGCACAATACAATTTTTCAGTAATCCCTTTTTCCTGGTTTGCAATTAAGCCACCTAATTCTAAACTAAATCCTATTAGTACAGCTGTTTTTAAGGTAATCATAGTGAGGTATTCCTCTTCAGAAATTTGACTTTTAGTTTCGAAATTCATATCATATTGTTGACCTTCACATACTTTAATGGCAATATTGTTAAATCTTTTAAATGTTTTTTTGAATGATTCATCATCTATGTTTTCTAACATTTTGAATGCAAAAATCATTAATAAATCTCCAGATAAAATTCCAATGTTTTTATTCCACTTTTTGTGAATTGTATTTTTCCCTCTTCGGATGTCTGCATTATCCATTATATCATCATGTATTAATGTGAAATTATGAAAGAACTCTAATGCAATAGATGGTCCAGTAACTTTTTCTATCTTTTTATCAAATAGTGAGTAGGAAAGTAGGGATAAAATTGGCCTTAATCTCTTACTTTTTAAACTTAAAATATAATTAATTGGTTTATAAAGTTCATCAGGACTCCCTATAATTCTAATATTTTTAATTTTAGAATTTATCATTTCACGATAGGTTTTGATTTTACTCATATTAATTCTAAATCTATAGTTCGTTTTTCTATATCAGTATCTATTACTTTGATTCTAATAGTCTGGCCTAACCTAAATATTTTTTTATTATTTCTTCCAGTAATTCTCATTTTTTCAGAATCAAAAATATAATGGTCATCCTTCATACTTGACATTTTTATTAGTCCCTCACATAATGTCTCGACAATTTCTGCATATATTCCCCATTCGGTTACACCAGAAATAACTGCTTCAAATTTTTTTTCAATAAACATTGACATGAATTCAGCTTGTTTATATTTAATAGACTCCCTCTCAGCTTTAGATGCATTTATTTCCATTTTTGAGCTGTGTTTACACATAATGTCATAATAAGTTTTTTCTTTTGGTTTGCTTTCATTTATGTAATCACTTAGGAGTCTATGAACCATTACATCAGGGAATCTTCTAATTGGAGATGTAAAATGTGTATAGTGTCTGAATGATAAGCCAAAATGTTTTTCTTTTTTTGTAGAATATTTGGCTTTAGACATAGATCTAATAGCAAATTTTTCTATTGATCTTTCCTCAGGTTTTCCTTTTATTTCTTTCATTAAACCATTTAATGAGTTTGACAGGCTTCCTTCATCAGTGTTTATAGTATATCCAAATTGTTTAATATAATTTTTTAGTTCATTTATTTTACTTTGTTCAGGGTCTTCATGAATTCTATATACAAATGGATAGGTCCTTCTCCCCTTTCTTTCAATTGATATAATTTTTTCAGCAACTAATTTATTAGCAAGAAGCATATACTCTTCAACCATTTTATGCGTGTCTTTTCTATTTTTTTTATAAACTTCAACAGGTTTTTTGTTTTTATCTAATTTGAATTTTATCTCATTACTTCTGAAATTAAATGAACCAGCACTAAACCTTTTATCTCTTATTTTTTTTGCTATAGAATTTAATAAATTAAGCTTTTCATGAAAAAGACCACTTTTATTATTTATTGATTCTTGAGCATCATCATATGTAAATCTTTTTTTTGAATGAATTACCGTCCTCCCTATCCAATAATCAATTATTGAAAAATTATTATCAAATTTTATTATTACTGAATAAGTTAGTCTATCAACATTTGGTTTTAATGAACATAGATTATTTGATAACTTTTCGGGCAACATTGGGATTGTCCTATCTACTAAATAAATTGATGTAGCTCTCTTTTCTGCTTCTTTGTTAATTGTTGTTCTTATGTTAAAAAAGTGTGAGACATCAGCAATATGAATTCCAATTAAATAGTGATTGTCTTTTTTTTCTAATGATAAAGCATCATCAAAATCTTTTGCGTCATCTGGATCTATAGTGAATGTGTCAATAGACCTTAAATCTTTTCTTTTATTTATTTCTTTTTCTGAAATTATTTCATTTAAAAAATCTGTCTCTTTAATTACTTCGGATGGAAATTCAGTCGGAAGATTAAAATCATATATAATTGAATTTATCTCTGTTTCATTTTCACCGATATTACCTATGCATTTTATTATTTTAGCCTCAGGCTTTTTCAAACTACTTCCCCAATCAACAACTTTAGCTAAATACTTTTTATTCTTTGAAAACTTTTCTGATTTTCTTTTTCTAATAAAAAAATCAACAAAAACTTTTTTGTTTTTTGGAATAAAAAAAGCAAAGCCTTTACTGTCCTGTATTGTTCCTATAAATTCAGTTGTTTTTCTTTCTATAATTTTAATCACTTCTCCCTCAAGGTTCTTTCTAGATAAGTGATGAAAAACTTTTACTTCTACTTTATCTCCATGCATTGCACCTTTTAGAAACCTGCTCCTAATTTTTATATCTTCAGAAAATTCATCTATTTCAATAAAAGCATATTTTTTATTAACATGATCTACAGTACCCTTCAAATTATAACTTCTAGAGTTTTTCTTTTTCTTTTTAAATTTCATCATCTAAAACTTTAAACTCAAATACTTTAGAAAGGTTATTGATCAATTTATTTTCTATATCTGTAATATTAACTTTTTCATTAGCCTCATTTTCAATTGATGTTACATTCTTACCCTGAATCCCACACGGTATAATATTTTCAAAATATTTTAAGTCCGTATTTACATTTAAAGCAAGTCCATGCATCGTAACCCACCTACTTGTTTTTACTCCCATTGCACAAATTTTTTTAGGAAGATTACTTTTATGATTTATCCAGACCCCAGTCAATCCTTTAACCCTACCTGCATTTATATTTATTTCTTCTAAAGTTAAAATTACAGCTTCTTCTAATAATCTTAAATATTTATGAATATCTGTGAAAAAATTTTCTAAGTCTATAATTGGATAAATTATTATTTGTCCAGGTCCATGATAAGTTATGTCACCACCTCTATTTATTTTATAGAAATCTAAATTTTCTCTTTCAATAAAATTTTTATCAATCAATAAATTTTTTTCATTACCGCTTCTTCCTAATGTGTATACATGAGGATGAGAACAGGTTAGAATATAATTATGGGTTTCTGTTAATATGTTGTTTTTCCTATTATTAATTTTCGTATTAACAATTGTTTTAAATAATTTCTCTTGACGATCCCATGCTTTTTGGTAGTCAATGTGGCCAAGTTTTATCCACTTGATTTTTTTATTTTTTACTGTATTCAATGTAGTTCGAAATTTTAGAAACCTATTCTCTCAAAAATAGTTTTCTATCATAAATCAATTTACCATTTATATTCCATTCTCTAGTAATAAATGATTCATTTAAATCAAACGCTGAATCATTATATTTAATTTCTCTTTTCTTTTTTCCAGATTTGTAAAACTCAGTCCATGTTCCTATATGCTTATCAAAAGCGTATTCCCCTTCTGCGGCTACATTCCCGTTTTCATAAAAAGCAAAGTATTTACCTTGTTTTTCCCCGAATCTAATTGGAATTATTTCTTTCATTTTTTTCTTTTCTATATCCCAAAAAAATCTAATTGATTCAAGGTACCAACCTAAAGAAAATAACTCCTTATCCTGTAAAATATCTGATCTATTAAATCTAACCCACCTATCATGTTTTAGTCCATAGTAAAAAACACCCTCTTCAATAATTTGATCTCCTAATCTTTTTTTGTAGGGTCCATGAATCATTAGAGCTGACTCAAGGATATCTTTAGATTTAACTATTTTCTTCTTTTTTTTATCATAAAAGTAAACTTCTTGAGCATACTTATTTTTAATTTCAGGTATTTTGATATAATGAAAGTTTTCATAAATAATATTTCTTCCACTAGAAGATCTAATAAATCCTTTTTTGGTTTTTACACCAAAAAAAACATTTTTCTTTTTCTTTTTCTTTTTTTTAACCATTAAAGAATCCTCTGTTTCTTGAAAAAGCAGGTCATAAGATGAAATTGTATCAGTATTTAACCTAAAAATATCTTGGCTTGAAGCACTATAACTTATAGTAATAATCAGAATTATATATATAAAGACTTTTCTTCTCATATAGTTAAAACGAGAATTTAATAA
>MDTG01412794.1_pt1 | contig 15449 bp, 9 predicted proteins | sample 811421 | NCBI WGS metagenome assembly MDTG01 (sample SAMN05326645, study PRJNA326480) | marine metagenome | isolation source: seawater | place: Pacific Ocean: South East | collected 2011
TAATTCTTGTTGAATTAAAGGAACATTGGCATCAATTGTTTTTAACCCATTTTGTAATGATTTTATCCCAATTAAAAGATAACTAAATACCATTCCTATATTCCTAAGAACAGTTGAATCAGTTAAATCACGTTGTAATCTAGAAATTGGTAATTTTCTACTAAGAAATTCAAGCATATTAATGGCTAACATTAAATTGCCTTCGGCATTTTCAAAATTTATAGGATTAATTTTATGAGGCATAGTAGAAGAACCCACTTCCTCTTTTACACATTTTTGTACTAAATAATTATTAGAAATATAGATCCAAATATCTCTAGCAAAATCAATTAGAATAGTAGAGATTCTTTTAAGATTATCAAATAGTTCTGCGTAATTGTCATAAATATCTATTTGTGTTGTAAATTGATTCCTCTTTAATTCCATCGATTCTATAAAATCATTACCAAACTTAATCCAATCAGAATTAGGAAAGGCTACTTGGTGGCTATTAAAATTACCAATAGCACCTCCAAACTTAGTAGTATATTGATAATTAATTAATGTATTCATTTGTTTATTTAATCTATCTACAAAAACATACATTTCCTTTCCTAAGACTGAAGGAGATGCTGGTTGTCCGTGTGTTTTAGTTATCATAGCAATATTCCCCCATTGCTTACATTTTTCAATGATCTGTAATTTTAAAATAGTTAATTCGGGCAAAATTACAGTTTCACTTGCTTGTTTCATACTTAATACATAAGAAGTAGAATTAACATCTTGAGAAGTAAGTCCGAAATGAATATATTCTAGTAAATGTTCCATTTTATAATCAGTTAATTTGTGTCGTAAATATATTTCTACTGCTTTAACATCATGATTTGTTTCTGCTTCTATCTTTTTAATTGCTAATATAGATTCATCATCAAATGTAGTGTAAATATTTCGTAATTTTTGTTCAAAAGAATATTGAGTATTATTATTAAAAGTAATATCAAGTTTTAAAAATTTAATTAAATTGATTAAATATTCAATCTCAACTTTACATCTATAATACATTAAACCTGCTTCAGAAAAATAATAAGAAAATTTACTAACTTTTTTATAATATCTTCCATCTATAGGAGATATATTATGGCATTTATCAACAATTTCGTCATCGTCCATTTTAATTTTTTAATTGAAGTTATTGATTAAAGCTATTAATTGAAGTTATTAATTAAATTTACTAGAAAAAGAATCCTTAAATTTTATAAAAATAAAAAAATAGTTTTTAATTTAGTTTTAAATAATTAATAATAACATAATTGAATTTTTATTTATTTTATTTGACTTTTTTATAATATATTTTTATAGTTAATCTAGTAATCTAGTTAATTTGTGTTGGGGTACAGTTTCCTAAAGCCAATACTATATAAACTTTTTCTGTTGGAAAAGCAGTTATTAAAATATCATTTAAATTTAGCAATGGAATTCTTTTACATTGACAAATAAATGTTATTAATGGAACTGGTAATCTTTTATTATTAAATATATCTAATAATTCTGATACAGTTATAAAAGATGAAACCTCAATTACTAATCCATTTAAAAAATGGAATTCACGTTTTTTATGTTTCGATAATAAAAGGTCTAAATTATCTTTATCTAAAGGATTCTTATCTATATTAGGAACAATAGTTATATTATTATATTGTATAGGATTATCAACCTCCCTTAAAGGTATAAATGTATTTATAATATCTCTATTAAATTAATAATATTCAAAATTAGACATTTTTTGTTGTGTTAATTATGTCTGATACTGTATTCCTTATATAGTGATTTAGTTTGTTTCTTGCTAAGGATACACTTTATATAATAAAATATTAACGAAAAAAATTTAATTTTATTAGCATTATTTTTAATTCCAAAAAAAATAAAATAAAAAAAATAAAAAACATTAATCTAGTAAAGATTGAGATTCAATATCTGATAAAGGCATAGAAATTCTAACAGTAGCAATATAAGAATTAGCTTTCATACCTCGATACATCCTAATAGAACGTACAGTAGCATTTATATAGGTAGCAATTATTTTTAAAGTATCTAAGGAATTCAATAACTCGCTTTGACTTATTCCAAAACATTTTCCATTATCTTCAACTCCAATCATATAAACTGCTTTTCCTCTTCCTTGTACCAATCTATATTTCATTTGAGTAGCTCTTTTATTTTTAAATTTTATAGTTTTATTATAAGTTTCATTACTATGTTGTAAATGTCTTTTATATTCTTTATTACCCTGTTCAGATTCTGGGGGTTGTTGTGGCATAACAATATCCAAACATAAAATCATCCCCTTATTATATATTTGGAAATTTTTTAGACAAATGTCATGAAGATTTTTTTGTAAATCCATCTTATCAATTATTATATTTATTTTTTTATATATATTTTTTAAAATTGAATTAAAAGTTGTTAAATAATTAATATTATATCAGAAAAAAAAAAGGAGAAATAACCCAACTATTCTGAAAAAATATACATTCCAAATATGGAGTGCCCATTGTTTTTACATTCGGAAGATCTAATAAAAAATTTTGAAAACTTTCCTATTCAAGAATCAGAAATATATAAAAGCTTTTATCATTTAAAAAAAAGCAAAAATAATAATATTGTTGATAATAATAATAATGATGATAATGATGATGGTAATAATGATATTAATTTTATTGATAATAACGATAATGAATCTTTATCATCCCACTTAAATAATAAAACATATAATATATTAGATAATTTTAACAAACAAACTCAATATAATTTTGGCGATAATAGAGAAATTAAACTAATGGCTGGTTATCATAAATATTTTAAAACAACTTGCCTTTATTATGACTTAACTCACAAATATAATTATCACTTAGTTATTATATTTACCCCTGATTATTTTATAAGTAATGAATTTTATATGCAGATTTATTGTTTAAGTAATGCCGATAATTCTTTGACTTTAAAATCAATAATTAATAAATGTGAATATCCATTTGAACATAATTCTATAAAATTTGATTGTAATGAAGAAAATAGTTCCTATCAACATGAAACATATAATTTATCAGATCAAGAACGATTTATAATCAATACTTTAGTATCCGATTTAAAATATTATATGTTAAAATGTATTCCTAAGAGCACATCTGATTTAAAAAAAAAAATAAATTTTCAAAAAAATATAGATATAGAAAAACTAGTTATTAACAACATTCAAAATGTAAATTTAACTCAATTTCAAATAAATATAGTTATGTCTTTATTATTAAAAGAAAATAATACTAAAATGATTTTAGAAAGGAAAACTATTAAAGAAAATGAGTATGTATCTTCAGATTTTAATGAAGATAAATTAGAAAATTCTATGAATCCTAAACAGAAAAATAGTAATGATTTAATATCTTTACTATCAAGACATAGTGTTTTATCGGATTTAAACTCTGGGAAAAGTGTTATTGCTGCAGCTCTAGTATCTTGTCAGCCAATTACTATGAATAATAAATCCATTTCAGAAGAAGAAATCACTTATGAAAACTTTTATGAAGATGTAATTCCTCTAAAAATTGTAAATTCATCACTTATAGTATCTTCTTATTCAAATATTCCAAAATGGGAAAAACTAATAAATTCTATTTATAAACATCCCTGCTATTTTATTAAAAATAAATTTGATTTAAGAAGATTACTTAATGATTGTTTTGATGATTATTTAGGTAATAATTTATCAATCGATCCTAATGATAAAATTAAATTTAGCAAAGAGTTTAAGAAAACTTTTATTATCAAAAGTGGAACTATTAGATTAGATATTTTAAATACAATTCCATTATTTGTCGTATCCGAAAATGTTTATAGAAACTTTTATAAATTTGTAGAAGGTATTGTTTTTCAAAGAGTAATTTATGATCATCCAGAACAAATTAATGGTACCCATAATATACCATATAATACTTATGAACTTCCACAACGATGGAAACTTTATAAATCCTATCATAATATATATTTAACAAATTTACCGTATAAATATTTTAATAAATTACCAATGACTAATCATTCCTTTTTGCCTATTGATAATATTTTTGAAATCATAATAAGAAAATATCAATATGAAATCAATAATTTTAATGTATATAATTATGACTATTTTAAAAATAGAGGTTCTTTATTAACTCATCAATTTACTCAAGTTGAAAGTGATAAATATATACTTATTCAGTGTATTCTTAAATTTCAAGAAATTATGTCATTATTAATGGTTAAAACAGACCATGAAGTATTATCTTCGGAAAGACCTAATAATAAAATTCAAACAATTAAAATGTTTTGTGGAAATGATTACAATTATGAAAATTCTTCTAATTATAAAATTATTCCAGAAGAAGTAATTGAAAAAATAAGACAAGATAAAATTAATGAAGCCATTAGGTTTAATAAATTTCCAGTCCGATCTTTAGAGGAATTTAAAATATTTTTCAAAGAAAAAGAATTTGATAAAAAACAAACTTATTTAAGTGAAATAGAGGATAGACTTGATGATACTAGTGAAGAATCTAATTTATGTACAATTTGTTATGATGAAATAGATTATATGCTACTACCTCATTGTTGTTATCAGAAATTTTGTTATAAATGTATGGTTCTTAGTATGTTAGGTGGAATAAGTAGTAATAATGATATAAATGCTTCTTGTCCTATGTGTCGTTATAAATTTAATAGTAATGATGATATAACTTGTATTAAAAATGAAAAATATAATGATGCTACATCATCTTCTATTTCATCTAAAAAAGTAACCATGAAAATAAGCGAAATTGTTAAAATTTCTGTAAATAATACTAAAAAAAAAATGATGTATTATACTTGTCAGCATATTCTAGAAATTACAGAAAATCCTAAAGTTATAATTGTGACAGATAATACAAATTCCTATAGGGAATATGACATAAAACAAATAGGTCTAACTGATTTATTTCAAAAGAAAGATATGAGAATAGAAAATATTACCTACCGAAGAAAACATAGTAAAATTAGACAAATTTTAGAAAATTTTGAAACGGAATTTTGTTCCTGTCTTATTTTAAAGTATTATGATTATCAATATTTAATTGGTAAAAATTTATCATTTATTACAGATATTATTTTCATCGAAGAAGATATACTAAATAATAAATATATGCCTTTTATAAATACATTACAAGATTCTTATACAGAAACAGAACAAAGAATTTGGATGCTTCGTAAAAAGGAAAGAGATAATATTTAATCAATTTAATTTATTAAATACCTTAATCTTATTTAATTTATAATATTTTAAAAAATATAAAAAATTTTTTTTTTATATAAAATTGAATATTTATTACTATTTTATTTATATTAAATTCTTTATGATTTTTCAGAATAATTTAGTTATGCCAACAATTTATATTGGTGGTGAATCCGAATTATTTTTAAAAGACTATTCAAATATGGAAATTTTAGATGATTTTAACATGAACGATGTTCATCCTAATTTAAGTATGAAAATTAAATCCAATGGTAATAATATAGAAACAAATTTTAAAGTAAAGAAAAATGATAATAAAAATAAAAAAATAATAAATAACAATGTTAGCCATAAAATTATAAAAAAAAAAAATATTTCATTAGAAGAAAAAAGAGCTAAAAATAAAATAGCTTCTCAAAAATGTAGGAAAAAAAAACAATTGAAATTAGAGGAAACCCTTAAACTTGTAACCACATTAAAAAAAGAATTAGAAGAAGCAAATGAAAAAATAAATCAATTGAAGGAAATAATTAATAAATAAATAATTAATAAATAATTTATCAATAATTAATAAATAATTAATCAATAATTAATAATTCAAATAATTTATCAATAATTTTTATTGATATTACTTTTTTTTATATAGGATATCTATTTTAAATATATTTTAAAAATTTTTCCTGAAAAATATAATTCCATTGAAATTCGTTCTTAGCATATGTTCTAATGCTATCTCTAATTCCATGACACATAGTACTATTAGTTTCTATCATTTTTTTTACATATTCAATATCATTAATTCTATTTTCTTCTAATAAAGTAATCCATGGCTTTTTAGTATCAAGATTAGCCCGACATGCTGAAGAAATTACAATACCACATCCCGCAGCCATAGCATATTTTAAAATAATTGGTGCTGTTGCTGTTTTTGATAGTAAAATAACATTACTATAATGAGTTAATTGTTCTTTTAATTGCTTATCTGTCCAATGACCTAAATATCTTTGGTGTTCAGTTGGAAATGAATAATCTTTTATTAAACCTATTAAATATACATTATCAATTAGTAATAATAATCTTTGACGTTCATTATCATTAATGTCGGCTACACATAAAGTCTTATTTTTATATCTGGGTTCTTGAAACCATTTAATATCAATATGATTTATAGGATATGGAAGAGTTAAACATTTATTTTCTGGAAATCCAAATTTTGTAAAAGAAGGTATCATTAATTCTGATGGTAGCATTAATTTATTTATTTTATCTTTATGCATAATAATTTTTTTAAAAACATTATGAAAATAAGGGTGTTTTTGATTATTCATAATATCTACAATTAAAGAGTTATGCGGATAATACCAAATTCTTTTACAATCTAAATAAGATATTAAATCAATCCTCGCATCAAACATAATAATTACTAAATCAGGTTTTAATTCATTTACTCTTTGTATCATATCAGCAACATAACTATTTTTATTATTAAAATCATTTATATAATAGGCATCATAACTTAATTCTTTTAATTTAGAAAAATAAGTAGATATTATATTTTCTAGTTTTATATCATAATCTTTAGATTCAGAAGGCAAACTAGTCCCTATTATTGCTATTTTTAATTTAGGCTTTATTAAATTAAAGAGAAATTCTGAATAATGAGATATCATTTTTTGATAACTGAAATTCTGCATCGCATAATGTCTTATATCTGGTCTATGTTTTAAACTTGCTTCTCTATTTTCCAATATTATTTTTTTAATATAATGGATATCATTTTCATAATTTTCTGGAATTACAGAAACCCATTTTGGAAAATTTTCAAAATTAAATGATTCCGCAGCACACGAATTACATACAATTCCACAACCAGCCATCATAGCTTCTTTAATTACTAATGGATTTGCATCATTAGTATTTAAATAAACCAAATTTGGATACTTAGTCATATTTTCATATTGAGTCATTATATTCCATTCACCTAAATAACTAGAAGAATGATACATAAAATCTGGATCTTCAGGTAATCCTATAAAATCAATTCCATTTTCCTCAGCAATATTAACTAATAAATTTTGTTTATTATAAATAGTAATATTACCTAGGCATAAAGTTTTATTTTTAAATTGAGATACTTTTTCAAATTTAATATGAGTACTAGAGGCTCCGTAGTAAAGTTGATAAAGTGATTCCTTTCTTGCTCCACATTGTATTAAAAATGATTTATCTTTATCGTATTTTAAAAAATTATAACATTGTGGATTTGTAATTTGAAATTTCAAAATATCATTATAATTATCAATAATATGTTTTTCTTTTTTATTAATAGAAGTATAATGACTTGTAATACCTATATAAGGTACTGTTAAACTACTAATATATTGAAATAATGAATCTGAATGTATATGAATAAAAGAATACCCACTTTGATTAATTTTATTAATCATATCTTGAGAATTAGATAAATTAATAATATCTATATCCCAATCTAATTTTTTTAATTCTTGATAATAATTTACTATAATTTGTTCAATATTAGTATCACTATATTGATTTTTTTGAATAAATTGATTATCTAAATTCTTATCTCCTGATAGAACCAGTGCTATTTTACGTTTCATATCTAAATTTTTAATTTTATCATTTTCCATTATAAAATTTTGATAGAATAATTGTAAAGTTCTTTTAATATCAATATATTTTTGAGGATTAGTCCATGTAAAATAACTTGCTGTATTGTATAAAAATGTTAATTTAATTTCTTGTGCATTAGCAGACCAATTACCAATTTTTATATAATTATTTAAGGTAAAAGGACAATAATTATTTTTAATGTCTTGTTGTGAAAATTTTACAATACTTAAATTTTTATTAATTGGATATTTTATAATATTTTCATCATATTTTTCATTCATTTCAGTCTTTGATAAAAAATGTGTAAAAAAACTATCCCAAACAAATACAATTTGATTTTTACTAGATGTCATATGAGCGGCCCACGAAAATAAAGATAAATCTAATAAAATATATTTAGCATTTTTAATAATAGTAAAATTATCCATTTCATTTCCAGTAATTATAACCAATTCTTTATCTATTAATTCTAATTGTTTTCTAAGAGTATTTAAATATAAATTACTTTCTTCATCTGATATTAATACTAATTTTTGAAAATTCATATCTCTCATTAATTTTAAATACAAATTTATTGGTATTAATGGGTTTTTTGGCAATTTATTAGGTTGAATTATATCTTTACAAATAATATGACTGTATAGAGTAAATTCTAGATTATCTATACTTGTACGGGGATTTTCATTAATAATTTTTTGACTCATAATAGATGGATAAAAATAAGAAAATAATCTTTTATATTCTTCATAATTTATTATTTGTTGTTGTTCTTCTCCCAAATGATTAGATAAATAGAGCATCATATCAGAATTAATCGTTTTAAATTGATTAGGAATTAAATTTTTAGGTGGAGTATTTTCAACTTTTTCATCTTCAATATTAATAATTTTAGGTAAATTCTCAAATGTATTATTTAAAAATAACCATTTTAATTTATATTTTTTAGATAAATAAATACTATTTATAATAGTTATATATTCAATTATTGCGTTATTAAATGAATTTGATAAAATTATACCCTGTAATGAATTACTAGATGACATATTAATTTATGTTTAAATCTATTTTTAAATTTTAATATAATTTGTAAATTTTTACTTAAATAATTTATTAAGGTGTTTAAAATAAAAATATTATAAATAAAAAATACTATAAATAAAAAATATTATAAATAAAAAATACTATAAATAAGAAGTGTAAAATATAAAAAAAAATATATAATATCTAATATCCAATATATATAATATATAAAATATTTATTATAAATTACTAAATATAAATATGTATTTTTTTTAGTATTTTTTCGTTTTTAAGATAATTTATTATATAATTTATTTTTTGAGTATTTAATCTTCATCTTCATCTTCTGATGAATCATCCTCTGATTCGTGTTCAGATTCATTTTCATCAGCATTGTCATTAGTATTTTCCAAATCCAATTCTAATTCATTTTGTGAATCATTATTCTGTTCGGTTGAAGAGTTATTATTTGAATTACTAGCCTCATCTATTTTTTTCTTACGTTTAGCACATCTTTTTTGATAAGCAATCAGATTTTTAGCATTTTGTTTTTTAATAAGTTCAGATCTTTCAAAATATATATTTTTTTCTTCATCTTCCATTTTATGCCATCTATTGGATAAATAGTTCATACGTTCTTTTAAATCTGTAATATTTTTATCAATCAATTCTTGCTTCATTTCATCAGAGCATTTAAAGATTATCCAAATATTTTCACTTTTTTTATCAAGAGGCTCTTCAAATTCACCATTTTCAATAGCTTTATTTTTTTGAGATAGAGTCTCTTTTTCTCTTTCAATTTTAAGCTTTTCACTTAAACTATTATATTTTTTAAATCTCTTCTTATCCTCAGTTTTTTTACTAGATTTAAGTTTAGACCAAGAACGTCCTAAAACTTTTGATATTTCAGCTGTAACAAGTTCAGGATTAGCAGCTTTAATTTTTGGTCTTTCATCTTTACAAAATAATTGATAAGCATTTTTAATACGGGGAAGAGGTTTTTCATTACTATCTTTAGGAATAAATTTAGGCTTTTTTTCCTTTTTCTTGTCAGCCTTTTTACATTTTTTTTCTTTTTCTTTTAGAATTTCATATGTATCATCTGTAATGGGACTAAGAAGAGTATTTAATGCCTGTGATCTATCTTGACCATCAATTCCTAGATCATCAGCCTGTAAATTTATAAATTTAAGAAGTAATGTAAGCTCACCATTTTTATTAGCATTTCTACTTCTAAATAGAAGTGTAAAAGGCTTTGGTTTATCACTCATTTCGCCTTCTTTATCAGATTCAGATTCAGATTCACTTATTTCAGTCACTTCAATAACTTTATTTTTTGGGGAATACTTTTTTTTCCCTTTTGTACTTTTCGTACTTTTCAATGCTACTTTACTACTCATAATGAGTTTAAGTCTTAAGTTATTTTTATCTATTCAAATTCTCAATAATAATCAATAATAATTATTAAAATTATCTCTCAAGTCAATATCAGTTTATTAAATCTAATAAATACTATTAAAAAATAATATAAATCAATTTTTTTTTTGTTTATTTTTTTTTACTTTTTGACTATTTATTAAAATTGATTAAATATAATTATTATTTTAGATATTAATTATTTAATATAATACTTAATTTATAATACTAACTAAATGAACAAATAAACAATTATTATAAACATAAATATAAATTAAAATGGGTATCCCAGGATTTTTTGGATTTATTAGAAAATATCATAAACCAGACGCAGGAGACAACATTATCAAAACAGAATTTACTGAAGAATTTCAAAATACTACTAAAAAACATTTATTTTTAGATTTTAATGGTGGTATATATACAGTTTATAATAAATATAAAGAAGAGATTAAAACCAACGAAACTTTAATAAATAATGTTTTGGCTTATCTTGATACTTTAAGGAATATTCACCCTAATCTTTCTACCTTTTATATTGCTATTGACGGAGTTCCTCCCCGTGCTAAAATTGAACAACAAAGAACAAGAAGATTTCATAGTGTAGATGAAAAAAATACTCTGTTAAAAATTAATCAACGTTTTGGAGAGGTTTCAGATAATACAAATTCCATTGATACAAATATGATTACTCCCGGTACTCAATTTATGCATGCTTTACATAATAAAATTGTACATCACTTAAAAACGAATCCTATCTATCATACTAATCCAGATGGAACACCTATTAAAGTTATCTTTTCTGGATATAATGTTCCATTGGAAGGAGAACACAAAATATTACAATATCTAAAAAAAAATAATGAAGAAGGACAATGGGAAGATAATGATATCATAATGATTTATGGTTTGGATGCAGATCTAATTATGTTATCTATGGCATCTGGAGTTAATAATATTTATCTACTACGTGAAAAAACAGAATATGGACAATATTCTTTTAATGTAGATGGCTATGAATTTTTATATCTTGATATCGATTTATTAAAATCTTGTCTCATTTATGAATTTGAAGAAAATCTAGGATTTAATATTGATTTGGATAAAATACCTAGATTTATAGATGATTATACATTTTTATGTTTTATTTTAGGTAATGATTTTATTCCTAAAATACCTTGGTTGTCAATAAAAAATAAGGGTATTATTACTTTAACAGAAGCTTATTATAAAACATACAATTTATTTAGAGAATTCTTAATAGATACAGAAACTATGAAAATAAATAACATATTTATAACTTACTTATTTAGAGTCTTAGCCGATAAAGAAGAAGAAGAAATGAAGCGATATCATAATAAAAGACAAAAGAGTAAAATTAATATGTTTGGAGTTAAATCAGAACAAGACCGTCAAAAGAAATTAATGCTTCATTTTCCATTAAAACATTTATCAGTAGAAGCTGAAATTAATCCCCATCAAGAAGGATGGATGAATAGATATTATAAAATTTGTTTAAATATGTGCGGACATGATAAACGTAATATTCACCATTTAGTTCATAATTATCTAGAATCATTGGTATGGTCGTTTAGATATTATTTTAGGGATTTAGATAGTTGGAATTGGGTATATCCTTATCATTACGCCCCTACTTGTTTAGATATATTTAATTATTTAGATGATTGTACTCCACCTATAAATATGGAGGTTTATCAACCTATTGATAGAGGAGTTATTAGTGGATATAAATTCAAAAATAAAAAAAATAAAAATAAAAACTTTAATAATAAAAAAGATATTGAAGATGAATCCAAAAAACAAAAATTTAATATGAATCATATTAAATTTACAAAGGGTTCTCCTATTAAACCACAAGAATTACTTGTCATGGTGCTCCCTTATTCAAGTCGAAGACTAATGATATCTAATATTCAAAACAAATTAATTGATACTAAAACTCCATTGGCAATGTATTTTCCTAGGAAATATCAATTAAGTATCCCTTATCATGTATTTTATTGGGAATGTAGGCCTATTTTACCAACAATTGACGCTCTACAATTGGTTAAATATATTCGAAAAATTAAAATGACACAAGAAGAAATGAATAGGAATAAATTAGGGGAAAATTACACTAATTTTTAGAGAAAATTACACTAATTTTTAAATAAAATTACACTAATTTTTAAATTAATTAAATTATATTTTTTTATTACTTTTATACATTATTATTTAATATTAATTTCATAAAATATAATTAAAATTAAAAATTAAAATTAAAAAATAAATTAAGGTTTTATTAATTAACTTTATCTATGGATCCTCACACTATTAATTTTGAGTTGGATAACTCTTTTATTCCAAAATATGAATATAAATTACCACCAGAAATAAATTTACAATCTTTAAATTATAATTTAAATTATGAAACAGAAATGAAAATAAAAAATAGATATTATCCTAAAATATTTATTAAAACTGGAAACAAAAGTAATTTAAATAAAACTTATATTAATAAAAAACAAGTAGAAGATTTAAAAAAATCAAAAAATCAAATTGATAAATATTATAATGACAAATTATGGGATAAAATAAAAAAAAATACAAATCCTTATGAAATTATATATATAACTAATAAAAGGCATAGAAAGTATAGTATTTCAACTTATGAACCTCTAAGCCGTAGTTATTTTAAAATGGTTGAAATATGCCACGAATTTTTTCAAGATATTATATCTTTAAATGAACCAATTATTACAACTCATTTAGCTGAAGGACCAGGTGGTTTTATGGAAGCCATATTAGAAATTAGACAAAATCCTGAAGATAAAATTTTCGGAATGACATTAATCGCAGATAATAAAGAAGTTCCTGGTTGGAATAGAGCAAACTTAATGCTAAATCAAAATCCAAATCTTCATATTCTAACCGGTTTAGATGGCACTGGAGATTTATATAATATTCAAAATTTAAACTATTTAAAAAATAGAATTGGTAGTAATTCTAGTCATATTATAACTGGAGATGGAGGATTTGACTTTTCAGTTGATTATAATATGCAGGAATTTTATGCTCAGAAACTCATCTTTTCTCAGGTGTTAGGAGCTTTAAAAGTTCAAAAAATAGGGTGTCATTTTGTATGTAAAATGTTTGATAACTATACTTATATTACTAATGAAATAATATATATACTAATGACATTGTATGATAAAGTTAATATTTTTAAACCTTACACTAGTAGAACAGCTAATTCTGAAAAATATATTGTATGTCGTGGATTTAAAGGAATCGATCCATTTTATATGTTTGAATTAAATAATATTCTTGATATTTGGAATAGAAAACCAGATAGAATTGAAATATATTCATTACTGCATAATTTACCAAAAGAATTTATTGACCAAATTGATAAAATTAATGATAGTATTCAAAAACAGCAAATTACCTTTATTAATAAAACAATTGATCATATAAAAAACCCATTAAAAAAAAATGAAATTATAAAAAATATTGATAATCAAATAAAAAATGCCACCTTATGGTGTAAAAAATACAATATACCTTATAGAAGAATTATATGTAATAATAATGATTTATATTTTTACTATAGTTAATATACATTTTAATACCAATTATTCCTTTTATGTCCTATAGTAGTAGTATTTATTTTTCTATTATTTGTAGTCATAAATTGTTCTTTATATAAATAATTTTGATTTTCATAGCTTTCAGTTCGAGATACTGATGCTTCTAGAGTAGTAGAATTTCCTCTAAATCGTTTAATTGATTGATATGGTCCAGATTCTGATATATGAGATACTAACTCTAATGAATTTGTTTTAGTTAAGTTAAATTTTTTTTTTACTTCTTCTTCAACTGAAGAGGTATCTTCTTCAAAAATAGCAGAATTTCCATATCCCTCACCTTCTGCTGGATTTATACATTTTGTTATACTTTTTAAATTTTTACCTAAATATTTTCTCTTAGCGCGTATATATTCTCTTTTCAGTTCAGTGGATGATAATTCATTCTCTTTTTCATCTTCTTTAAAGTTATTTATTTCAGACTGTACTTTTGGAATCATTTTTAAATCTTTATAGTTTTTGTGTTTTTTTTGGTTTAAAAGTGTTTCTCTTAATATATATAAAGTTAAACCAACTATAGCACAATACATAGACTATTTTTTATGATTATTATAATATACATTTATTATAATTATTAATTCAATTTTATGTTATGAATTATTTAAAAAATAATATTTTAGCAACTCATTTTAATTTTAGTATTTAAAAAAAAGATGGCACCCTCTGATTAGGAAGATCCCAGTATTTTTTTTTTTCTTTTTTTAATATTAAAATTTAAATATGAAATATGGAATATGAAATATGGAATATGGAATATAAAACTTCTACTTATACCACTTTATTTTTTTGCCTTTTTTTTATGAGTGGTGGTGGTGGAGGAAAGCACCCATCGAAAGTTCTTACAGGCCTTGTAGAGGAATTCCACTTAGGTCTCATCATGAGTTTTTTTTTTGACTTTTCTTCCTTAATGGATCTTTCTCTAGCAAGAATGGACTTCGCTAAGTCTTTAGCAAGTTTGTAATCCGAGCCACAAAAGACCCATTTACCACATAATTTGTAATGGTATGATTTTACTTTTGCCCACTTTTTTATCTGCATAGGGGAAGCACAATCACTACTCGTACCGTCGCAATAGTAATATTCAATATTGCTCCCCCATATAATACCTTCGGAGACTGTTTTTATATCTCCTTTTTCATTTACGAAGTATTTATTACTAGTGGCACGATTTTTGCTTTTGGAATTGATTTTTTTTCTGTAGAACTTCTTCTCTATGATATATTTATCTTTGAGTATAGATAATATTTGACAGAGGAATAGGAACGGGTCACTTATTGCTGTTTTGTTATATGGGTTATTATCTAATTTATTGAGGAGGTTGTATTCAGACAAATTGGTCATTTTGCTTGATGATATTTAAATAATCTCAATTAGAATTTGAAACTGATTTTACATAAAAAAAATTCAATTTTTGTTTAAAATTTTATTTTATGCTATTTTTTTTATAATAA
>MDTG01064622.1_pt1 | contig 15448 bp, 14 predicted proteins | sample 811421 | NCBI WGS metagenome assembly MDTG01 (sample SAMN05326645, study PRJNA326480) | marine metagenome | isolation source: seawater | place: Pacific Ocean: South East | collected 2011
GATCCTTTTTTTATTTTCATCATTTTTAATTATATTAGTATAATTAAGAGATCTTGAAGGAGTCCCTTTATGTGCTTTGCTCATAAAATCTTTCCATAGAATTGCTGGAGCGGTACCTCCTGTAATATTTTTCATTGGCGAATCATTGTCATTCCCAAACCAGACTCCTACAACAATATCTGATGTGAATCCAACAAACCAAGCGTCTCTCAAAGATTGGCTTGTTCCAGTTTTTCCTGCTGCCGGTCTATTGATTTTTGCATTCTTCCCTGTTCCAGTTTGAATAGTAAGTTCCATCATCTTAGTCATAGTTTCCACAATATCTGGATCCAAAACCTTACCAGGTCCTTGACCTTTTCTCAAAAATAATACTTTTCCAGATGTATTTTCTATTGAACGAATTCCATGTACAAAAACTCCATTTCCATTATTAGCTAAAACATCATAAGCTGCTGTTAACTCCAATAAATTAACTTCAGAAGTCCCAAGTGCTAAGGATGGTGAATTTAGGATTGGACTTGAAATACCTAGTGATTTAGCCATTTTTATAACATTTTCTCTTCCTATATCTTCTGAGAGCTTTACAGCTATTGTATTAATGGATTTTGAAAAAGCCTGGTCAAGTTTGATTTCACCCAAGTATTCTTTTTTATAGTTTTTTGGTGACCATCCATTTATATTTATTTCTGAATCCTCCATTAAATCATCTGGCTCATATCCTGAATAAAGTCCTGCTAGGTATACAAAAATTTTGAACGCTGAGCCAGGTTGTCTTTGGGCTTGGGTAACTCTGTTAAACTGTGAGTCTCCATAATCTCTTCCACCAACCATTGCTATCACTCCACCATTTATGTTGAGGGCAACTAATGCAGATTGATCAGCAGATGGAAAGTTTTCAGTAATATTATTAACTGAATCCTCAGCGATTTTTTGTAATTTGACATCTAAAGTTGTCCTAACAATTAGGTCTTCTTTAATTTCTCCTAAATAAGACTTTACTCTTGGCAAAAGCCAATCAACGAAGTATCTAGTGCTTTTGGGGGCTGATGTAAATTTTTCATATCTAGCATTATTAATTTTGGCTTGATCTAAATTTTTTGAACTAATCAATCCATCCTTTAACATATTTTCTAGAACCTTTGAGGTTCTTATGTTCGATAATTTCTCATTTGCAATTGGATTATATTTGGAAGGGGCCTTTAATAAACTTGCAATCAATGCACTTTCATACAAATTCAGCTCTTCAACTTTTTTATTGAAATATTTTTCTGAAGCAGCCTGCACTCCATAGGTTCCAGAACCAAGATAAACTCTATTCAAATAAATACTCAAAATTTGTTCTTTAGTAAACCGCATTTCTAACCAAAAACTTAAAATTAGTTCATGTAATTTTCTGGTAAAGGATCTTTCTGGAGTTAAAAAGAGATTTTTGGCTAGTTGCTGCGTAATTGTGCTACCACCTTGAAGAATTCTGCCAGCTTTTAAATTTATATATACAGCTCTTGCAATACCTTTTAAGTCTACTCCAGGATGATAAAAAAACCTCTTGTCTTCAGTAACTATTACAGCATTTATCAAATCTTCTGGAAGATCGTTATACTGTATTGATTGCCCATAAATATCACCGTATGAGGCAATAATCCTTCCCTCTTTGTCTAAAAAGGTAATACTAGGCTGTCTTGAAATTTGAATTGACTCAGTTTCAGGAAGATTCAACAAAGACCAAGTTACGGCAATGCTCAAAAAAAGTACTAACCAAACAAATATTAAAATTAGCCATTTTATAGCTCTCACAGATCTATTATTCCATTGTTATTTAATATTTCAAACTAGTATATTAAACATCTAAATTTGAAACTTTTCTAGCATTAGATTGAATAAAAATCTTTCTTTTATCAACATCATCACCCATTAGTTCTTCAAAAATTTCATCAGCTCTTTGAGCATCATCAACATTAACTCTGAGCACAGATCTATATTCAGGATCAAGTGTGGTTTCCCATAATTGGTCCGGGTTCATTTCTCCTAAACCTTTATAACGTTGGACTGTAACTCCTTTTTTAGAGAAATCTAGGCCTTTTGATGCAAGATCATTAGGGGTTAAAATAATTGATTCATCATCATTTATAACCAATGTCGAGGGTCTTAAAAAATATTCCTGAATTTTTTTTGAATATTTATTTAGACTATGAAAATTATTTTCTGAAAAATCAATAAACTTGATAAGGAATTCTTCCTTTACTTTATTTTCTTGTTTGGAAAATATTATACCTGAATCTTCATAAACTTTAGCTTCCCAAAGATTATCAAGAGAATTAAGTCTCTTTAAAATATATTCAATGGTTTCGTTTGATTTTTTTTGGTCTGAAAAATTTTGTAAATCAAAGAAACCAGATATTGTTCCTTGTTCTAATAAAGTATAAAAGCTCGGGTTTTTTCCACTAATATTTTCTAAAAGTTTATTCAAACCAATTACATTTTCAAAAAGATTCTTGAGATCTTTTCCTTTTAAAGAGCCGCCATCTTTTTGTTTTAAGACTGATTGATCAATCAGATCTTGTATAAAAAAATTCTCTAACTCTTTGTCATCTTTAAGATAAAGCTCTGCTTTTCCTTTTTTAATTCTATATAAGGGTGGTTGAGCTATATAAACAAAACCATTTTTTATTAAATCAGGCATATGCCTGTAAAAGAAAGTCAGAAGCAATGTTCTGATGTGAGAACCATCAACATCAGCATCAGTCATTATAATAATCTTGTGATATCTCAGACCATCCAGTTTAAAATCATCATAATAACCTGCACCCAGAGCTTGAATGAGAGTTGCAATCTCAGCCGAATTTAAAATTTTATCTTTTCGTGATTTCTCCGTATTAAGAATTTTTCCTTTCAAAGGAAGCACGGCCTGATTCTTTCTATCTCTTGCCTGCTTTGCTGACCCCCCAGCCGAATCACCTTCAACAATAAACAACTCACAATTTTCAGGCGATTTATCTTGACAGTCTGCAAGTTTTCCAGGCAAAGAGCTTATTTCAAAAGCAGAATTTTTCCTCGAAACTTCTCTTGCCTTTCTAGCTGCTTCCCTGGCAGCGGCCGCTTCAAAAATTTTACTAACTACATCTCTTGCATCTTTGGGGTTTTCTTCAAACCAATTACCCAAATTTTCTGAAACAATTGATTCAACTACTGGTCTTACTTCAGAAGAAACTAGTTTATCTTTAGTTTGGGATGAAAACTTTGGATCCGGAACTTTTACAGAGAGGACACAAGTTAAGCCTTCTCTTGCATCATCACCAGTGAGATTAATCTTTTCTTTTTTCCCAAGACCTAGATTGTTAATTGCATTATTAACGGTTCTAGTCAGTGCTGATCTAAAACCTGCCAAATGAGTTCCACCATCACCCTGTGGGATATTATTCGTAAAAACAAGGCAATGTTCATGGTAACTTTTATTCCATTGAAGAGCCAATTCAACAACTATATTGTCTGATTTACCCTTAAAAGAAATAACATCATTGATAATTGATTCCCTAGACTTATCTAGATATTTAACATACCCTTTTAATCCACCTCTAGAGGAAAGTTGTGAATTTTTTTCTTCCTGCCCTCTTTTATCTATAAGCTGAATATTCACACCTGAATTTAGGTATGCTAATTCTCTTAACCTTACTTCAAGTTTATTGAAATCAAATTCTGTTTTACTAAAAGTTTGCTTAGATGGTAAAAAAGTAATTTGGGTACCACTAATGTCGGTTTGGCCAGATTCTTTTAAAGGAGAATCAGGGTTTCCATTTGAAAATCTTACAAAAAACTTTTTACCTTCCCTGTGAATAGTTAACTCTAGCCATTCAGACAATGCATTTACAACAGAAACGCCAACTCCATGCAATCCACCTGACACTTTATATGAGTTTTGATCAAATTTACCACCGGCATGAAGCTGAGTCATAATAACTTCAGCAGCTGAAATACCCTCATCTTTGTGAATATTTGTCGGTATGCCCCTTCCGTTGTCAATAACTGTAATTGAATGATCCTTGTTTAAAGAGACTGTTATTGAGTCACAATAGCCTGCTAACGCTTCATCTATAGAATTGTCAACAACCTCATAAACCATATGATGAAGGCCCGAACCATCATCTGTGTCACCAATGTACATTCCAGGTCTTTTTCTAACCGCATCCAAACCTTTGAGTACTTTAATGGATTCAGCATCATAATCCTGGTCTTTTTTTATAGTTTTATTTGCTTCCAAAGAATTAACCTTAATTGATTTCATTATTATAACTTATTATCCCTAACTTTAAACCTCTTATCATCAATATTTATCTTATCTATTATTGAACTAAATCTTTTATCCGCTGAAATTAGCCCCCCCCTCACATCCGTCATCCAAGTCTGTACTTTCAAATCTCTTAATCTATCTAAAACATTAAAAATAAACTTTTCGTCTAAATATGAAAAAATATCATCAAGTAAAAAAATAATTTTTTTGAAAGAATTAATTTCTAAATATTTTAAAAAAGAGAAAAATAAAGAAAAAACGATAACTTTTTGTTGCCCTGTTGAGAAATTCTTTGCTTGTCTTCTAGTTTTTTTTTCGTACACTAACAAATCTGTTTTATTAGCTCCAAAATTAGTTCTTCCTGTATAAAAATCTTTTTTTCTATTAATTTTTAACTCCCGCATAAAAATCTCTTCAACTTCTAATGCTGGTTTTTCGTTAAGAAGTCTGTCAAGCTCTCCCTTTAACTCAAGATTTAAAATTGGAAAATCTAATAACAAATTATCAAAGTTATTATTAAGTTCTTTAACAAAATTTCTTCTAGCGTCACATATAACTAGACCAATTGATGCCATATTATTCTCAACAGCTGCAAGCCATTTTTGAGAATCTGTGTATCCATATTTTTTTAATATTTTCAATCTTTCATTCTTAAATTTTTCATATTTTTTTAAACTTTCCTTATAAGATTTATCAATCGCAGAGATCATCATGTCAATAAACTTTCTTCTTTCTTCTGAATTATTTAAAAAAAGGAATGTCATCTTTGGAATTACCCAAAAAATACTAAAAATATCTCCCTCATTCTTTTTGTTAGATTTTTTTCCATCAAAACTGATAATTTTTTTGTAATTATATGCATTTTTTTTTAGTCCAAGCCCAACGCGTGAAATTTGCTTGCCTGTTCTAAAAAACGCATGTACTCCAAAGCTCTCAATTGGGCCCTCTAGATCAGAATTAATTATTTCATTAAAACCTGACCCTTTAAAACCATTGGGTGAGTCATATAAGGAAATTGATTCTAATATATTTGTTTTTCCAGAACCATTTTGGCCACATACAAGAACTAAATCTTTATTAGTTTCTAAATTAAGAAATTTATGGTTCCTATAATTATTTAATATTAGTTTTTCAATTCTAATATTGTTACCATCCATTGGATATTTTTTTATGCTCTCATTTGCATTATTAGAAACAGTGTATTTTTCAAATTGTCACACTCAAGGATTGTAGGTGCAGTTTTGTTGGAGAAAGAAAATTTTACTTTACCGGTTTTTATTATGTTTAATACATCCAGAATATATCTTGCATTAAAGTTTATGGAAATTTGCGAACCTGAAAAATCAACATCTACACTTTCTGTTCCCAATGATTTATCATTTCCAAAAGAACTAACAACACAAACATTTTTTGATATTTCAAATTTTACGGTTCTAAATTTCTCATCAGATATTGTGGATACTCTATCTATTGTTTCACTAAAACTCTTGCAATCAACAACCATTGTTTGATCATTATCTTTAGGAATCACGCTTTCATAATCTGGAAAAGATGCATTCACGAGTTTTGAAACAATTTTAATATTACCAAGCACTATTCTCATACGGGTTTTTGAAAAACTAAGATTTATATCTTCATCATATTCCTCAAGAATTTTTGAAATCTCTAGAACAGTTTTTTTCGGGATTATTATTCCATCAAACGATTGCTTAATGGGTTCTGGAAGTGAGCACTTGGAAAGTCTGTGACCATCTGTTGCAACAGTTGATACTGTTTCACCGTTTGAATGAAGGTAAATTCCATTAAGATATTGTCTTGATTCATCTAATCCCATACAGAATTTACAGTTGTTTACTAAATTTTTAAAATTTTTAGACTTTACTTTGATTTCTATTTCAAGTTTATCCTCATCCATAACCGGAAAGTCATCTACAGGCAACATTGGGATTGAAAATTTAGAATCACCGAATAAAACATACACTGTATTATTTTTCTCATCATTCTTAAGTTTTATTTCAGATTGATCTGGTGCTTTTCTGATTATATCAAAAAAAAGTTGAGAAGGTATCGTTATCCCGCCAGCCTGGATCACATTTGCAACTAAATTTTCAGTTAATTCCATTGCTAAGTCTGTAGCAGTTATTGTCAGCCCACCCTGCAAAGCTGAAACTTTTACATTTGATAGGATCGGAATTGTATTTCTTTTTTCAACAACACTTTGGAAGTGACTTAAACATTCTAATAAATTTTTTTTTTTTATGACAAATTCCATTTTTTATGACTCTAACATCCTTATTAGAAGTTGAACATCTTCATCAAAACTTGCGTCTTTATTCATTAATTCTTCTACTTTTCTTACTGCATGTATGACAGTTGTATGGTCCCTATTACCAAATCTTCTCCCAATTTCTGGTAAAGACCTAGAGGTCAAGTTTTTTGAAAGATACATCGCAACTTGCCTAGGTCTTGCGATAGTTCTAGACCTTCTTGCAGAACTCATATCAGACATTTTTATATTGAAATGTTGAGAAACTTTCTTTTGAATTTCTTCAATATTAACTTTTTTTTGTGAAGATTTTAAAAGATCTTTTAGGAGATCTTGCACCATATCAAGATTTATTTCTCTACCAACTAAAGATGAAAATGCTGAAAGTCTATTCAATGCTCCTTCTAATTCTCTTACATTAGTTGTAATTTTGTGTGCTAGAAATTCTAAAATATTTGATGAAATTCTTGAGCTAAGCTTCTCTTCTTTTGCTTGAAGAATTCCTAATCTTAATTCGTATGTTAAAGGATGTATATCCGCTACCAATCCCCATCCTAATCTTGACCTCATTCTTTCTTCAATACCTTCAAGATCTTGAGGTGATTTATCTGCTGAAATAATTAACTGTTTGTTCTGATCAATTAATGCATTAAAAGTATGAAAAAATTCTTCCTGAGTTGAATCCTTTCCAGAAATAAATTGCACATCATCAATCATCAAAACATCAACATTTCTAAACTGCTCTTTAAATGCAACAGTATTTTTAAACCTCAGCGCCTTAATAAAATGATACATAAATTTTTCAGCAGACATGTAGATAACTCTTCTTAAAGGATTTCTTTTTTTTATTTCATGGGCAATAGCATGCATAAGGTGGGTTTTACCCAAACCTACTCCACCATACAAAAAAAGTGGATTGAAAGGAACATCCTTAGACTCAGCAACTCTTCTAGCAGCAGCAAAGGCCAATTCATTTGGTTTACCTACTATAAAATTTCCAAATGTGAATCTGCTATCTAAATCTGAACTGATAGATCTAAATACATCCTTATTATTTTGTTCTTTAAATTTTTCTGTTTCTTTAGTTTTTATGTCTACAGCCGGATTTTTAAACTTTTTTGATACTATTATTTGGATATCATTTATTGTTAGATTTTGAACAAGCCAATAACTTTTAATGATATCCAAGTATTGTTCAATAATTCTAGTTCTTATAAAATTACTTGGAGCACTCAAAATCACTTTTCTGTCCTCATAATCCTCCAAAGTAAGCATTTTTATCCAACTGGCAAACTGTGCATCACCAATTTTTTGTCTAATTCTTCCTCTTACTGTTAACCACTGAGCTTGAATCTCGGAAAGATTCTTCTTTAAGTCATCTGTCATTAATTTTTATCCTTGCTTCCAGGGTAAGTTTGAATGTTTCCAGCCATTTATTTTACCCCTATGACCAATTTCATTGTGAGAGCCTTCAAAACCATCTGAACAATTGTAGCAATTTGAATAGCCCTGAGATGTAAGGAATTCAGCAGCAGACCTGGATCTTGCACCAGATCTACAAAGAAAAATTATTTTGGAGTTTTTATCAGTTATATTTTCAGAGATTTCCTGCAAAAATCTCGAATTTTTCTCCATTATTGGAAAGATTTGCCATTCTATAAATATTACTTTTTTTTTTAACGATTCTAGATCTGGTACACCCACAAATGCCCATTCTGCTGATGTTCTGCAATCAACTAAATAGCTATCACCCTCTTTTTTAAGAATATCCCAGCTCTGTTCGGGTGAGAGATCCCCTGCATAATCTAAGTCCATAATAAATTCCAACAAATGAAACAATTAGCTTAGCTAATATAACAAATGAATCAATAAAAACTAAAAAAAAAGTTTATTGACTCAGCTTCTTTAATTTCTGCGATAGCCTTGAAATAATTCGAGAAGCTGTATTTTTCTTATAAACGCCCCTTGATACCGCCTTGAACAAGTCAGATTCCAAATTGTGAATTTTTTTTTGAGATTCTTCTTTTTTTTTTAAATCTATTAGAGTAATTAGGTTTTTTATCCCATTTCTTACATGAGATCTTCTATTTTTATTAATTTCAGACCGTTTGATGGTTTGAATTATTCTTTTTTTTGCAGATTTTATATTAGCCATAGTCTAAGGGTTTATACTTTTGAATTTGGCAATGGTCAAGAATAATTTGTTAGTTATTTAGGAAAAATTTTGAAAAGTACAATTGTTTCATCTTCTTCATCAAAGAATTTTATTTCAAGTCTTTCTCCACCGCGATCAAAAAAATTTTTTTTTTGGATCTTCCATCCTAAATTTGGGAGAGTTTTAAAATAAAATTCTTTTACTTCTTTTTTTGAGTATTTCCCTTTAGTTTTTGTTGAAACATATCTACCATCTACTTTATCAAATAAAATTAGAGAATCTTCAACATAATCCATCTCTTTATAAATTGGAATATCTCCTAAACCTTCTATAAATATGTCTTGAGCATACACTGTAGTTTGAAGCCATAGGGCAAAAAAAATTAATAATATTCTCATTTTAAAATTGGCAGTTTGAACAAAAAAAAGTTGACCTTCCATTTTGAACAATTTTTTTTATATGATAAAGATTTTTGCATCTTTTACATATCATGTTATCTCTTCCGTATACATTCAACTGATTTTTAAAATATCCAATTTTTAGGTCAGAAACAATAAAGTTTTTTATTGAAGTACCACCTAACTTTATCGACTTTTTTAAAATTTTTTTTGTTGAATTTATAATATTCAATATTTCATCTTTTTTTAATGATTTTGAATTTCTTTGAGGACTCACCGAAGCCTTGAATAATATCTCTGAGCAATAAATATTACCAAGACCTGCTACAAAATTTTGGTTCATTAACAAATTTTTTATATTCGTATCTCTTTTTGAACTTTTTAAAAAATAATTAAAATCAAATTCTTTTTTTAGTGGTTCTGGACCCATGTTTTTTAAGTGTTTACAATTAAAAAATTCTTTATGTTCATAAAGTTTAAAATAACCGAATTTTCTAATATCATTGAAAATAATATAAAAATCATCAAATTTAAAATATAAGTGATCATGTTTTTTAAAATTATAAATCTTAGAAAATCTAAAATAACCAGTCATTCCAAGATGAAGTAACAAAAATAAATTATTTTCATATTCCAGTATTAAGTATTTTCCCCTTCTATTAATTTTTGTTAATATTGTATTACTTAGCCTTTGATTAAGATTATTTGGAATTTTATAGCGGAGCTTATTATTTATAATATTAATTTTATTAGCTTTTTGACCAGTCATATGGGAGTCTAAAAAAACTCTTACAGTTTCAACTTCAGGTAATTCAGGCATGGAAAATAATTTTCTAAAAAATATTAAAACTTTGGATAAAAATAAAAAAGAAAATTTTATTAGTCAAATCTTTTCAAATGTTTCAAAACAATATGACTTTATGAATGATTTGATGAGTCTTGGCTTACATAGAACATGGAAAGAAAAGTTAATTGATATTATGGATATTAATAATGATTCCGTTATATTAGATTTAGCATCTGGGTCAGGAGACTTGACGAAAATAGTTAAAAAACAATTTAGTTGTGATTGTATAGTTTTTGACTCAAATCTTGAAATGATCAATCAAGCAAAAATTAAACTTCAAGATTTCAAAATAAAATATATCAATGGAAATGCAGAATCGTTACCATTTAAAAAAAATTTCTTTGACCATGTTATGGTTAGTTTTGGACTCAGAAATTTTACTGATATAGAAAGATCTCTTAATGAGGTTCACAGAATTTTAAGAAAAAATGGGAAATTCTTTTGCATGGAATTTAGTGAAATAAATAATATTACGCTGAGGAAGATTTTTTTTCTTTACTCAAAAATTATACCAATATACGGGAAATTTTTTTCAAATAATAAGGTTGCATATGAATATCTTATTGAGAGCATAAGGAATTTCCCTAATCAAATACAACTTACAAAAAAACTTAAAAAGGCTGGTTTTGAAAGAATCGAAGTGATTGATATAATGGGGGGGCTTGCATCGATTCATATATCGGAAAAAAAATGAATGTATTAAAGGGAAAAAAAATCTTAGTAATAGTGACTGGCGGAATTGCTTGTTACAAAGCTCTTGATGTAATAAGAAAATTAATTGAGAAAGATGTAAGTGTAGATTGTGTCCTCACAAAAAATGCAGGCGAGTTTGTAAATGTTTTATCATTTGAAAGTCTGCTTGGTAAAAAAGTACACTTAAATTTATTTTCGTTAGATGAAGAAAAAAATATGAGTCACATTAAGTTAGCAAATAAATGTGATGCTATATTAATTGTTCCTTGTACTGCTAATTTTCTTGCAAAAATAGCTAATGGTATTGCTGACGATCTTGCAACAAATATTATTTTAGCTTCAGATGCAAAAAAATTTATTGCTCCAGCAATGAACACATCCATGTGGAATAACAAAGTTGTCAGAAAAAATATTAAATATGTTGAGAAAATTGGTTTTTTTATACTTAATCCAAAATCTGGTAAATTAGCTTGTGGCTCAAAGGGTACAGGAAAACTTATGGATGTTGATTTAATTATCGATGAGATCTCAACAACATTTTTTGAACAAAAACTTTTAGGAATTAAGGTCTTAATTACAACAGGGCCGTCAATAGAAAAAATTGATCCCATAAGATATATAAGCAATTTTTCTTCAGGTATTCAGGGTTATGAAATAGCAAAAATATTATCAAATTTTGGTGCTAAGACAACTCTAATTAGTGGCCCAACAAATTTAGAACCGCCAAGAAATGTAAAATTAATAAATGTTGAATCTGGGGAAGAATTTCATAAAAGTTCAATTGCACAGCTCCCTGCAGATGTTTTTATATCTGTTGCAGCAATTTCTGATTGGAAATCAAAGCAAATCAGCAAAAAGAAAATAAAAAAAATAAATGGAGTACCTAACATAAAATTTTCAATTAATGAAGATATTCTTAGTGATATTTCAAAATCAAATAAAAGGCCTAAATTAGTTATTGGGTTCTCTGCAGAAACTAACGATCTTATTAAAAATTCCAAAAAAAAGTTAAAAAACAAGGGCTGTGATTGGATAATTGCCAATAAAATACAAGATGGTGTAGGTTTTATGTCAGAAAAAAATAAAGTTTTCTATCTAGATAAAAACAAAGTTGAATCTTGGCCAAAAATGAAAAAAAATCTTGTTGCACTTAAACTTGCAAAAAAAATTGTTTCTTTTTTTAAAAATAATAGATTATAGAATATGGCTAAAATTTTATTTAAAGTATTGGAAAACGGAAAAGATCTTTATAACCTTCAAAAAGCAACAAAAGATAGCGCTGGATTTGATTTAGTTGCAGCAGTATCTGAAGATCAAATTCTGAAAAAAAATCAAACTGTTTTAATACCCTGTGGATTTTCTATTGAAATGCCTGAGAACTATGAGGCACAAGTAAGACCAAGGTCAGGTATTGCTCTTAAAAATTCAGTGACTGTATTAAATTCTCCTGGAACAATTGATGCTGATTACAGAGGGGAAATTGGAGTAATATTAATCAATCATGGTACAAAAGAATTTATAATATCTCGAGGAATGAGAATTGCTCAAATTATTTTTGCAGAATTGCCTAAAGTTAAGTTGGAGGAGGTAAAAAAACTAAAGTCAACAAAAAGAAATACAGGTGGATTCGGTTCAACAGGAACCTAATTTAGGAGAATTAATTGTTTAAAATTCAAAAAAGAATAATTTATGCAATAGAGGCTGTCGTAGATATTGCATTAAACTCTGGTCTTCAACCAGTTCAGAATATATCTATTGCTAAAAGACAAAGAATTCCAAAAAGATATTTGGAACAAACTCTTCAAATTCTCGTTAAGAAAAATATTCTTGTTGGATCAAGGGGACCAAAGGGAGGGTATCGATTGGCAAGAGAAAGAAGAAAAATTAAAATATCTGAAATAATAAAAACAGTTTCAGATGATGAGTCAAAAGAAATTTGTAAATCAGAATTATCAAGGAAGGTCATAGAGCCTATGATTAACAACATATCAAATAAATGTTTTAAATTTCTTGATGAAATTTCCGTCGAAGAGATATGTAAAATAGCTAAAGAGAAAAAATTACAAAAGCACCCTGACAAGAAGGTAGATTTTGTCATCTAACATAAGGAGTAAAATTTTTAATTCTATTGACGAGACTGTAGGAAATACTCCTTTGGTAAGACTTAATAATATTAAAAAACAATTTCACCTTCATGGCAATATAATTGCTAAATTGGAGTTTTTTAATCCTCTTGGTTCTGTTAAAGACAGAATTGGTCTTGCAATGATTAATACTGCAGAAAAGAAAAAAAAAATTAATTCTAACACAATAATTATTGAACCAACCTCCGGAAATACTGGTATAGCCTTAGCTTTTATTTGCGCGGCAAGAGGTTATAAATTATTACTAACAATGCCTGATAGCATGTCCCTTGAGAGAAAAAAAATGCTTCTTTTCCTAGGTGCCCAGATAGTATCAACACCCAAGGAGTTAGGAATGGGAGGAGCAATTAAAAAAGCAGAAGAATTGAAAAAAAAAACACCTAATAGCATTATATTAAATCAATTTCAAAATCAGTCTAACCCTGAGATTCATTTTAGAACAACAGCAAAAGAAATTTGGGATGATTGTAAAGGTGAAATTGATAACTTTATGGCGGGCGTAGGTACTGGCGGAACGATTACTGGGGTAGGGAATTTTTTGAAGAAAAAGAAAAAAGAAGTAAAAATTTTTGCCGTTGAACCAGAAGATTCAGCAGTAATAAGTGGATGTGATGCAGGTTCTCATTCTATTCAAGGAATAGGAGCCGGTTTTATTCCCAAGACTCTTGATACAAAAATAATTGATAAAACTATTTCCATAAGTAATTCGTCTGCTTTTAATTATTCTAGAATCCTTGCAAAATATGAGGGGATTACTGGAGGTATTTCTTCAGGAGCTGTATTAGCAGCTGCCGTTGAAATTCATGAAAGTACTAGTATGAAAGATAAAAATACAATAATAATTATTCCATCTTTCGCAGAAAGATATTTATCAACCGACCTTTTTAACGATATTTAAAAATGATTAAACTAAGTGATAAAGAAATTGAGAAATATTCTAGACAGATTTTGATTGAAAAAATTGGTGTTAAAGGTCAAGAAAAAATAAAAAATTCATCTATTCTTTTAATTGGTTGTGGAGGTCTTGGAACCTCTGCTGCTCAATACTTAACTATGGCAGGTGTAGGTAAAATAAAGATCATTGATTCTGACGAAGTTGAGCTAAGTAATTTGAATAGACAAACATTATTATTTGAGGAAGATATTGGTAATAAAAAAACAGTTTCTCTTCTAAAAAGTCTAAAAAAAATAAATCCTCATGCTAAGCTTGAAATTGTAAATGCTAAAATTCAAAAAAATAATATAAAAAAATTACTGCAAAACCATAAGATCATTCTTGACTGCACTGATAATTTTAAATCTAGGTATTTAATAAATAAATTCTGCATAAATAATAAAAAAATTTTAGTTTCTGCAGCCATTCAAAGTTTTGATGTTCAAGCTTTTGCTCTTTCACCTTGGAAGGGTAAAAAAAATCCCTGCTACGAATGTATTTTCCCAAACACAAATACCAATAATCAATTAAATTGTGATGAAATGGGGATCGTTGCACCAATTGCAGGGTTAGGTGGCGTGCTTCAGGCAATTTTAACTATCAATATTCTTTTAGGAATCAAAAATGAAATTTTCAGAGAATTTCTCTCATTCGACTGTTTTAACAGAAATTTCAGAAAAATAAGAATAGTAAAAAATCCAGACTGTAAAATATGCAAAGATTAATGCTTATAATTGCTAAACTTAACTCTATCAGGAGGTAGCTTACCCTTTACAAAATTTTCAATATTTCTAATCACTCTCTCACCCATAGCAATTCTACTTTCCTTCGTAGCTGAACTTATGTGTGGGAGCAACACAACATTATCACATTCAAGAAGTTTCATTGTTACTTGGGGTTCGTGCTCAAAAACATCTAAACCTGCTCCGCCAATCTTCTTTTCAAATAAAATATTTGCTAAGGCTTCCTCATCTACAATCTCTCCCCTGGATGTATTTATAACGATACAATTTTTCTTTAAAAATTTTAGACGTTTCTTAGATAGTAAGTGAAATGTTTCTGGCGTAAATGGACAGTGAATAGTAATCACATCTGAGCAAGCCAACATTTCTTTCAAGTTTCTATAATATTTTGCATCGTATTCACTTTCAATCTTTTTGCTGACCCTTTTTCTATTATGATAATTGATTTTCATTCCCAACATTTTCATTCTTTTTGCTACTGCTGAACCAATTCTGCCCATTCCAATTATACCAAGTTTCTTTCCTTTAATTCTCTCACCCAATGTCTCATTTGGGCCCCAGCCCTTCCAACTACCATTTTTAAGTTTTTGCTGTGCTAATAAAATCTTTCTACTAATTATTAGCGTCATGGTTAGAACTAAATCAGCTGTGTCATCAGTTAATACATCAGGGGTATTAGTAACTTGAACTTTCCTATCCTCGGCTGTAATTAGATCTATGTTATCAACTCCATTTCCAAAATTTGCTATTAGCTTTAACTTATTCCCTGCTTTAATAATTGAAGCATCAATTGTATCAGTAATGCAAGGAACCAGAATATCAACTTCTTGAATCTTTTTTTTTAAATCTTTATAAGAGTATCTTTTGTCAGTTTTGTTCTGAACTATTGTATAGTTCTTTTGTAATTTTTTTTCTATCTTTTCTGGCAATTTTCTTGTAATCAGAATAATGAGATTTTTAAATTTCATAAATGTCTTTAGTAC
>MDTG01152473.1_pt1 | contig 15448 bp, 11 predicted proteins | sample 811421 | NCBI WGS metagenome assembly MDTG01 (sample SAMN05326645, study PRJNA326480) | marine metagenome | isolation source: seawater | place: Pacific Ocean: South East | collected 2011
CATGGAGTGTTCAGGGAGAATTGGATCCTAAGGTAATAACTAGAGCTGAAGGAATCTACTTCTGGGATGCAGATGGTAAAAGATATTTTGATATGTCATCACAGTTGGTAAATGTGAATATAGGCCATGGGCATACAAGAGTAATAGAGGCTATAAAAGATCAAGCGGAAAAGCTTCCTTTCATTGGTCCAGCCTTTGCAGTAGATGTAAAGTCAGAAGCCGCAAGACAAATAATTGAAGTAGCGCCGGATAATATGGAAAAGGTATTCTTTACAAATGGTGGAGCTGAAGCCAATGAAAATGCCATAAAGATTGCCCGTATGGTAACAGGAAAATACAAGATATTTTCAGCATATAGATCTTATCATGGTGCAACATATGGAGCTGCAAACTTAACAGGAGAGAACAGAAGATTTCCAAGTGAACCAGGTATCCCGGGATTTGTAAAGTTTATTGGTCCATATACCTATAGAGCACCGGTAGAATTTAAAGATGAAGAAGAGGCAACAAAATATTATCTAACACTACTAAGGGAGCAAATAGAATTTGAAGGGCCCGACAAAATTGCAGCCATCTTCCAAGAGACAGTAGTAGGAAGCAATGGAATACTAATCCCACCAAAGGGATGGATGCAGGGAGTAAGAGATTTATGTGATGAGTACGGTATATTAATGGTATGTGACGAAGTAATGGCAGGCTGGGGAAGAACAGGAAAATGGTTTGCAATAGACAATTGGAATGTACAACCGGATATTATCTCCTTTGCCAAGGGAGTGACCTGTGGTTATGTACCCCTTGGAGGCACAATAGTAAGTAGAGAAATAGCAGAGTATTTTAATGAAAACAAGCTTTGGTGTGGACTTACTTATAGTGGTCACCCAATGGGATGTGCAGCTGCTTGTGCAACTATAGGTGTATATAAAGAAGAAAACCTAATAGAAAGATCCCGTGAGATGGGCGAGATACTTGGCGAAATACTTGAAAATATGAAAGAAAAACATTCCTGTGTAGGTGATGTAAGATATATTGGACTTTTCAGTGCTGTAGAACTTGTAAAGGATAAAGCCACTAAGGAGCCACTAGTGCCATACGGAAGAGATCCAGAGGGTACTATGAAGAAGATACTTGCAATCCTAAAGAGTGAAGGATTCTGGAACTATAGCCATGACAATGTACTAATAATAGCGCCTCCACTTACTATAAAGGAAGATGAACTTAGAGAAGCCATGGATATCATGGATAAGGTGTTAGACTTTATAGATAATATGATTAAGTGATCAAATTGAATAATTACAAGCCTCAAAACCTTAATAACATATAATGTATGAAAACCCTAGAGCTATACCACGTTAATTATTTAAATTCATCAAGGAATAATCAAAGCAACGAGATAAAGGCGCTAAAACTCAGCGCCCTTATCTTCTTTTATATATAGTGATTCGATGTTATTTCTTTGGAAGAAATCAATATACTTTTGTGATGGCTTTCTATCGGTTACATAGAAATCAATTTCTTCGAGATTACAGTATGTCATAAAAGCAGCAGTGCCTATTTTTGTATGATCAGCCATTACTATTATCTTATTACTAATATTAACTATAGCCTTTTTTATTTCTGCTTCTAAATATGTCGTGTTTGTTACTCCCTTTTCAATTGAAAGTCCAGTAGTTGCCATGAAAGCCTTGTCAATATTTAGACTTTTAAGGAAATTGACTGTTGCAATACCAGCAAATGAGTTCGTTGCTCTTTGTAGAATTCCCCCAGTAGAGATCACGTTCAGATTAGGATACGGCGCGGATTCGACAATGACGTTTAAACTATTAGTTATGATGGTAATGTTTTGTTTATCCTTAATATTTGGAATCAGATGAATAGTAGTTGACCCAGAATCGATGAAAATAATGTCACCATCTTTTATTAGATCGCTTGCTAAAAGACCAATTTTAGCTTTTTCAGTTATATGTGTGACCTGCCTCTGGTGGTAGGGAACCGTTTCTTCCTGGTAGTTCAGAGTAACTCCTCCATACACCTTCTTGATTACGCCTTTAGACTCTAGCTCAGATATATCCCTTCTAATTGTATTCTTAGAAACGTTGAAAACTGAACAAAGGGTATCAAGGGTCGCAGACTCATGCTCTACCAGATATTGTTCTATTTTTTTAATTCTTTCGATTTTCAATGTATAAACCCCCAAATTCATAATTACCTTGCTAGTACTTAGCCAGTACTAAGACTAAAAAAATTTTTTCTAATAATATTATAAAAAAATATATTGAATAGTGCAAGCTGAAATGATAAAATATAACCAAAAGATAACCAAAACATAATCACGAAATGACAATTTCATAATAAGTTACTCTGTTTTACTAGTTTTTAATTATACATTATAACCAACAATTTGTTAAGTTAATATTAAGTCTTAATTATAAATAATAAATGGAAAAGAGGTATGAGTATGAGTCCAAGTTTAATAGCATTTCCAAAGGATAGAGACATCGATATTATTCCAATGGGAAGAATCGGCGTAGATTTAAATGCCAATGAGATTCACAGACCGATGGAAGAAACGGAAACCTTTACAAAATATGTTGGTGGCTCGCCAGCAAACATTGCAATAGGTATGGCAAGATTGGGTAAAAAGGTTGGATTTATTGGTAGAGTTGCTGATGATCAGTTTGGGAGATTTGTAGTTAACTATTTCAACAATGAAGGCATCAATACTACCAATATAGTTGTAGATAAAGAAGGAGCAAAAATGGGTCTTGCCTTTACTGAGATAAAGAGCCCGACGGAAAGTAGTATATTGATGTATCGCGAAGGCGTTGCAGATCTAAAAATCAATCCTAAAGATGTAAGTGAAGCATATATAAAGAATGCTAAATCACTTCTAATCTCTGGAACAGCCCTTTCAAAAAGTCCATCTAGGGAAGCTTGTTTTGTGGCAATGGAATATGCTGTTAAGCATGGTACAGTTATTATATTTGATATAGACTATAGACCTTATTCTTGGAACTCCAAGGAAGAAGTAGCAGTATACTATTCAATGGCTGCAAAAATGAGTGATATTATAATAGGCTCTAGAGAAGAATTTGACTTAATGGAAGCATTGGTAGATCCAGAAAATGCAAGTGATCAGGTAACTGCCGATAGATGGTTTGGACATAATTCGAAGATTGTTGTAATCAAACATGGTAAAGAGGGTTCCTTTGGATATACAAATGGAGATGAAGCATATAAAGTAAGCTCATTTCCAGTGAAGTTATTAAAGTCCTTTGGAGGAGGAGATGCCTATGCTTCAGCATTCCTTTATGGTCTTATGGAGGGGTGGGATGTAGGTAGAAGTTTAGAATTTGGTAGTGCATCAGCTGCAATGCTAGTAGCAAGCCATAGTTGTTCAGATGCTATGCCAAGCGCAAAGGAAGTTCAGAAATTTATGGATAAAGCTAAGGCGAAGCATGGCGATATGGTAACAAAACTCTAACCGGAAAGGATAATTACTATGCTAGTTACTTTAAATGAAATACTAAAAGACGCATCAAATAGCGACTATGCAATAGCAGGATTTAATGTGTTTGGATACGAAGATGCTGTAATGGTTGTTGAGGCAGCTGAGGAGCTTGATGTTCCGGTAATATTAATGACCAATAGAGATGCAGTAGTTCATATGCCCATAAAGATGTTAGGTAGTATCCTTACTGACCTTGCTAGGGAAGCCAGAGTTCCAGTATGTGTTCACCTAGACCATGGGAAATCCGTTGAGGAGGCCGTGGAAGCTATTAAGGCTGGTTTTAGCTCGGTGATGTACGATGGATCTCAGCTTCCAATAGAAGAAAATATAAAGAATACTAAAGAAATTGCTGATATAGCCCACTATTTTGGTGTTTCAATTGAAGGTGAAATTGGATCAGTAGGATATAGTGATCCTTCCATAAAAGCTAAAGCAATGTATACTGTTCCTGAGGAAGCTAAGCGCTTTGTAGAAGAAACGGGGGTAGATGCTGTAGCTGTAGCTATTGGAACATTACACAGGATGCAGGCTCAGGAAGCTAATATTCAATATGATAGATTAGAAGAAATTGAAAAGTTAGTTGATGTACCATTGGTTATACATGGATCAACGGGAGTAAAGAATGAAGATTTAAGCAGGATGTCAAAGCATAGAGTAGGGAAGGTCAATATAGGAACTGCCCTAAGAATGGCATTTGGTAATACTTTAAGGGATGAAATGAATAATAAACCTGAAGAATTTGATAGAATAAAATTCTTTAAAAGACCTATGATTGAAGTTAAGAATAAAGCAAAGGAAAAAATGATAATCCTAGGAGCAGAAAGAAAATAGGATTTTGGAGGTGTAGAAGGTGTTTAGTAGACTTGGAGAATTAGATTATGGATATAATATGATGTCTGAAATGGATGGTAAGCATAGTGACATGCTTATGGATGTAGGTGTATATAAGTTTAGGAAAAATGATGTAGAAACCTGTGTAGATGTTGAAAAAGAAAGCGCTTTCCTTATTTTAGATGGAACTGTTGTATTGGAATGGGAAGGTAATAAGAAGGAAGTTACTAGAAATTCCATATTTGATGAAGAACCTTGGTGCCTACATGTACCAAAGGGAATCGAAGTTAAAATAACTGCTGCATCTGAAGCGGAGGTTCTTATAGAAAAGACCACAAATGATAAAGTATTTGACTGCAAACTATATACTCCAGAGGATTGTAGAAGTGATATCTTTGGGGAAGGAGTATTGGGAGATACTTCTAGAAGAGTTGTAAGAACAATATTTGATTACTCTAATGCACCATATTCAAATCTAGTAATTGGTGAAGTAATTAATTATCCTGGCAAGTGGTCTAGTTATCCTCCACACCATCATCCACAGCCAGAAATATATTATTATAGATTCAATAAACCACAAGGATTCGGTTGTTCAATAATCGGAGACGATGTATATAAAATTACACACAATAGTATGGCGGCAATACCTGGAAGTCTTGTACATCCTCAAACAACTGCACCGGGCTATGCTATGTACTATTGTTGGATGATAAGGCATTTAGATAACAATCCTTGGACTGATAGAATTGATGAAGAAGAACATAAATGGCTTTTAGATCCAAATGCAAAAATTTGGCCTAATAAATAATAATATTGGAGGTGCTTTGCTTGAATACAATTAGACTTACTGTTGCTCAAGCATTAGTTAAATTCCTTAATAATCAATATGTAGAATTTGATGGCAAGGAGCAAAAATTTGTAAAGGGCATATTTACGATATTTGGTCATGGAAATGTTGTAGGTCTTGGACAGGCATTGGAACAAGATGCCGGTGATTTAGTGGTTCACCAAGGTAGAAATGAGCAGGGGATGGCTCAGGCTGCAGTAGCGTTTGCTAAGCAGATGCACAGAAAACAGATATATGCATGTACATCATCTGTAGGGCCTGGAGCTGCAAATATGGTGACTGCTGCTGCAACAGCAACTGCAAACAATATTCCAGTCTTATTATTACCCGGAGATACCTTTGCTACTAGGCAGCCTGATCCAGTTCTGCAGCAGGTTGAGCAAACATATGATTTATCCATCAGTACGAATGATGCCTTTAGAGCAGTAAGTAAGTACTGGGATAGAGTTAGCAGACCGGAGCAGCTAATGACTGCTATGATTAATGCGATGAGAGTACTTACAAATGCAGCTGATACAGGTGCAGTAACCATAGCGCTACCTCAGGATGTTCAGGCTGAAGCATATGACTATCCAGAGTATTTCTTTAAAAAGCGTGTTCATAGAATAGAGAGAAGACCAGCAGCAAGAGAAGCAATAAAGGATGCAGTAGAATTAATTAAAAGCAAGAAAAAGCCCATCGTAGTTTGTGGTGGAGGAGTTAGATACTCAGAAGCTGCTGAGGTGATGATAAACTTTGCTGAATCATTTAATATACCCTTTGGAGAAACTCAAGCAGGAAAAAGTGCTGTAGAGTGGACACATCCCCTAAATCTAGGGGGAATAGGTGTTACAGGAAATCTAGCAGCCAACTTAATCGCTAAGGATACAGATTTAGTTATTGGTGTAGGAACAAGATTCACTGACTTTACTACAGCATCAAAAAGACTATTTCTAAATGAGAATGTAGAATTTTTAACAATCAATATATCGGAGTATCATGCCAGCAAGTTAGACGCTACAAAGGTAGTAGCAGATGCTAAAGCAGGTTTAGATGCTATAAGTGTTGAGCTTCAGGAAGTAGGATACAAATCATCATATACTAATGAAATTAAAGATGCCAAGGATGCATGGCTTAAGGAACTAGATAGATTATTTAACGTTGAGTATAAAGAAGAAGGATTTAAGCCGGAAGTAGCTGGACATTTAGATGAAGTTCTACCAGAGTTTTATAGAGATACAGGTTCTTGCTTAACACAAACAAGAGCCCTTGGAGAACTTGACGAATTATTGGATGAAGATGCAATAGTTGTTGGGGCTTCAGGTAGTTTGCCAGGGGATCTTCAGAGAGTATGGTGTCCTAAAAAGCCTAATACTTACCATATGGAATACGGATACTCTTGTATGGGGTATGAGGTATCAGGAGCACTTGGAGTTAAATTGGCAGCTCCGGATAAGGAAGTATACGCTATGGTTGGAGATGGCAGTTATTTAATGCTTCATTCTGAACTTGTAACAAGTATACAGGAAAGAAAGAAGATAAATATATTACTATTTGATAACATGGCATTTGGATGCATCAACAACCTGCAGATGTCACAGGGAATGGGAAGCTTTGGAACAGAATTTAGATTCAGAAATGAAGAAACTGGTAAGTTGGACGGAGGACTTGTACCTATAGATTTTGCTAAATCAGCAGCAGGATACGGTGTTAAGACTTATACTGTTAAAACCATTGAGGAGCTTAGAGAAGCAATTGAGGATTCAAAGAAACAAAAAGTTTCTACATTAATAGATATCAAGGTTATGCCTAAAACTATGACGAATGGATATGAGTCTTGGTGGCATGTAGGAGTACCAGAAGTATCAGAAAATGAAAAGGTACAAAGAGCACATAAAGAAATGAAAGATAGCCTAGATAAGGCTAGGAAATATTAGGATATAAGGGGAGGAAAAAATATGAAAATGGATAAGAATAGAGTGAAATTAGGAATCGCACCAATAGCTTGGACAAACGACGATCTTCCAGAATTAGGTAAGGAAAATACATTTGAGCAATGTGTTAGTGAAATGGCACTTGCTGGATTTACGGGAAGTGAAGTAGGAAACAAATATCCTAAGGATACTGATGTATTGAAGAAAGCTCTTGATCTTAGGGGAGTACAAATTTGTAATGCGTGGTTTAGCTGTTTCTTTACAACGAAGCCTCAAGAAGAAACAATTGAAGAATTCATAAAGCATAGAGATTTCTTATATGAAATGGGTGCCAAAGTAATCGGTTGCTCAGAGCAAGGACACAGCATACAAGGGTTAAATAAGCCAATATTTGATGAAAAGCCGGTATTTACCAATGAAGAATGGGAAAAATTAGCTAAGGGTATGAATAGATTAGCTGAGCTTGCAGCTGAAAAAGGAATGAAGGTTTCTCTTCATCACCATATGGGAACTGGTATCCAAACCCCAGAAGAAGTTGATAGATTTATGGAAATGACAAATGATGACGTATACCTATTATTTGATACTGGGCATATGTACTTCTCAGAGGGAACTCAAGAGTCAGTTGATGCAATAATCGATAAACATGTAGACAGAATAGTACATGTTCACCTTAAGGACGTAAGAGAAGGTGTACTTAAGACTTTAAAGGAAGAGAAATGGTCTTTCTTAAAGGGTGTTAATGAAGGAGTATTTACGATACCAGGAGATGGAGTAGTAGACTTTGATCATACATTTGATGTATTGGCTAAGGTTGAATATGAAGGTTGGATGGTAGTCGAAGCAGAGCAAGACCCTGCTAAAGCAAATCCATTAGAGTATGCGATAAAGGCTAGAAAATTCATAAATGAAAAAACTGGACTATAGGGTACAGTTGATAAGGGGGTCATTTACATGTTGAAGGTAGGTATTATTGGAGCTGGAAGAATAGGAAAGGTACATGCTGAAAGCATAACAAAATATGTACAAAATGCCGAGGTTAAAGCAATTGCTGATCCATTTATGACTGATGAAACTAGAGAATGGGCAAAAACAATGGGGATTAGCGATATTTACACAGATCATAAAGAGATATTAAATGACAAAGAAATAGAAGCGGTATTAGTTTGTTCTTCAACTGATACCCATTCGCAGATGTCAATCGAAGCAGCTCAGGCTGGCAAGCATATATTCTGTGAAAAGCCAATAGATCATGATTTAGAAAGAATATATGAAGTATTAGACGTAGTAGAGAAATCAGGTGTTAAGTTCCAAGTGGGATTCAACCGTAGATTCGACCATAACTTTAGAGCTGTTAAGCAAGCAGTAGTAAATGGAAGAATAGGCGATCCGCATATTATAAAGATTACATCTAGAGACCCAGAAGCTCCTCCTGCTGAATATGTAAAGGTTTCAGGTGGTATATTCCTTGATATGACTATACATGATTTTGATATGGTTAGATATCTTTCAGGTAGTGAAGTAGAAGAAGTTTATGCAATAGGAAACGTACTAGTTGACCCAGCAATTGGTGAAGCGGGAGATGTGGATACCGCAATCATAACATTAAAGTTTACAAATGGAGCTTTAGGAGTTATAGATAACAGTAGACGTGCAGAGTATGGATATGACCAGAGAGCAGAGGTTTTTGGTTCAAAGGGTTCTGTTTCTGTAGCTAATGACAGAAATTCAACTGCTGTGATTAGTACAGTCGACGGTGTAACTGCTGAAAAGCCGCTTTATTTCTTCCTGGAAAGATATATGCAATCATTTGCAGATGAGATCAAAGAGTTTGTGGAAGCGATTGTTAATGATACAGAAGTACCGGTTAATGCGGTTGATGGACTTAAGCCAGTACTGATTGGTTTAGCTGCTAAGAAATCATTAGAAGAAGGCAGACCAGTAAAATTAAGTGAAATCCAATAATTACGAAGGGGGAAAAACTAATTATGGAAAATTTCAATTCTAAGGCAAAAGTATTTGTTTCAGGATTAATAGATAGAGCAAGAAAAGCTGCTGCAGAGATTGAAAACTATACTCAAGAGCAAGTTGATACTCTAGTGAAGGCAATAGCATGGGCAATAGTAAAGGAAGAAAATTCTGAGAAAATTTCTAAGCTAGCTGTTGAAGAATCTCAGCTAGGAAATTATGATGGTAAATATGTAAAGCTGCAAAAGAAGGTTAGAGGTAACCTTAGAGACTTAAATGGTGCTAAATCAGTTGGCATCATAGAAGAAGATAAAGAAAAGGGAATCATCAAGGTTGCTAAGCCTGTAGGTGTTGTAGGAGCATTGGTACCCTGTACAAATCCAGAGGCAACACCAGTAATCAAGGCTATGAATGCAATCAAGGGTAGAAATGCAATCATCTTTGCGCCACACCCAAGAACAAAGAAAACAAATACATTAATTATAAATACAATGCGTGAAGCGCTTAAGAAATATGGTGCTCCAGAAGACTTATTAATACCAATAGAAGAGCCATCAATGGATGCAAGTGGAGAATTAATGAAGCAGTGTGATCTTGTTGTTGCTACTGGTGGATCTGGAATGGTTAAGGCTGCTTACAGCTCAGGAACACCAGCATACGGAGTTGGAGCCGGTAACGCAGTAGTAGTTGTTGATGAAACTGCTGATCTTAAGGAAGCGGCTAATAAAATAATGTTAAGTAAGACGTTTGACTATGCTACTAGCTGCTCTTCAGATAACTCAATAGTAGTTGTGGAAAGTGTATATGATGAATTAATGGAAAATCTTCAGGCAGAAGGTGGATACTTTACAAATGTTGAGGAGAAGGAAAAAGTAAAGAATGCATTATGGGTACATGGACACTTAAATCGTGACATTATAGCTCAGCCTGCATCAAAGATAGCAGAGGTAGCTGGACTTGATATGCCAGAGGGTAAGACGTTTATTATGGTAGAAGAAACAGGAGTAGGAGCTGACTATCCATTTTCAGGAGAAAAGATGTCACTTGTATTAACGGTATACAAGGCTAAGGATTTTGACTGCGCGATAGATAAGGTAAATGAAATAACATCATACCAAGGATCTGGACACTCATGTGGACTGTACACTTATGATGAAGAGAGAGTTAAGGAGATAGGTCTTAGAACTAAGACAAGTAGAGTAATGATAAGACAACCACAATGCTATGGTAACAGTGGTAACTGGGATAATGGAATGCCTTTCACGTTAACACTAGGCTGTGGTACTTGGGGTGGAAACGTAGCATCAGAGAACATCACCTACAAGCATTTCTTAAATGTAACTTGGGTATCTTCTCCAATTGAGCAAGTTGTTCCAACTGATGAAGAGTTATTTGGCGATATAATGAGGACGTTATAGGTCGCAGCTTATAGGACTCGGCATTGGGCGCTAGGCACTCGGATGAATGTAGAGTCTTTAGCGTCTCGTTTTAAAGGATAGAAATATTACATTTTAAAGCCTATGGGTATACTAAAAATAAGTTAAAAGTAGCACAGCAAATTATGTTTGTTGTGCTACTTTTGTAATCAACAGTAAGTTATAAATTTATGAGCAAAGTATGATTATGAATTTGAAAAACTCTTAATAACGACCTAGAAGAATTACTCCGCACCTAAGAGCTAAGAACAGAGAGCTAGGAGCAAACAAAATAGCCTTTTAGGCTTTTGTTACAGATAAAAGTGTCCACAAATATAAGAGTTCTGTCGAAAACTGTGGTAATATAATATTAAATCTAATGATTTCCTGTAGTGGATATAAGAGGATGTATACAAATGTGAGAGGTGATGTAGGTTGAAGAATACAGATATTTTATTTGATGTTAGAGGTGGTGTCGGGTTTATCAAGTTAAATAGGCCGGAAAAACATAACGCTCTTTCCTATCAGATGATAGAGCTTTTATACGAACAGTTAAAGGCTTGGAAGAATGATGATAATGTAGCAATAGTGGTAATGGAAGGAGAGGGTGAGAAGGCGTTATGCTCTGGTGGTGATGTTGTGCATCTTTATGAGAGAAAAGATTCCAATGTAGAAGAGTATGCCTTTGGATTCTTCCATACTGAGTATTGTATGAACATGCTTATATTCACCTACCCAAAGCCTATACTTTCATATATGAATGGTTACGTTATGGGTGGGGGAGTAGGTATATGTGTTGGTACAAGCCATAGAATAGTTACTGAAAAAACAAAATGGGCTATGCCGGAGATGAATATTGGACTTTATCCTGATGTTGGAGGAAGCTACTTCATGAATAAAATGCCAGGTCATATAGGACGGTATCTAGCCTTAACTTCAAAAGCCATTAAGCCAGTGGATGTTCTATATATAGGAGCAGCCGATTACTATATAGAAAGTAGCTGGTGGAAAGAGATGAGACAAGCTATTGTAGATAAGACATGGTCCGTTGGTTCAGCTGCAAAGGACCTAAATACTCTAATCTCTGGGTATAGTAAAAAGCCTTCAATTACCTCGGCTATTGCAAAGTTGGAAGAAAAAATAAACCATCACTTTGGATTTGATACTATGGAAGAGATTGTAGAGTCTCTACAGGTATCTGCACAAAAAGGAGATGAATGGGCCGACGATGTAGTAAAAACTATACTTTCAAAGTCTCCTACATCACTCAAGGTCACACTTAAACAGCTTATAGAAGGTAAGAAAAGATCTATGAAAGAATGCTTCAAGATGGAACTTGATATGAGTATGAATTTTATGAAGAATCATGATTTCTTTGAGGGTGTAAGATCTGTACTGGTTGATAAAGATAGAAATGCCAAGTGGGATCCTCAGACTTTAGAGGATGTACAAGCAGAATTTGTAGATTCGTTCTTCTCTTATCCTTGGGAAGGTGGAAAGAATCCTCTGGATGATTTTGAGGTGTAAATATAAAATATGAACATGTACACACAATTAGCTGTAATTGTGTTTTTCAAATCAGAAATATTATACTTATCTGGCTAATAGGCAAAAATGTAAAAAAAAGAATTGATTAAGTATCATCTCTATAGATTCTAAGATTTTGCATATATATAATTTAAAGGAGAAGCATATTAGCTTCTCCTTTACGTTAGTGATTTTATGAAACAAGTCTTATCATTTTCAATCTTTTCTTCAAATCCCATTTTTCTAAGATAGTTACTGTGTACATTGTTTGATGAAAAGCCTATAAGCTTAGTATAGCCTTTGTCCAAGAAATATTCCTTTTTGCTTTCGTAAATATAGCTTCCGATTTTAAAGTCCCTGTATTCTGGTATTACAAAATCAAGTTCTATCTCTAAAGTATTTTCATCGTACTTTGAACCTATAAAGAGCCCTGCCGGTACCATATTTCTTAAAATATAAAAACTCACATCTGAATTGGTAATATCAAACTGAGACTTACCAGCATACTCCTCTAGACATTTTTTGTGAAAATCTAGAAAATAATTAAAGTATGGAGTATTCCCTTCGATGGAAAGGAGCTTAAAATATTCCTTTGAGCTGTATATCTTTATAAGATAGTATATGTTAATTGCACAGATACCAAGATTCATAAAGCCCACGGGCAGTGAACCGATTAAAAATCCATATAGAGCAAATAAAGCAGATCCAGCTAGATTGATCCATCTTAGTCTTAGGATAGAACTCATTACTAGGGATATAAGTACAACAAGGGAAGCTAAATAACCTAACCATTCTAACCAATTAATATTCATTAAAATAACACCTCTAAAAAATAAATTAAGGTTTAAAGTTATTGCCTTTAAACCCAATATATTATACCACAATATCTATGAAATTAATCGCAAGAGTAAATGATAACGATTTCTTTTTTCATTATAGTATTTTTTTTAGAGTTTGACAGTATAAATAATGAGGCATATATTTATATATAAGGATGAAAAGATACGGTAAATAGAATTGGATAAGGGGGATAACAAGTTGAATACTGATGACATTTTATTTAAAGCTAATAATGGTATTGGATGGATTATGCTTAATCGTCCTGAAAAATTAAATACATTCTCTAACGATATGATAGAGAAGCTTTATGGGCAGCTATCGAAATGGAAGGATGATCCTGACATTGGCATCATAGTATTAGAGGGAGCAGGAGATAAAGCTTTCTCAGCGGGTGGGGATGTTAGACAGCTTTATGACCTGAAGGATTCTAATGTAGTAGAGTACGCAATAGAATCTTTTACGAGGGAATATAGTATGGATATGACTTTGCACCTATATCCTAAGCCTATTCTGGTATATATGGATGGATACGTCATGGGTGGAGGAGTAGGAGTATCGGTTGCCGGAAGTCATAGAATAGTTACTGAGAAGACCAAGTGGGCAATGCCGGAGACTAGCATCGGTCTCTATCCAGATGTAGGGGCAAGTTATTTTATGAATAAAATGCCAGGATGTATAGGACGATATCTAGCACTTACCTCAAAATCCATTAATGCAGCTGAAGCTCTTTATACAGGCGTGGCAGACTACTATATTGAAAGTAGTTTGTGGAGTGATCTGAAACGAACTATAGGAGAAAGAAAGTGGTATAATGGCTCCGCCGATGAAGAACTCCACTGTATAATATCAAAGTATAATAAAACACCTACTATGGATTGTAAAATAGAGGAGTTAGAGGAAGTAGTAAATAGACATTTTAGGTTTGATAGGATGGAAGATATCCTAGAGTCCCTTCAAGGCTCTGCTAATGAAGGCAGTGAATGGGCAAATAAAATTGTAAAGACAATACTTTCAAAATCTCCAACTTCCCTCAAGGTTACTCTTAAACAACTTGTAGAAGGAAAGAATAAGTCTTTAAGGGAATGCTTTATGATGGAACTTGCAATGAGTATAAACTTTATGAAATGCCACGATTTCTTTGAAGGCGTACGTGCTGTACTTGTGGAGAAAGATAAGGCTCCTAAATGGAACCCACAAACTTTAGAAGAGGTTAAGCAAGAAGATGTAGATAGATTTTTTACTTATCAATGGAAAGTTGGAGAGAATCCATTTGGAGATTTTAAGTAGAATGAAGGATTATAAATAATAGGGTTCTACTAGATCAGGCTATCTAATAGAACCCTAGGTACTTAAAAGATTAACTACTTTTAGGGATAGAGATTATAAATCTACATCCGTCTTTATAAGAAGTATCTAGCTTGATGCTTCCACCATGAATCTTAATTATCCCCTTACTAATTGCTAGGCCCAGTCCAGTTCCCCCTGTTTTAGAATTTCTTGAGTTATCGGCTCTGACAAAGGGGTCAAATATGCTTTCAGAAAGTTCATCGGGGATTCCTAATCCGCTGTCTTCTATGGTTAAGAAGGCATTATTACCTAAGTCCTTAAGGCTCAATTTCAGCGACATATTTTTTTCTCCGTATTTAATACTATTATTTATTATATTGTTGATTGCTCTCTCTAGTTTTTGTGGGTTCATTTTTACTAGTATTTCTTTGTCGGGTATGTCGAAATCATAGCTAATGTTGTTGTCATCCAATTCTGGAATATAGCTTACTAATATTTCTCTTACAAATTCGCTAAAATCACGGTCCTCTAGATTTATATCTGAATTGCTATTTTCCATATGGGACAGTTCGAATAAATCTTGAATAAGATTGTTTGATTTTTTACTGTTAGAAATAATGATATCCAAATACTTAGTTCTTAAATCAGCATCCAATTCTTTAGCATGTTTAAGTGTCTCAGAATATCCTAAAATATTAGTTAAAGGAGTTTTGAGGTCATGGGATATGTCTAAAATCAATTTCTTTCTATTGGCTTCTGACTTTTCTCTAAGCTCCATCTCGTTTTGAATTTTTTCAGACATTTGGTTTATAGATTCTATTAAATAACCTAATTCATTTCTCGACTTATAATTTATTTTGGTTGTATAGTCACCATCACTTATGGTCTTAACACCTTCTAAAATTTTTCTAATAGGCCGTACCAATGTTTTAGATGTCAGTTTTGCGTAGATTATTAAAACTAGCAAAACGCTTATGACAAAAAACAGTAAAAGATATATATATAATCTTTTAAAGAATTTTACTTCTTTAGCTTCAGAATAATTAGTGTTGAAGATAAGAGTAATAGTGTCCTTTTCAGTAGAATAGTGAAGTTTATATCCTGCTGAGTAATCTAATGCTAGTTTATTGAAGGTGGATTGAGGATAGGTATATCCGATGTTATGACTACTATTATACTGATCAATAACAGTTAGCTTTAAATCTAAAACTTCAATATACGAACCCTCTGGAAGCTTATGGATGTCAAAAGCTTTTTTAAGTCCATAGCTATCTATGGATTCATTTATTCTAAATGGATCGATTTCATTAGA
>MDTG01238218.1_pt1 | contig 15448 bp, 11 predicted proteins | sample 811421 | NCBI WGS metagenome assembly MDTG01 (sample SAMN05326645, study PRJNA326480) | marine metagenome | isolation source: seawater | place: Pacific Ocean: South East | collected 2011
AAGATGGTTTGCGTTTCGCTATTCGCGAAGGTGGCCGAACTGTTGGCGCTGGTGTTGTCGCAAAAGTTATTGAGTAAAAGAGTTTAGGCCAGTAGCTCAATTGGCAGAGCGGCGGTCTCCAAAACCGCAGGTTGGGGGTTCGATTCCCTCCTGGCCTGCCATTTAGATAATAAATGATGTAAAGAAAAGATGAGTGCACAAATAGAAATATCAAAAAATAGTATGTTTGATAAACTTAAATTATTAAGCGCTGTACTAGTTATAGTTGCTGGAATATATGCATATTACTATTTTGATACGGGAGTAGCTGATACGAGTTTGCCCCAAGCAGTTCGTGTTTTAATGGTTTTAGGTGGAACATTGATAGGCATTGCAATATCTATGACGAGTGCCCAAGGCCAAAAGCTTTGGCATTTTATCCAGGGTTCACGTATTGAAATTCGCAAAGTTGTATGGCCAACAAAACAAGAAACTACACAAACAGCTATTGCTGTTTTTGTTTTTACTATTGTAATGATGGCATTTTTTTGGTTACTGGATATGGGCTTACTGAAGTTGGTTTCTTATTTGGTTGGTTGATGTTAGTTAGATGAGATTGATGGAATATAGAGAATGACCTTACGTTGGTATATCGTTCATGCTTACTCAAACTTTGAGCATCGTGTAAAAAGCGCTCTTGAAGAGAGAGTTGAGCGGATGGGATTGCAGAATAAATTTGGAAAAATCTTGGTTCCAACCGAAGAAGTAGTTGAGATGCGCGAGGGTGCAAAACGCCGTAGTGAGCGTAAGTTTTTCCCAGGCTATGTTTTGGTGCAAATGGAGATGGATGATGAAACATGGCATTTGGTTAAAGAAGTTCCAAAAGTACTTGGTTTTATAGGTGGATCGAGTGATCGTCCAGCACCTATTACTGAAAAAGAGGCTGATCGTATTTTGCAGCGAGTTCAAGAAGGCGTGGATAAGCCAAGACCAAAAGTTTTGTTCGAACCAGGAGAAGTTGTTCGTGTCACAGATGGCCCCTTCAACGATTTTTCTGGAATAGTTGAGCAAGTTAATTATGAAAAAAGTAGAATTCAAGTAGGAGTTCAGATTCTTGGGCGGTCAACACCAGTAGAATTAGATTTTAGTCAAGTTGAAAAGGCTTAATGATTTAAATATTTATCCTTACAATGTTAGGGAAATAATTTACGAGGAGCTCTGAAGAGCGTTTGAACTCGAGAGGAAGTTACAATGGCGAAAAAAGTTGCCAGTTATATTAAATTGCAAGTACCAGCAGGTAAGGCAAACCCATCTCCTCCTGTAGGCCCAGCTCTTGGCCAACATGGTGTAAATATTATGGAGTTTTGTAAAGCATTTAATGCTCAGACTCAGGACACTGAGCCAGGGTTGCCAATTCCTGTTGTTATTACTGTATATACCGACAGAAGCTTTACATTTATTTCAAAAACTCCGCCTGCGGCAATCTTACTTCTTAAAGCAGCTGGTTTGAAAGGAGGTTCTGGTACGCCTAATACTGAAAAAGTGGGTAAAGTTAATCGCGCTCAGCTCGAAGAAATTGCTTCAGCTAAAATGACTGATTTAACAGCTGCCGATATGGATGCAGCTGTCCGCACTATTGCTGGAACAGCACGAAGTATGGGAATTGAAGTTGAGGGAGTAAATTGATGGCTAAACTGACTAAAAAAAGAAAGGTTGCTCTCGAGAAGATTAATTCAGAGGTACTTTATGAGGTTGACATTGCGCTTGGGCTTGTTAAGGAGCATGCAACGGCTAATTTCCCAGAAAGTGTGGATGTGTCGGTAAATCTAGGTGTAGACCCTCGTAAATCTGATCAAGTTGTTCGTGGCTCAACAGTTTTACCAAATGGAACAGGAAAAAATGTTAGTGTTGCAGTATTTGCTCAAGGCGAGAATGCAGATAAAGCAACTGCTGCTGGCGCTGATATTGTTGGATTTGACGATCTTGCCGAAACCATTAAAAGTGGTGAGATGAACTTTGATGTGGTAATTGCAACTCCAGATGCCATGCGTATTGTTGGTCAGCTTGGTCAGATCCTCGGACCTCGAGGCCTGATGCCAAATCCCAAAGTAGGAACTGTAACTGCTGACGTTGAAAATGCAGTTAAAAATGCTAAAGCAGGTCAGGTGCGTTATCGTACAGATAAAGCTGGAATTATTCATTGCGCAATTGGCCGTGCAGATTTTGAAATAGATGCACTTAAAGAAAATCTAAATACTTTGCTTGTTGATCTTAGGAAAGCTAAGCCAGCTTCTGCAAAAGGTTCATATTTTAAAAAGTTAACTATTTCATCAACAATGGGCCCAGGAGTCGCTGTAGATAGAGCAACTGTTGAGGTGTAAATAACAATTTTTAAAAAAGAAATATTTGAAGACGATATGTGCGTCTTCATATTAGCCGCAAGGATGCGGTGTTCGTCAAAGACCGTAGGTGGTTAATTTGGAAGTTAATCTTAATGCATGCCTACGTAGATGGTATTACCTGAGTCAGTTTAAACGGCTTTGGTTATCCGTCCGACATAAGGGCAGATGCTCTTAAAATTGGGGGATGAAGCCTTACTTCATCCATTTGTATAACCGTAAGCCAGGAGTAAATCATGGCATTGAGACTCGAAGACAAGAAAGCTTTTGTCAAAGAGATAAATGCAGTTGCAGAAGATTCTGTTACAGCTGTTGCAGCTGAGTACAGAGGATTGACTGTTGGAGAAATGACAGAGCTGCGTAAAAAAGCACGTAATGCTGATGTTTACTTACGAGTTGTAAAAAACTCGTTAGCAAAACGTGCTTTCTTAGGAACTGATTTTGAATGTATGCAGGAAACTTTAAAGGGCCCGTTGCTGCTAGCATTTGCAAAAGACGATCCAGGAGCTGCTGCTAGATTAATTAAAAGCTTCGCTAAAGACCACAATGCTTTGCAAGCAATATCTTTATCTATTGGCGGCCAATTATTACCTGGTTCTGATCTCAACAAGTTGGCAGAATTACCAACATTAGATCAGGCACATGCAATTTTACTTGGTGTGTTAGTAGCGCCAATTAACCAGTTAGTTCGTGTATTTGCTGAACCACCTGCAATGTTTGCTCGAACGATGGCAGCGCGTGGTGACCAGGATGTTGCATAACCTTATATCTCTGACTCAGGGATTTAGAAATTTATAGAGGAATTAAAAATGGCATTATCAAATGAAGACTTGCTCAAAGAATTGAGCGCTAAACCAATATTGGAAGTTGTTGAACTCGTAAAAATGCTTGAAGAAGAGTGGGGAGTTTCTGCTGCAGCACCGGTAGCTGTAGCTGCTGGCCCAGCTGCTGAATCTGGCGCCGCTGCTGAGGAGAAGACTGAATTTGACGTTGTAATGACAAGTTTCGGCGCAAATAAGGTTGCTGTTATTAAAGCTGTCCGTGCAATTACTGGGCTCGGTCTTAAGGAGGCTAAAGATGCAGTTGAAGGATCACCTTCTTCTATCAAAGAGGGTGTTTCTAAGGATGAAGCAGAAGAAGTAAAAAAACAGCTTGAAGAAGCTGGTGCATCTGTAGAGCTTAAATAATTGTTGCATCGAAAGGTGCTTGATCGACTATCAAAAGATAGTTGTAAAAATAAAGTCAAGCGATTAGCTGATCTAATGCGATTAGCTTTTTGTTTGCGTCTATTAATTAGAGGCTAGCGAGGAATTCTTGAATGGCATATTCATTCACAGAGAAAAAACGTATACGTAAAAATTTTGGTAAACGCCCAACAATTTTAGATGTACCTAATTTGTTATCGATTCAAGTTGATTCGTATGCCAAATTTTTACAGACATCTAAAATAGTCGATGAGCGTGATGATATAGGCTTGCATGCGGCTTTCCAATCAGTATTCCCGATTGTAAGTTATTCAGGTAATGCAGCGCTTGAATACGTTAATTATCGTTTGGGGGAGCCTGTATTTGATGTTAAAGAATGTCAATTGCGTGGCTTAACGTATGCAGCTCCAATACGAGTTTTAGTTCGTTTAGTTATATATGACAAAGAAGCGAGCGGTACCCCTAAACCTGTTAAAGATATTCGTGAACAAGAAGTGTATCTTGGTGAAATGCCACTAATGACAGATTATGGAACTTTTGTTGTTAATGGTACCGAGCGTGTAATTGTTTCTCAGTTGCATCGTTCTCCTGGCGTATTTTTTGATCACGATAAAGGGAAAACTCATAGCTCAGGAAAATTACTATTTTCAGCAAGGGTAATTCCTTATCGTGGTTCATGGCTTGATTTCGAATTTGATCCTAAAGATTCTGTTTTTGCCCGAATTGATCGTCGTAGAAAATTACCAGTAACTATTATTCTTAGAGCATTAGGTTTGTCTAATGAGGAAATGCTCGAATTATTCTTTGAGAACAATGATTTTTATCTTTCTAAAAAAGAGATAAAAATGGCTTTAGTTCCAGAAAGATTACGTGGCGATACTGCAGCTTTTGATATTAAGCTAGGCCGTAAATTAATTGTAGAAGAAGGTAAGCGCATCACTGCAAGACATGTTCGTGAGATGGCAAAATCTAAGGTGGATAGATTGGTTGTTCCTAATGAGTATGTTGAAGGTCATCGTTTATCGCAAGATATTATTGATGTTGAAACTGGAGAGTTATTGGCACCAGCGAATGCTGAACTAACTGAAGAATTGATTGAGGAATTAATCGCAGCTGGTATTGATGAAATAAGTACGCTTTATGTTAATGATCTTGATAGTGGTCCGTTTATTTCGAATACACTCAATATTGATCCTTCAACAACCCGTCTTGAAGCTTTAGTAGAAATTTATAGAATGATGCGACCTGGCGAGCCTCCCACAAAAGAAGCAGCTGAGAATTTATTCCAAAATTTATTCTTCAATCCAGATCGATATAATCTATCAAATGTTGGACGCATGAAATTCAATCGTCGTGTTGGACGCGATAGCTCAGATGGTGAGGGTATTCTTAGTAAGGAAGATATTTTAGATGTTCTCTCAACTTTAATTGATATACGTAATGGATTAGGGACAGTAGATGATATTGATCATCTTGGTAATCGTCGAGTCAGAAGCGTCGGTGAGATGGCAGAAAATGCATTTCGTGTTGGATTGGTTCGAGTTGAAAGAGCTGTTAAAGAGCGTTTAACTCAAGCAGAAGCTGATGGATTAATGCCACAGGATATGATTAATGCCAAACCTGTAGCAGCAGCAGTCAAAGAATTTTTTGGTTCATCTCAATTGTCACAGTTTATGGATCAGAATAATCCGTTATCAGAAATTACACATAAACGTCGTGTTTCTGCACTTGGACCCGGCGGATTAACTCGTGAGCGAGCAGGCTTTGAGGTTCGTGATGTTCATCCAACTCATTATGGTCGAGTATGCCCAATTGAGACACCAGAAGGACCTAATATTGGGCTTATAAATTCTTTGGCTGTGTATGCACGAACAAATGAATATGGTTTTCTTGAAACACCATATCGTCGTGTTAAGAATGGTAAAGCCACAATGGAAATTGATTATCTTTCGGCAATTGAAGAAAGCCAATATATGGTTGCTCAAGCAAATGCTGATATGGATAAAAATGGAAAGTTTATCGATGATCTTGTTGCAGTTCGTTTCAAAAATGAAACAACACTTGCTGCTCCAGCTGACATTAGTTACATGGATGTCAGTCCGCGACAAATTGTTTCTGTTGCCGCCGCCTTAATTCCTTTCCTTGAGCATGATGATGCAAACCGTGCTCTTATGGGCTCAAATATGCAACGACAAGCAGTACCTACACTACGAGCAGAAGCTCCATTAGTCGGAACTGGCATTGAGCGCACCGTTGCTATAGATTCTGGTGTAACAGTTGTTGCTCGCCGCGGCGGGCGAGTTGATTCTGTTGATGCTTCGCGAATTGTTGTTCGTGTTAATGATGATGAAATTACTGCTGAAGAGTCAGGAGTAGATATTTATAATCTAACAAAATATACACGTTCAAATCAAAATACTTGCATCAATCAAAAACCTCTTGTCAAGATTGGCGACGATCTTTCAGCTGGCGATGTCATGGCAGATGGACAGTCCACTGATATGGGCGAACTCGCGCTTGGACAAAACTTAAGAGTCGCTTTCATGCCATGGAATGGCTATAACTTCGAAGATTCAATTCTTATTTCAGAAAACGTTGTCAAAGAAGACCGTTTTACAACTATTCATATTCAAGAATTGCAATGTGTTGCGCGCGATACAAAGTTAGGCTCAGAAGATGTAACTTCTGATATTCCTAATGTTGGTGACACGGCACTTTCAAAACTTGATGAAGCTGGTATTGCGTTTATTGGAGCTGAGGTTAAATCAGGCGATATTCTTGTAGGTAAGGTTACACCGAAAGGCGAGACGCAATTAACACCAGAAGAAAAATTATTACGAGCAATTTTCGGTGAGAAAGCTTCTGATGTTAAGGATACGAGCCTTCGTGTTCCACCAGGAATGGATGGTACAGTTATTGATGTCCGGATATTTACTCGTGATGGCGTTGAAAAAGACGAACGTGCTTTATCGATTGAAAAATCCGAACTCGAAAGTGCCCGTAAAGATCTTGATGATAAGTTACGTATACTTGAAGATGATATTTACGAGCGTGTGGAGAGAATGCTTACCGGAAAAATGGCACAAGGTGGCCCAAATAAACTTAAGTCTGGCAGTAAGATTACAAAAGCTTATCTTGATGATTTAGAAAGAGATATGTGGTTTGAAATACGCCTCAAGACTGATAGCGCAAACGAGCAGTTACAAAAAGCGTTTGGACGCTTAAAGTTACAGCGAGAAGAGTTCGATCAATTGTTCGAAACCAAGAAAAATAAGATTACTGCTGGAGATGATTTGGCACCAGGTGTCTTAAAAATGGTTAAGGTATATTTGGCTGTAAAACGCAGGATCCAACCAGGCGATAAGATGGCAGGAAGACATGGTAATAAGGGTGTTATTTCAACTATTGTACCAGTTGAGGATATGCCTTATCTAGAAGATGGAACTCCGGTTGATATCGTATTAAATCCATTAGGAGTTCCTTCGCGAATGAATGTAGGTCAAGTTTTAGAAACTCATCTTGGATGGGCGGCAATGGGCGTTGGTAAGAAAATTGACAGCATGCTTAAAAAGCAGGAGTCAATTACTAAACTCCGCCAATTTCTAACTACTGTTTACAACAAAACAGGCGGTAAAGTTGAAGATCTAAAATCATTTAATGATCAAGAAATTACTGAGTTAGCAGGCAACCTAATAAATGGAGTGCCAACGGCTACACCAGTATTTGACGGAGCATCAGAAGCAGAGATCAAAAACTTACTTGAGCTTTCTGATTTTGACGCCTCAGGACAGTCATCATTGTGGGATGGGCGCACAGGGGACAAATTTGATCGTGATGTCACAGTTGGTTACATGTACATGTTAAAACTTAACCATCTTGTTGACGATAAAATGCATGCTCGTTCAACAGGGCCTTATAGTTTAGTAACTCAACAGCCGCTGGGTGGAAAAGCACAATTTGGAGGTCAGCGATTTGGTGAGATGGAGGTGTGGGCGCTTCAAGCATATGGAGCATCATATACCTTGCAGGAAATGTTAACAGTTAAATCAGATGACGTTCAAGGTCGTACTAGAATGTATAAAAATATTGTAGATGGTGAGCATTATATGGATGCGGGTATGCCAGAATCGTTTAACGTTTTGGTCAAGGAAATTAGATCCTTAGGTATCAACATTGAGTTGGAGACAGACCAATGAAAGATCTGCTAAAGCTTTTTAAATATCAAAATCCGGTTGATGATTTCGATGCAATCCGTATTGGATTAGCATCTCCTGATATGGTTCGATCTTGGTCTTTTGGTGAAGTAAAAAAACCAGAAACTATTAATTACCGCACGTTTAAGCCAGAAAGAGACGGTCTTTTTTGTGCAAAGATCTTTGGTCCAATTAAGGATTATGAGTGCCTATGCGGAAAATATAAGCGTTTAAAACATCGTGGAGTTGTATGTGAGAAATGCGGTGTAGAAGTTACGCAGACAAAGGTGCGTCGTGAACGTATGGCTCATATTGAACTTGCAAGCCCTGTTGCTCATATTTGGTTTTTGAAATCATTACCTTCACGCATTGGTCTTATGCTTGACATGACTCTGAGAGAGATTGAACGAGTGCTATATTTTGAGGCATTTGTTGTCATAGAGCCTGGCATGACTGAGCTTGAGCGTGGCCAATTAATGACAGATGAAATGTATCTTGACGCATTAGAACAATATGGCGACGAATTTGATGCTCGAATGGGTGCTGAAGCCGTACGTGAAATGCTGATGTCCATCGATTTGCAGCGAGAAATTATCAAAGTACGCGAAGATATGGGCGCTACAAAATCTGAGACTAAGCTTAAGCGATTATCTAAACGTTTGAAACTAATTGAGGGCTTCGTTGAATCAGGCAACAAGCCAGAGTGGATGATTCTAACTATATTGCCAGTTTTACCTCCTGATTTACGCCCATTAGTACCATTAGATGGAGGTCGATTTGCAACTTCAGATTTAAACGATTTATATCGTCGAGTTATTAATCGCAACAATCGTTTACGGCGCCTACTTGAGCTTAATGCTCCAGATATTATTGTTCGTAATGAAAAACGCATGCTTCAGGAATCTGTGGATGCATTACTAGATAATGGTCGACGCGGTCGCGCCATTACTGGTACAAACAAGCGTCCTTTGAAATCTCTTGCCGATATGATTAAAGGAAAACAAGGACGGTTTCGTCAAAATCTTCTAGGCAAGAGAGTTGATTATTCAGGCCGTTCTGTGATTGTTGTTGGCCCAACACTGAAGCTTCATCAATGCGGACTTCCAAAAAAGATGGCATTGGAATTATTTAAGCCATTTATATTTTCAAAGCTTCAGTTACGTGGAGAAGCACCTACTATAAAAGCTGCAAAACGACTAGTTGAACGTGAAGTTTCAGAAGTTTGGGATATTTTGGAAGAAGTGATCCGTGAACATCCTGTAATGTTAAATCGAGCACCAACTCTTCACAGACTGGGCATTCAGGCGTTTGAACCAGTTCTAGTGGAGGGTAAAGCTATCCAATTGCACCCACTGGTTTGTACTGCATTTAACGCTGATTTTGATGGCGATCAAATGGCTGTTCATGTGCCTCTATCGATCGAAGCACAGCTAGAAACTCGTGCGCTAATGATGTCTTCAAACAATATTCTCTCTCCAGCTAATGGAGAACCAATAATTGTTCCCTCTCAAGATGTTGTGTTAGGTCTTTACTATATGACTCGCACTCGCGTGAATGCAAAAGGCGAAGGCATGATTCTTGGTGATCTAGATGAGGCTCAACGAGCTTTTGAAGCAGGTGCTGCTGAGCTGCAAGCGAGTGTAAAAATTCGGGTGGATGTTCATGAGCAAAATGAAGATGGTAGTTTAGTGAAAAAAACCCAATTATTGGACACAACAGTCGGACGTGCATTGTTATCAGGAATATTACCGAAAGGTTTAGAATTCTCACACGTTAATCGAAATATGACTAAGAAAGCGATTTCAAATGCTCTAAATGCTTGTTATCGTCAACTTGGACTGAAGGAGACTGTAGTCTTTGCTGACAAGTTAATGTACACAGGTTTTCGTCATGCAACACTCGCTGGTATTTCAATCGGTGTTAACGATATGGTTGTGCCTGAGTTAAAGGAATCTATATTAGAAGTTGCTGAGACTGAGGTTAAGGAAATTCAGGACCAGTATGGCTCCGGATTAGTTACTGATGGGGAGCGCTACAATAAGGTTGTTGATATATGGTCTCGAACAAATGATCAAGTTGCCAAAGCTATGATGGACAAGTTGGGGTCTGAGATGATTACTGACTCCAAGGGCAAAGAAGTAGAGCAAGAATCATTTAACTCCATTTATATGATGGCTGATTCTGGTGCTCGTGGCTCAGCTGCACAAATACGACAGCTTGCTGGTATGCGAGGTTTGATGGCTAAGCCGGATGGATCAATTATTGAAACACCAATTACAGCAAATTTTCGTGAAGGTCTTGATGTACTTCAGTACTTTATATCAACTCATGGTGCTCGAAAAGGCCTTGCTGATACTGCTTTAAAAACTGCTAATTCGGGTTATTTAACACGAAGATTAGTAGACGTTTCTCAAGATTTGGTTATTACAGAAATTGATTGTGGAACTCGCAATGGTATTGCGATGGCACCAATTGTTGAAGGTGGGGATATTGTTGAACCACTACGTGATCGAGTTTTAGGTAGAGTGTTAGCAGAGCCAATTCTAATGCCAGGCACAGAAAAGATAGCATTTGATGCAGGTACTATGCTTGATGAAGCTACAGTTCAAGAAATAGATGATCTTAAAATTGACCACATGATGGTAAGATCACCCATCACATGTGAAGTGCGTTATGGTGTTTGTTCACAATGTTATGGACGTGATCTCGCCCGAGGTAAAAGAATTAATATTGGAGAAGCGGTAGGTGTTATTGCTGCTCAGTCAATTGGTGAGCCTGGCACACAGCTCACGATGCGTACTTTCCATATTGGCGGCGCTGCTTCGCGTTCTGCAACAATCAATAATATTGAAATTAAATCAACTGGTATTGCTCAATTACGCAACATAAAGACTGTTTCACATTATAAAGGATATCTTGTTGCTGTATCTCGCTCAGGTGAAATCATTGTTTTCAATGACCAAGGTCAGGAGCGAGAGCGTTATAAAGTTCCTTATGGTGCAAAAATCACGATTAGTGATGGAGCAAAAGTTGAACAAGGTCAGGTCTTAGCAAACTGGGATCCACACACTCACCCAGTTGTTACTGAAGTTGAGGGTAAAATTAAGTTCGAGGATTTCATTGATGGTATTACGGTAGCTGAGCAAGTTGATGAGTTTACTGGACTAACTAGTATTGTTGTCTTGGATCCGAAAAGCAGAACTGGCTCAGGAAAGGAATTACGCCCTGTTGCCAAATTAGTTGACGATAGTGGCGTCGAAATCTGTTTTGCAAACACAAATATACCTGCCGTTTATGCTCTTCCTGTGGGAGCTATTATTTCGCTAGCTGATGGCGCAAAGGTTTCGGTAGGAGACACTATTGCTCGTATTCCTCAGGAATCATCGAAGACACGTGATATTACAGGTGGTTTACCACGAGTAGCAGATTTATTTGAAGCGCGTAAACCTAAAGAACCAGCAATTATGGCTGAGCATACTGGTACAGTCAGTTTTGGTAAAGAAACAAAAGGAAAACGACGTCTTGTAATTACTGGTGAGACTGAAGGTTACGAGGAGTTAATTCCAAAGTGGCGTCATCTGAACGTGTTCGAAGGAGAACAAGTTGTTAGGGGTGAGATTATTGCTGATGGAGAGCCTAATCCTCATGATATTCTGAGATTGCGTGGCGTAGAAAGCTTAGCAAACTATGTTGTCAAAGAAATCCAAGATGTATATAGACTACAGGGCGTAAAAATAAACGATAAACACATTGAAGTTATTATTCGTCAAATGTTACGCAAGGTTGTTGTTGCAACTCCAGGTGACAGCAGCTTCTTGCGAGGAGAGCAAATCGATAAAGCTCGTTTTTTTGAAGTTGAGGAGCAGCTTTTAGCTCAGAAAAAAGAACCTCTAACAATTGACCCAATTTTATTAGGCATAACCAAAGCTTCACTTGCGACTGAATCTTTTATATCTGCAGCGTCATTCCAGGAAACTACCAGAGTTTTAACTGAAGCATCAGTTAGAGGATTGCGTGATGATCTACGCGGGCTAAAAGAAAATGTTATAGTTGGCCGTTTGATTCCTGCGGGAACAGGTTTTGCTCATCATGCTGATCGTCGGCGTACCCGAGAGCAAGATCTAGCAGAGCAACTAAAGCTCCTTGAGGAAAACCAAAAAAGTACATCCAATCAAGGTGAAGAAAATAAAGAATTAGATAAAACTATTGAAGTTGAAGAGATATTAAATATTGAAGCTGAATCTGATGCAGACCTGTCAGTTGCGGCTTCAGATAATGGTACATCGGCAGAGGGTGAAGAAGAAGCGGTAACGACTTAGTAAAAACAGTAACTTACAGATGATTATTGGTCTTAACGGTTGCTTGCTTGACACTGAGTTACATGCATAATTAAAATGCCGGCCCTCTAGATGTATGGCTTACTTTACAGCAAGTTCTATATTTTAGAGCATGCTTTTGGTTAGCACTAAGTAATCTTATCTACTGAGCAATTGGTTAAGAGGCGTAGAATTTTTTTTAAAAATAAACACTAAACTTTAAACTTAATTATAAACTAACAATAAAGAGTAAAGGCCTATGGCCACAGTAAATCAATTAGTACGAAATGCACGTAAAGTAAAGCGAGCTAAAAGCACGGTTCCAGCTTTAGATTCAAGCCCTCAAAAACGTGGTGTATGCACGCGTGTCTATACTACTACACCAAAGAAACCTAACTCCGCTATGCGTAAGGTTGCTCGAGTGCGTTTAACTAATGGGTTTGAAGTTACAAGCTATATAGGTGGTGAAGGTCACAACCTACAAGAACATAGTGTTGTTCTTATTCGAGGTGGTCGTGTTAAAGATCTACCTGGTGTTCGTTATCATACGGTTCGAGGTACACTTGATTGTTCAGGTGTAAATGATCGTCGTCAAGGGCGGTCTAAATATGGAACTAAGCGTCCAAAATCATAACAATAGAGATTTAATGTAATGTCTAGAAGAGTAAAGGCACCAAAACGCACAATTTTGCCTGACCCTAAATATGGTAATGATCTACTTGCTAAATTTATGAATATGATTATGAATGATGGTAAGAAATCGGTTGCTGAGCGCATCATTTACGGTGCACTGGATCATATTTCTGATCGAGAAACTAAAACTGGCGAAAAAGCAGTAGAGTTACTTGAAGTAGCGTTAGATAATGTAAAACCAGTTGTAGAGGTAAAGTCACGTCGAGTTGGAGGTGCCACTTATCAAGTACCTGTTGAAGTCCGCCCTGCTCGGCGACAAACCTTAGCTATGAGATGGGTTATTGATGCAGCAAGAAAAAGAAGCGAAAAATCAATGGCTCATCGCCTTGCACACGAATTACTTGATGCTGCTGAAAATCGTGGAACTGCTGTAAAGAAAAAAGAAGATACTCACCGGATGGCTGAAGCAAACAAGGCATTTTCACACTACCGTTGGTAAAGGTTTTGTTTTGGCACGTACAACTCCTATTCAGCGTTACCGTAATATTGGCATCATGGCTCACATTGATGCTGGTAAAACCACAACTACAGAACGCATTTTATTTTATACGGGAGTTTCTCATAAAATAGGTGAAGTTCATCACGGTGCTGCCATAATGGATTGGATGGAACAAGAACAAGAGCGGGGTATAACAATTACATCTGCTGCTACTACTTGCTTTTGGTCTGGAATGAATAATCAGTTTGATGAGCATCGAATAAATATTATTGATACTCCAGGCCACGTTGATTTTACAATTGAGGTTGAGCGTTCCTTGAGAGTGTTAGATGGCGCAGTTACAGTTCTGTGTGCTGTTGGAGGCGTAGAGCCTCAAACTGAAACAGTGTGGAGACAAGAAGATAAATATAATGTCCCACGATTAGTTTTTGTTAATAAGATGGACAGAACTGGAGCAGACTATTTTCGTGTTGTTGAACAGTTAATTGAACGACTTGGGGCAAATCCAGTTCCAATTCAAATTCCAATTGGATCAGAGGAAAATTTTCAAGGTGTCATTGACCTCGTAAAGATGCGAGCAATTTATTGGAACGAAAACGACAAGGGCGTTTCTCATGTGATTCGAGAAATTCCAGAAGAACTTAAAGCAGAGGCATTGGTTTGGCGAGAAAAAATGATTGAATCAGCTGCTGAAGGTGATGAAGAACTTTTAAATAAATTTTTAGGCGATCAAGAACTTACGGAGTCAGATATTCTTAGTGGTCTTCGAGCAAGAACATTATCAGGCGAGATTGTTGCTGTGATGTGTGGATCTGCATTTAAAAACAAAGGCGTTCAAACTATGTTAGATGCTATTGTTGAATTTATGCCTTCACCTTTAGATGTACCTGCAATTGTTGGTATCAAAAGTAATGATTCAGAAATAAGCCGTCATGCCGATGATAAAGAACCTTTCGCTGCTTTAGCTTTTAAGATTGCCACTGATTCATTTGTTGGAAATCTAACATTTTTTCGAGTTTATTCGGGAGTTTTAAATTCAGGTGATGTTATTTTCAATTCAGTCAAGGGGAAAAAAGAGCGAGTTGGTCGAATTTTGCAAATGCATTCAAACGATCGTAAAGAGATTAATGAGGTTTGTGCAGGAGATATTGCTGCAGCTGTTGGCTTAAAAGATGTAACAACGGGTGACACTCTTTGTGATCTGAAAAATGAAATTACACTTGAACGCATGGAATTTCCTGAGCCAGTTATTTCAATAGCGGTTGAGCCAAGAACAAAGCCTGATGAAGAAAGAATGGGTAAGGCTATGGAAAAGCTTGTAAATGAAGATCCATCTTTTCGTGTGCATACGGACGAAGAATCTGGACAAACAATTATTTCCGGTATGGGTGAATTACATTTAGATATCATTATTGATCGAATGAAGCGCGAATTTCAGGTTGAAGCAAATATAGGCAAGCCTCAAGTAGCTTATCGTGAAACTATCAAACAGTCAGTTGAGCAAGAGGGGAAATTTATACGACAATCTGGTGGACGAGGACAATATGGACATGTTTTTTTAAGAATCGAGCCTCTAGAAGAAGGCGAAGGCTTTGAATTTGTTAATGAAATTGTGGGTGGGGTTATTCCAAAAGAGTATATTCCATCTGTAGAACAAGGTGTACAAGAGCAGATGAAAAATGGGGTTGTTGCCGGTTATCAAATGCAGGATTGTAGGGTTACTCTTTTCGATGGTTCTCATCATGATGTTGACTCTAGCGAGATGGCGTTTAAGATTGCCGGCTCAATCAGTTTTCAAGAAGGCGCAAAGAAAGGTGATCCAGTATTGCTTGAGCCGATTATGAAAGTTGAAGTTGTGACACCTGAAGATTACATGGGAGACGTTATGGGCGATTTAAATCGCCGTCGGGGTTTGCCGCAAGGTTTGGAAGACACGCCGTCAGGCAAGTCCATTCGTGCGGAAGTACCTTTAGCTGAAATGTTTGGTTATGCTACTGATTTGCGCTCTATGAGCCAAGGCCGTGCGTCATATTCTATGGAATTTGAGAAGTATTCAGAAGTGCCGCAAAATGTGGCAAAAATAATAATTAAAAAATAGTTTATGTGACTATAAATCACAAAATTTAACTCAGGAATCTGGACAATGTCTAAAGAAAAATTTGAAAGAAATAAGCCCCATATGAACGTTGGTACAATTGGCCACGTTGATCATGGTAAGACAACA
>MDTG01087408.1_pt1 | contig 15446 bp, 15 predicted proteins | sample 811421 | NCBI WGS metagenome assembly MDTG01 (sample SAMN05326645, study PRJNA326480) | marine metagenome | isolation source: seawater | place: Pacific Ocean: South East | collected 2011
CCCTGGTAACCGGCGGCAATTCGGGGCTGGGGCTGGCTTTTGCCAATGGCCTTGCCCGGGCCGGGGCCGATGTCATCATCTGGGGACGCCGGGCAGAACGCAATGCGCAGGCGGCGCAGCAGCTTTCCGCCCATGGCACGCGCATTGCCACGCGCGAGGTTGATGTCACACAAGAACAGGCTGTGATCGATGGAATGGCCGCGGCGGTGGCTGAATTCGGGCGGCTCGATTGTGTGGTGGCCAATGCCGGAACCGCCACGATTGCACCGATCGGACAGATGACCGGCGAGATGTGGCACCACCTGCTGGACGTTAATCTGCACGGCGTATTCTATACCTGCCGCGAGGCATCCAGACATATGGCGCAGCGCGCGCAGCAGGGCGATCCGGGCGGATCGATCATCCTCAACGGCAGCCTGGCAGTGTTCACCGGCGTACCTGGCCTTGCCCATTACGGGGCAGCGAAGGGCGGGCTGAATTCCATGTCCAAGGCGCTGGCGGTGGAAATGGGCGCGCATGCCGTGCGGGTGAATGTGGTCTGCCCCGGTTTCATTCTTACCGAGCTGGTAGAGGCCGATGCGGAGATGACCCAGGCCGTGGTGGAGATGACCAGGGCCCGCACGCCGATCAAGGAAATCGGGCGGCCTGCCGATCTTGAAGGGATCATTGTTTATCTTGCCAGCGACATGTCACGCTATCACAGCGGCGACACCATAACGCTGGATGGCGGAATGATGGCGCAGACATATTGACGTGACAGTCGTGCATTCGGGCGCAAGCTTTGCCCGCAACAGCAAAAGCACGAATTCAGGGTAAGAGGATCAAGGCATGACACAGACGGTGGCGCTGGTAACTGGCGCAAGCAAGGGCCTGGGGCGCGGAACGGCAAGGGCGCTGGGCAGCAAGGGCATGACGGTTTATGTGACCGGTCGCAGCGCCGATGCGCTGGCAGAGGCCGCGGCAGAGGTGGACAAAGCAGGCGGTAAGGGTATCGCCGTGACCTGCGACCATAGCGATGACGCGCAGGTAAAGGCGCTGTTTGATCGCATTCGCAACGAAGCAGGGCAGCTCGATCTGCTGGTGAATAATGCGGCAGCGGTGCACCAGGGCGAACTTACCAAGCCGGGCGGCTTCTGGGAAAAGGATCTGATGCTTGCCGACATGATCACGGTGGGGCTGCGGTCAAACTATGTGGCGGCCTATTATGCGGCGCCGCTGATGATCGAAAGCGGCGCGTCGCTGATCGTTGATATCTCTTTCTATGGGGCGGTATCGTATTTTGTCGGGCCCGCTTACGGCGCGACCAAGGCGGGCACTGACAAGATGGTGCACGATATGGCGATCGATCTGAAAGATACCGATGTGTCGATCGTGTCGTTCTGGCCGGGTTTTGTGCGTACCGACGAATCCAAGGCCATTCCTGATGAAATGTTCCCGCCTGAACTGCAGGCCATCCTCCCCGAATTTGAATTGCCCGAATTTACCGGCCTGGTGATTGCGGCAATGCTGGCCGATCCGGAACGCAAGGCCCTGTCCGGCAAGGCTCTGATCGGCGCTGAACTGGGCCGCAAATACGGCATCAAGGATTTTGACGGCAAACAGCCGCGCGACTGGAAGGATATGATGGGCAGCCCCCACACGTACTTCGTGCCCGGCTAAACCAGAACACAAGGGGAGAGAACACGATGATCGAGGCGATACTGGTGGTGCTCACCAATGCAGTTGAAGGTCGTGATGACGATTTCAACGATTGGTACACCAACATTCACACGCGCGATGCGATGCGGTTTCGCGGTTCGATTGCGCAGCAGCGCTTTCAACTGGCCGACGAACAGGTGCAGAAATTTGAAGGCGGGAGGTATTATTCAAAATTTCTCGCGCTTTACGAGGTGTTCGATTCCGCGCGCTTTGTGCAGGAACATCTCGACAGTGCGCTGACCACCCGGATGGTGGTGGAAGATTCGATCGATATGTCGCGGCTGGATGATTTCCACTATTACCCGCTGCAAAGCCGCGACAAAGCCCCGCGTACGTTCCAGACCGGCAGCGTGGTGATGGAACAGATCAAGGCAAAGCCGGGGCATGAGGCAGAGTTTCGCGAATGGTATAATGATCAGTATCTGCCCGAACGGTTCCGGCAGAATGGGATCATCACCGGTTCGTTCCTTGCCTTTGATCCGCATGCGCAGCTGGTGAACTTTCTGCCAGAACATTATTATGTCGGGATCTGGCGGCTGTCGGACGATAATGCACGGGGCCTTTGGCGCTCAGACACGCTGGCGCAATGTCCGTTTATCGAACCGGCCAGCCTGGCGGTTACCTGCTGGGACATCTTGACCGACCGCGTGACCGCAGATGATGTGCATCACACCACTTCAGAAGCGCTGGCCCGTGAGGAACGCGCCCGTGCCCGGATCAAGGCTCAGGGAAGCGGATCGCTCGACCGCGGAGAGCATCTGAAAGAGGGATAGTTACCGGAAACGGCGATGTTTTGCCCGGGGCCGGGCGTCGGCGTTTCAGCTGCCGCCGGTCGCGCCCGCCGATAACCCGCGAGCAGCGGAAGGTGCTGATATGATGCATCACCCGCCCCGGGGAAATGATAGACGCTGCGCACCAAATCCAGGTCGTGCCGGTCGATGGCGCGGCAATATCGCTGCGGCACATCCATCAATCCGACCCTGTCGGCGGCAATCTGCAACCGATCCAGCATGCCAATCCCGACGAAGATTTTCTGTCTGCCTACCAGAACCCCTGTCCCGCGCGCAGGCAGGCGCCGCCTGTTCTACAGCCCTACTCCGCAGCTTGGGCTATCACCCAGAGATGGAATATCCGCCATCTACCGGGATCAACACACCGGTAACAAAGCGGGATTCGGGCGCACACAGGAAACCGATCACATCGCCCAGTTCCTGCGCTTCGCCCCAGCGGCCCATCGGAGTGCGCTGCGCGACCGGTTCTGCCAGCGCGTCATCTTCCCACATCGGGCGTGACATATTGGTTTTGATCCACCCGGGCGCAACGGCGTTGCAGCGAATGCCATCCTTGGCAAAACTGGCCGCCAATGACCGAGTGAGGGCGACAACGCCGCCCTTGCTGGCGGCATAGCCGGGGGCAACATCGCTGCCGAAGATGGAATACATCGATCCGATATTGACGATGGCGCCTCCCTGTTGCCTCAGCAATTCGTGTGCCGCCATGGTCATCCGCATGGTGCCGGTCAGGTTGACTTCGACAGTGCGGGCAAACTGATCCAGTTCGAATTCATGATACGATGCATGTCCGGCACAGTTGACCAGCGCATCGAGTCGGGGGAGCGTTTCTATCAGTGCGGCAATGCTTGCACCGTCCGTCACATCGAGCACCCTTGTGGTGATGCCGGGCGTATCGGGCGTGAGTGCGGTTTCTTCCTTTGAATAGCCAGTAACAATCACGTCATAGCCCAGCTTCAGCAGTGCCTTGGCGCTGGCAAAGCCGATACCCATCGGATGTGCGCCGCCAGTTACGAGAGCCAGTTTCTTCATATCCTATCCCCTATCCTCACGTTTTTTGTTCTGGCTTGATATGTCCAGTCTTACGTAGCGCGTTCGATATCGTCATCGCTGATGCTTGCCCCAAGCCGGCCAGGATCGGTCATCTCGACGACCGCATCAGCAGCGGTTTCCAGGTGATGCACTTCCAAAGCGCGGCGTATTTCCGCGTGGCGCGCTGCGGTAAGCGGGTAGAAATAGATCAGCAGTGCCCCGCAAAGATAAAGCAGGGCCGGCACTGCGCCACCCAGAAGCAGGATGCCGAACAGCGCACCGGCCCCGTTTGCCTGGCCTGCCGCGGCATTGAAGCCGATGACATCAAGCAGCGTGAAGACGATACCGATCGATAGCGCCTGGCCAATCTTGTGGGTGATCAGCAATAAGGCATACAGCATGCCTGACCGGTCAGAATCGCTTTTCAGGCGATTTTCGTCTGCGACATCGGCCATCATGGCTCTTGGCAACAGCTCGATCGAGCAACTGGCAAAGCCGCCGATAATCGCCGCCAGGCCATATAGCGCGAAGGCGCGTTCCGGCATGAACACCGTGATCGCCGAATAGATGGCATAACAAACGCCGCCCAGGATCATCGCATTGTGCTTGCCCAGCCGGCGGCCGAGCCATGCCCAGACCGGCGCCGAACACAGGCTGACGACGGAAAAGCCAGCCAGCATCACGCTCAATTCTTCAGGCCGGATATCCTTCAGCAAGTCGAAGAAGAACACGAACACGGCTGCGCTGATGCCCAAAGCCAGACCGTTGGTGAAAACGGTGCCCAGCAATATCCGGACGGATTTGTGGGAGAACAGCTTCAGGTAGCTTGCCAGCGGCACTTTGCGCTGTTCGCGCGCATTCGAGATGGAGCGATCGGGCACGGCGAAAAAAGCGATCAGTACCGAGATCGGGGTGGCGATCAGGATCACCAGCCCCATCAGCCGTACCGTGGTGGTCTGGTCCAGTTCCATGAACAGGCCGACCAGTGGCGGTATCACCAGCACCAGCACCAGCCCGCCCACATTGAATGCCTGCCACCAGGCAAACACCCGAGAGCGTTCATGGTAATCGGGGCTGATCGCGGCGCCGATCCCCATCTGCGACAGGATGACAATCGAATAACCGGCATAGGCAATGGTCAGCGCTACCGCCAGGTAGATGGCGCCCGCGCCGGGCTGGGCGAAGAACAGCATTGCCGCGCCTGCCATCACCACCGGACCGCCCAGCAGCAACCATGGGCGAAAGCGGCCCCAGCGTGTGTGCGTGCGGTCCATCAGCCCGCCAACAAAAGGATCGAATAACAGATCGGCAATCCGCACGATGGTGAACAATATGCCAACCAACGCCAGATCAAGACCTATGATCGTGGCATAAAACGCTGGCAGGAAAATCGTCAGTGGCAATGTCATGGCTGCCATTGGCAAAGCTGGTCCTGCCAGTGCTGCGAGCACCGGGCCTGATTGGCGATCGGAGGTGCGATTGGGGTGTTGTGTGTTCAACTCGATCCGTCCCGGTCGGCATCACACGCAGGATGCATAATGATGCAGTGTGCGCGTGAATCTTGCACCTGTGCATGGTTTATTAGCGTTAAAATCGGTCGCTGGCCCAACCTTCGGGCTGGCGGCATCTCGTTGAAGGGCGCAAATCCGGATACAGATATGGTTCAATCGTGATGGGAGAATGCGATGACCGAAGAAAGCGCAAAGCTGGATGCCAACAAGGCAGCTGTGCGGCTGTTTCTGGAATCGGTGGGGCGGCACGATCTGAACGGCATCCGCCAAGCTTTGACCGAAGATGTGCGCCAACATTATGCTGCGCCTTCGCACCCCACCGATGATGGCAAGCATGATGCAACATCGATTTCCAGCCGGGAGGCTATTCTGGAAGAGATCGGCACGCATTTTCATGGCACGCTCTATCGCAAGGGTACGGTCGAATTGACGATCCAGAACCTGATTGCGGAAGGTGATTACGTGGCGGGCCGTTTCATCCTCGAAGGCCGGACAATCAAGCACGATCGGCACTACAAGAATTACTATCACTTCCTGTATCGCTGCCAAGGCGGGAAGGTGGCCGAATACTGGGAATACCTGGATACCAAATATGCAGACGAAGTGCTGTGGCAGGACTGACCTCGCAGTGCTGAACCCTGAACGTTTAACCGACCGTCGCGAATAGGTCAGCCATCGGTGGACGCGATTGCTCGCACGTACATGACTGGTCGTTGGTGCAATTCTACTTGACGGATCGTCAGGCACTTCAACTTGCGGGACTGGGGTGCGCGATCTATATAGGTTGAGCGATAAATAACTTTAACATTACCGCACTCGCTTTGCGAGGGAGAGATAGCATGCAGGTACGGGTTCTTCAGGCCGACTTTTCGAATATGACGCCGCATTGGGCGAAAAACAAGGAATTTGCGCAGCTCTATAATGCTGCGTCTGTCTGTCCTGCCTATCTGGAGCCCTACCTTGTCAAGGTGATGACCCGCGCCAAGAAAGCGTTGCCGGAAAAATTCACCAAACTGCACGAAAATGTGCGCGTTTTTACTTTGCAGGAAATGCAGCATTGCAAGCAGCATATTCAGTTCAACAAAATGCTGCGCGCCGCCTACCCGGAGATCGAACCGCTCGAAAAGGCTTATGAGGCAGATTACGAGCGATTCCTGAAAAACAAGTCTCTGCAGTTCAATATCGCTTATTCCGAAGGTTTTGAAGCGATGAGCGCGATCCCGACGACGTGTTTCTTCGAGGATTTTGACGAATACTGGGCTGAGTCTGACCCGCAGGCTGAGGGTTTGTGGAAATGGCATCTGGCCGAGGAATATGAGCACCGCGAAGTCATGCACGATCTCTATCGAGCCATGTATGGCAATGGTCCGATGGCTTACCTCTACCGCATCTATGGCTTCTTCTATGCCACCATTCACATCTCTTCGCATATCAAGAAGATTGGCAATGTCCTGCTGGCTGCCGATCGCGAGGGGATGAGCGCGGTCGAGCTGGAAGAATCCAAAGCGCGTGAAAAGAAGATCAACGATCTGGCCTGGAAACATGCCAAGCGGCACATGAAGAACATTCTCAAGCCATCATATGATCCGTCCAAGCGTCAGCCCCCGCGCGGGGTGATGGAAATTCTCCAGGGCGGCGATGGCACAACATCGGTGCCGGTTCCCGGTGGCCTGGCGACTGTCTCTGTTGCGGATGCAGAACCAGTAGCAGCCTGATCCCCTCAGACATTTCGGGGCCAGCCTGTTTCAGGCTTGGCCCTGAATATATTGTGCCACAGAGCGCGCCCCACCGATTACATCGCTATACAGAAGGTGTTCGTCACCAATCCGGCGTTGCTGGGGTGGCGGTTTGGCTTACCAGCGGCGCCTTAACTGCGCACCGCGGCGTCTTTCGCGCACTTGTTCTTCGCGTGCCTGTGAGGAAACCCGGGGCGTTTGCGCATGCAGATGTTGATCTAGCTCTGCCAGCGGCACCAATTTCAGCGTGGGAGCGGGGCCAGAGCTTGCCTCTGTCCAGCGCAGCATCAGCGATCCTTCGGAGTGTCCGGCCGGATCGAGCCAGTTGGGTATACCGGGGTCTTCCAGCGCGATCACCGCGCGAAACTTGCCATCGGGATCAATCATTGCCTGGCCGCCATTGAGGCTGCTTTGATGGTTGAACCAATCGATGGAATTCCAGTAGCTATCGTTCAGCTGCACATTCCAATAGCGCACTCGTTCGGGCAGTTCGGTTTCCAAGACCAGCGCAGTGCCCGGTTCCAGCCGGAAAATGCCCTGATAATAATGCTGTCCATCCAGCCCGCCGCGCCCGGCCCAATCGTCATGTTCCAGCGCATTGACCAGCCCGCGATCACGTTGCCCCTTGCAATAGCCCAGTGCAAATCCGGCATACCGGCGCGGAAACGCGGCAAGCAATTGCATCCGGCGGGCCATTTCCTCCGGCGTCATCGGGGTGGTGCGCACAGGCGTGTCGAGCCGTTCGATGGCAATCCGCGCCTCGCGTTCCGCGCCCCAATCATAGGATGCCTGACGCATCACGCAGCCGAGTGTTGTGGGATCAAGTTCGTACCAGTCACCATCGTAACCGGCAGGCCGCTGTGCGCTTAACAGGATATCGAACTTGCCGTCGCGCAAGGTGAACTTGTCGATATCCAACGTGCCGGTAGAAGGGCCGAATTCCTCTGTCACGCTCAACCCGCCAGCGGCGAAATCGAACATCAGGAACAACCCTTCGCCGCGTTCACCAGACAGGCGATACTGGCCGGTACCGTCGACCTTGGCGCTGGCGTAAATGAAATCGGGATTGGTGCCCACACTGTTGAGGATATTGGATACGGCGGGCACGAAATCGGGGTGGTCGGCATCGGTAAACGTGCTCTGATAGCCGGCGGCAACACTCATAAACAACAGTTTGAATGCTTCCTGCCGCTGCAGCGGATCACTGGGATCGGCCAGCGCGGCCAGTACCGCGTCAGCATCACCCAATGTCGCCAGATAGTCTGCCCAGCTGGGCAAGGCATCAGAGGTATTCATGATATTCCTCTATATAATCCCCATAGACCGCGCGGATATCGTCTTCGGTCAGGCCGAATTCTTCCAGTGAATAAGTGCGCTTGCCGTGCTTGTCCGCCGGGTTTTCGCGAACCCAGCGCAGGATGCCTTCGGCCGCAGCATTGGTGAACGTCCAGCCATAATGATCATAGATGCCTTTCACGGCAGCCACCGGATCGCGGACCAGATCCTTGTAATGCATATCGTAGATCGGCAGATCGGGGGTCTGGCGGCGATATTCCATAAGTCGCTTCAGCCCGTCATGCCACATATACAGCAGTTCCTGGCCCAGCGCATGGCTGTCCTGATGGTCATAAGCGGGATCGCGGATAACGCGGATCAACTGGGATATCGACGCGATCACCGTGGTCGGGTCACGGTGCGGCTGGACGAAGATCGCATCGGGATAGACCTCGCGCAGCGCGGGCATCATATACATGTGTTCCTGGATCTTCAGGGCCCAGTGCTTGCGCGGGTTGCGCCAAGAAAGATGTTGCAGCCACATTTTGTGCACTTCGTAACGGAACGTGCCATCGATACCCAGGAACCAATCGTAGAAGCTGGGCAGATGGCTGACCATGCACGGATTGCTGCTCTGGAAGGACGTGGTCATGAATGATCCGCATTCCTGCGGAATAAGCGGGCCGATCGGATGGCCTTTTTTCAGTTCATCATACTCACCGCCGAACATGGCGCGCTGATGTTCTTCGAACAGGTCGATGCGTGGATCGGTATCGAAAGTTGCGGCTTCTGGCGGCGGGGAAGGGTTGGCAATTTCCCATTGCAGCGGCGTGCGCACGTCGGGATCAGCATCGATCAGTGCATGCAGCAGGCTGGTGCCGCAACGGGGCATGCCCAGAATGAACATCGGCTGCTTGATTTCGACTTCGGCGATTTCGGGATAACGGGCGCGATCGTCCGCAATCGCTTTCAGACGGGCCAGATCATCATGCACATTGGCCATGGTGCGCGAAAAGCCGACATCATTAAAGTCGGTGGCTTCCTCGATCGCTTTAAGCAGCCGATCAACGCCGGGCCTGACATTTGCACGCAGATATTCAGGCAGCGGATATTGATCAAGCAGGGCGTCAGTATCCGGTACTTGTCTGGTGACCCGGGATTCTGCCATGTGATCTTCTCTCGTAATTCTTTATTCTATTGAAGGTGCTTCATGGAGCTATATTCCCGGTGGGCTGCCTATCTTTTTGCAGGTCATTCGCATCGGTCGGGCGAGCGGCTGGACAGTTCATGAAATTGTGTTCAACCGACCTGAATGCCACTGACGGGATCAGGAGCAGAATTCGATGTTTCCTGAATGGTAAGCTGTGAACTTTGCTGTTCACTTTGAAATCTGCTTACGTGGACGAGGGTGGGAATCGGCTGGCTTAACGAAATCAACGATTCTATGCATTATATACTGATAGTGCATAATGTTTGCAATTCGGCGCTACGTCTGTATTAAGGTGCCCAGCCTGAATCGAGCAGGCAAAAGAGGAGAGGCTTTATGAAGCTATCGTATCTGTGTATGACCGGCTACGACGGTCCCGCGCCGGGCATTGAGATATGGCCGGCTTCCCCGGAATATTGTGATCCTGCCATCGCGCAGAAATCTTACGCCCGCTATCTCGACATGGCAGAAACGGCTGAGCGGCTGGGTTTTGACTGGGTCAGTTGTTCCGAACCCCACTATGCACCCTATCAGATGACGCCGAACCCGATGATTATGGCGTCCGCGATTATTCAACGCACAAGCAAGGTGCGCATCGCCATGTTGGGGCCGCTAATTCCGCTGAACAACCCCGTCCGTCTGGCCGAAGAAATCGCCATGCTTGACGCGTTGAGCGGCGGCCGGATGGAAGTGCTGTTCCTGCGCGGCACCCCGAACGAGCACAAGACCTACGATACGCCCGCGGAACTTACGAAGCCCATGACCCAGGAAGGAATCGACCTGATCCTGAAGGCCTGGAGCACGACCGAACCGTTCGCCTGGGAAGGCGAGCAATACAATTTCAGCACCGTTTCGATCTGGCCGCAGATCACCCAGAAGCCGTATCCGCCAGTATTTGGATCGGGCAATAGCGACAGTTCGGTGATCTTCGCTGCAAAGCGCCGCATCGGTATCGCGTTCTCCTTCGCGCCGCCCGAAGTGGTGAAGAAGTGGATCGGTCTGTATCGTGACGAATGCGCCAAGGAAGGTTGGGAGCCGACGCCTAATCACATCCTCTACCGTGGTATCACTTACTGCGCGGACAGCGACCAACAGGCGATTTCCGATATGGAGACTTTCTTTGGAAAGCAGGCAGAGGAATCTTCCAAGCTACAGTCTGCAACGCTGGGTGGCCCGCCGGTACTGGAACTTGTCGCCAAGCCATACTTCGTCGGTTCACCCGAAACGCTGATCGAGAAGTTCGCTGTGCTGCGTGATATTGGGGTCGGCATTTGCGACCTGCCATTTGTTATCGGCACGCCTGAACAGCAGCGCGCATCACTGGAATTGTTCGGCGAGAAGGTTCTGCCAGTTGTCCAGAGCTGGAACACTGAGTCGTTCCCGAGCGCAATGCCGGCTGAAGCTGCAGAGTAATCGGCGGCAGCGCTTGATTCACAAAGGGGGCGGATCCTTGTTGGATCCGCCCCCTTGTCAATCAACCCTGCGGCGCTTCCTGTTCAGCCATTGCGGCAAACATGTCGCGGAATTCAGCCAGCGAGGGTGCATGGTTGGAATAACCGCCATCGACGTGCAGATCCTGCCCGGTGGTATAGCGCGATTCGTCAGAGGCGAGGAACACCGCAGCCTTGGCGCAATCTTCGGGGCTGCCGATAAAAGGCGTCAGCTTGTGGCGCAGCATCAGGTTGCGAATAGGTTCCGGCATATTGTCGCCCGTGGCGCCGGATTCGATCAGCCCCACCATCAGCACATTGGCGCGAATGCCCATCTTCCCGTATTGCGCGGCAATATTATAGGTCAGATTGTGCACGCCGGCCTTGGACGCGCCATAGGCAGTCTGCCCGATATCGCCCTGCAATGCCTTGGTGGAGCCGGTGGTGATAACCGATCCGCCGCCAACTTTCAGCATATGCGGGATAGCATGCTTGGCGCACAACATCGGGCCGCGCAGGTTCACCGCCATCGACTTGTCCCACAGATCAACATCCATGCTGATCACGTCCCGGTCCTGCATCATGATGTCACCGGTCATGGCGGCGTTGTTGTGCAGCACATCGATCCGGCCATAGGTGGCGATGGTGAAATCCACCATTTCCTTCACTTCAGCTTCGACTGAGATATCGGCTGAATAGGGGTGGGCATCGCCGCCTGCATCGACAATTCCGGCCACCACTTTTTCAGATGATTTGCTCTGGCTGCCGACGACCACCTTGGCGCCTTCGCGCGCATATTCCTCCGCGCATGCCTTGCCGATACCTGATCCGGCACCGTTGATCAGGATGACCTTGTCCTTCAAACGACCCACATTCTTCTCCCAGTAAGTGGCGCGTTGACGCGCGATTGAATCAATACAGTTCGGCCAGTGCTGCCGGGCTGAACGGGTTGAGAGGTTCGCCCTTGCGAACCTTCTCCACCCAAGCCGGATCGGCTAGGATCGAGCGGCCTACGCTGGCCAGATCGAATTCGCCTGCGTCAATCCGCGCTTCGACATCGCCAATATTGTCATTGACTTCGACAGCGCCGGTGAAGCTCTCTTTCAGCTCTTTGCTAAGGCCAATGCCGCCGACGGCAGAGGTCGGCTTGCCGGTAATTTTCTTAGTCCAGCCAGCCAGCGTCAATGCAGAGCCTTCGAATGCCGGCAGATGATAATATCGGGTGCTGGCATCGAAGATATCCACGCCAGCATCTGAAAGCGGGCCAAGCAAGCTTTCAAGTTCACTCGGATTGTTAGCGAGGCGTCCTTCATAATCCTGCAATTTCCATTGCGAATACCGGAACATGATCGGGATATCGCCCACGGCATTGCGGATCGCCTTGACCAGCTCTACCCCGAAATGCGCGCGCTCCGCCAGTGTGGGGCCGCCCCATGCATCGGTTCTGCGATTGGTTTCGTGCCAGAAGAAGCTGTCGACCAGATAGCCGTGGGCGCCATGGATGGCGATGCCATCAAACCCGATATCGCGGGCATCGGCGGCGCTGCGTGCGAATGCTGCGATCACGTCAGCGATTTCGCTATCGGTCATCGGCGATGTTTCCGGCATCGATTGTTCGATGTAATCAGGCAGCGCCGACTGGACGCGGCCCGCTGGCCCCCAGATGCCCGATGGCCTGACGGAGCATGCATCGGGAAACGGCCCGGTATTGTCCATGCGGATCACGCCCTGATGCCATAGCTGCGGAAAGATTATTCCGCCTGCTGCATGCACACCTTTGACCACGCTTTTCCATCGGGCCTTCGACTGGTCGTTATGCAGCTGGGGCTCGTTATCCTCGCCCATGCTGCCAATGCCGATGGCGGCTGGATGATCCACACCGATGCCCTCGGTCACTATCAGTCCAATATCGTGTTCTGCGCGGCGGCGATAATAGGCATCTACGCCTTCACCGATCACCCCCCCGGGGGCATGGCTACGGGTCATCGGCGCCATAACTATCCGGTTCGGAAGCGTGACCCCGCGAACGGACAGCGGGCGGAACAGCGGCCGGTCTGTGCCAGCCTGGCTATCATTGCCTTGTGCGGCCTGATTGGTTTGCTGCGCGGTCATCTTAGCTTTCGGTATTGCTCTGCCGTGTTAGTTTCATCGAAGGTCGAAACCTGTGGCCATATCGGTATGCATGAATCGCATCCCTCCACCTGTCGTTCGGCAAGTAGGCTGCATGCTTCTCAATTGACGCATCGTCAAACGTGCTCCATCGAAACCTTCGGCCAAATCATGCATAAGAATGCGCGCTCGAAGTGATATTCCGCCGAAAAGGCTATACAGCCCTCGGGCGGGAGTGTTAATTTGCTGCAATATTTCGGATCTGGGTGCAGAAGTGCTCGGCTAATAACGAAAATGAGAGAGGGATAATGACCAACACCGTTTCGCTGCCGAAGGGATTTGAAGATCTCGCACCGTTCGCTGAAATCTGGGGCTCGCTGGATAACCAGGAAGAACGCTATCTCAAGCGCCAGCACAGTTCGATGGCAGAGCTGAAATCCTATTATGACGCGACCGCGCCGCGGCTGAACGAGATTTTCGATCATCTCGACAAGTTTCCCATGAACGACCTGCCGGAATCGGAGCAATTGCTGTACCGTACCGCGCTCGGTTTGACCGAAGCCGCAATGGCGATCGAGGTCTTCAATCAGCCCTGCGTTCCTTATGCCCCGTTCCCCCACAAGATGGCGATTGAGTGGAAAGAGTATCAGTGAGCCGGGTTCGCCTGAACCGGTTGCACCGGTGCAGGCGATTTTAGTTGGCACGGTTCGGACGAGGCAATGCAAATGACAGATGTTTCCCTTCCAGAGAAATTCGCGTTTCTCGAACCCTTCGTTGATGCGTGGGGCGGATTGCACACACAGGATGATCGCTATCGCAAGCGGCAGGAGCTGGACCAGTCTGAACTGGAAAGCTTCCACGCGGCACTGGCGCCTCGGCTGGAGGAGGTTTTTTCCTATCTCGACGGGTTCGATCCGGCTGCTTTGCCCGAATCCGAAGCCTTGTTGCTGCGCGTTGTTCTCGGCCTGACCGAAGCGAGCCAGGCGGTAGAGATTTTCGGTCAGCCGCGCGTTCCCTACGCGCCCTTTCCGCACAGCGTGAAAATGGAATGGGTTGGTTACGACCCGCATTGATTCCAGCGGACTGTTTACGATTGAGAAGGCACCGCACAAACCTGTGGTGAAAGCGAAATGGTCGATATCAACGAACATATGACGAAGGCCCATGATATGGGGCTTTCGAACGGACAGGTGCCGGTCGAATATTACACTTCGCCCGAATATTTCCGGCGTGAGCAGGAGATGATCTTCCGGCGTGCGTGGCTGATGGTCGGCCGTGTGGAAGAGGTGGCCAATCCGGGTGATTTCGTCCTGCGCGATATGCCGACGCTGGAAGCGAGCGTGCTCATTTCGCATGGCAAGGATGGCCAGATCAGGGCGTTTCACAATGCCTGTTCGCATCGCGGTGTTGCGCTGGTGTGCAAGGAACGCGGCAATGCGTTGACTTTCCGCTGCCCCTATCACGCCTGGGTCTACCGCGCAGACGGTTCGCTGAGCGCCATCCCGTCCGAAAAGGATTTCCCGCATGTTGACAAGGAAGAAAATGGGCTATCCCCCATCCATCTCGACACCTGGAACGGGTTTATTTTCCTGAACTTCGCTGATGAGCCAGAGGTTACCCTGCGAGAGTACCTGGCCGGCCTTGATGTCATGCTGGACGGTGCACCGTTCGATCAGTTCCCCTTCTATGCAGAGGTGACTGACGAGATTGATTGCAATTGGAAGAACCTGGTGAACGCCTTCAACGAAGGTTATCATGTGGCAATACTGCACAGCAAGACTTTGCGCCCGGCGGTTGTGCCTAAGGAAAACCCCCATCTGAACTATCTGGATATCAAGCATTTCGGCCCGCATAGTGCAGGCACTGTGCAGCGCAATTTCGACTATGCGCCAGATGCTCCGACATTGACCTGGGTCTATCAGCAGATGCTGCCGACTTCGGCTCCAGATAAGGAAGCGATCAAGGAAGGGCGAGCAGGGTTTTACGAACATCCCGGCATCAACCGGCTGAAGATCGAGAATTTCGGAACCGAGACGATCACGATTTTCCCGAACATTTCAATCCAGCCATTGGCGAATGGCTATTTGTTCTATCAATTCTGGCCAATTTCGCACAATCGCATGCGTACCGAAGTGCGGATCTACGGTCGCCACGCGCCGAAGAATCTGCGCGAAGAATTTGCCATGGCCAACACGCTGGCGGCCACGCGCGATGTGGTGGTGGAAGATATGGCGATGTCGCGCCTGCAGCAAATCGGGCTGCAATCGGGTGCCAAGAAATTTCAGAACTTCGGCGAGAACGAGCCGCTTCTGCGCCTGTTTACCCGCGATTACGAAGCCTATCTGGCGGGCGGCGGATTGCAGCCCGATACGCCGCAGGCAGAAGCTGCGGAATAGGTTCTGGCTTAAGTTCCAGCTCTTGTGTGCGGGGCGGTTCAGGCGATCTTGCCTGAACCGCCCCGTTTCGTTTCAGACATCCTCGCCGTAAAAGGCCTGCCGCGCATGGTAGGTATCCAGATATTCGCGAAATTCGGTCACCAGCCCGGCTTTGATCGCGAACATCCAGCAATAATGGTTGGCGTAATGGTCGCCCGAACCACTGGTATTGCCCAGGCCATGGCCCTGCACGGTGACCCAGTCACCTTCGCCGATCATCCG
>MDTG01215085.1_pt1 | contig 15444 bp, 26 predicted proteins | sample 811421 | NCBI WGS metagenome assembly MDTG01 (sample SAMN05326645, study PRJNA326480) | marine metagenome | isolation source: seawater | place: Pacific Ocean: South East | collected 2011
ATTCTTTCCTAACAAAGCAACATTACTAACTGTACTAACATTTTTATTCTCATTTGTTCTTGAAGGATTTAATCCTAATAGTGGAGCGAATTTTGATTTAGAAAATCCAACACCAATGGTAAGTCCACTTGATAGTCCTATCTACATAGTACTTTTATTGGTATCATTAGTATGGAGTTTCTATTTACTACTTGGTAATTCCAAAGTTAAAAAACACATTGGATAATGAATAAGATATTCTTATTTATAATACTATTAACTTCTTCTTTACTCAGTTCACAAAACTTTGTAGGGGAGAAGTTTAGGTTATCAGCGGATAGTGATAACATAGTAATTACATTTGAAGACCTAAACTCAGATGGTGTTTATATAGATGGAGTATTGACTAAATCATTTGGAAGACTTACAATTACTAAAAAAGAATTTAAATCAACGTTCTTGAGTAATCTTAAAAAAATAAGTAGTAAAACTGATTACGATATAGTCGAGGATGTATATCGATTAGATAAATATTCATTTGATGATAATGTTGTATTTATAACAGTTAATGGTAAGATAGGTTCTATCACAACAAAAGAAATTAAAGAGTTAAGAAAACTATAAAACTAAGCCTTTGTAGCTCAGCTGGCTAGAGCAGTTGATTTGTAATCAACAGGTCGTGGGTTCGAGTCCCTCCAAAGGCTCAATAACAAAATGATATTTCCTTCATATAAAAGACCGATTGAATATATAAACAGAATACCATATGTTGTTCATGCTATGATACCAATCGATAGATGTAAAAATGTACCTGCAATTAAAGAATGGTTGGGAGTAGATACTGCATTTAAAGTTCATTCAAAAGGAACATATTGGTTTTGTGAAGAAATAAAAGAGGCAGATTGGGAAGATGTTTAAAGAAAAAGTATTACTTAGTAAAGAAGAATGTGAAATAATTCGTAATCTAAACGAAGGTATTCCTGATAAGAAATACCTTTATGAAAAGTATGCAAATTATACTACTAGTGATATAACAAACATGAATTCAAATCTAATTAAAGATATCGTACTTTCTAAAGTAAAGACCTTAGATAAGAAAATAATCACACTTCCTAATTATTTTAATATATTGAAATATAATGTTGGAGATGCGTTCATACCACATCAAGATAGAGGTGGGGATGGGGATTATCAAAATAAAATGACTCTAATAATACAATTATCTGAAAGAACATATAAGGGTGGTATTCTAAAAATATTTAAAGATAATCCAGAACTTGTTGAAGATAAAGAAGATAATGTATTGTATGAGGCTTCAACTGAGATAGGAAACACTATATTATTTGATTCCGCGTTATGGCACGAAGTAACACCCATAACAGAAGGAGAAAGAATTACCTTAATAGCTTGGTTTTTAAAAAAGAACTTAACTAATAGTTATATGATATGAGATGGGTAGAATATTTTAGAACATTGGCTCACACAGTCAAACTTAAATCCAAAGATGTAAACACACAAATTGGTGCTGTGATTGTTGGTAAGGATAAGGAAATTGTATCTACTGGTTACAACTCATTTCCAAGAGGATTACAAGATAATCTAAAAGAAAGACAAGAAAGACCAGAAAAGTATTACTGGTTCGAACACGCAGAAAGAAATGCAATATACAATGCAGCAAGAATAGGAGTATCCACTAAAGGAACTACTATGTATCTTAGTTGTGGAATCCCTTGTTCAGATTGTGCAAGAGGAATTATAAATGCTGGTATTACAAGAATCTTTTGTGAAAGAGGTGTTGTTACAAAAGGCAAACATTGGGAAGAGAACTATCATAGAAGTTTTTCAATGTTGGAAGAGGCTGGAATAAATATTCAATTTTATGATGATGAATATGGAGGTTTCTAATACTTATACAAACAAGGGAGGTTGTACCAATGGGATTCACAAACGAAGAATATTCAGAAGAACTATTATATAAATCACATTCATTAGGAATTAAGGATGAATTGTGGAAAATTGTTTCGCAACTTAGAAAAGATGACCCACATCTTTCAATACACTCAGCAATACAAGAAGCATACTTCAAACTTACTAACTAATTTTTAGTTTCATATTTATATGTATGGAGCTAAAATCACTCAATCAAATACCAAATCAATATCCTGAAACAAGGGATGTAACAGAATCATATATTCTTAACTCTGAATCGGGTGGGATATCTTATTATGGTAAGTTTAGAGAAAACAAAGTTGATTTTGAAAAGATTGCGTTTGAAGATGTTCGAATAGTAGACGAAACTAATTTTCAATTTATAGTAAAATTTAAGGATGGTGCATTATTTACATCACCTAGTTTTCATAAAAAGATTGAAGATATAAGAAAAGATTCAACAAACCCATACATAACTACAAACAGTTTACCGATAATTTTATTTGATGATTCTTTACTACAAAATTATGCAACTAAAGAAGAATTTAAAGTTGGAGAAGATTATGCAGAAGTAGTTGTAAATGATACTTTAAACACAAAGGAAGATTATTTAAAACATATTGATTATCTTACAACTCCTGATAGTGGTAATAGTCCAATCAAACAAGCATCAGAAATGGGTAGATGGACTGTAGAAATGACAGATGATTTAGGAATAAGTCATCAACCAGAGTTAGATGCATTAGAAGCAGTAGAAGATGATTTTGCACAAACTCAACCACCTGTTGAAGTGGTAAACCCTCCACCAGCAAACACATCAAGTACATCAGTTTTTCACGAGCAAGTTAATAACATAGAAAGAGATAGACCACCAATAGTTAATATAGGTGGACTTTTTGGAAAGAAGAAAATTAGACAACAATGATAGATAATAGTAAATACGGTAGAGTATCATGGAGAAAGTATTTAGTAGAAGATTATCACCCAAGGGTAAAGAATTTTTTACAAAGTAGAGGAGATGGTGTGTTTTCTCAAATAGCACAAGCAATTGAACTTGCAATTAGAGAGAACAAACCTGATATAGCATTGTTAGTACATCCAAACGTTAATAATATTTGTGTAATTAAAAAGAGTGAGTATAACGAAGTACTTAATTTATCATTAAAATGGTTTGAGAAAAAAGAAGATTACATATCTTGTCATAAAATACGAGAGGTACAAACCATGATAACAAAGAGAGCTAAATCTCAGAATAGTAAAATAACGAAAACCCAAATTTAATATATTTATAGGTGATACTAATTTTACACAAATAGGAAAAACATATGAAAGGCGTTTTATTCTCAGCTGATTTTGTTGAAGACAATGATGGTAATTATAGATTATTAGAAGTAAATACCGATACAGGTTTTATATCTAGCTCTATTGATACTATGTTTGATTTCTCACCACTTAAACAAGTAATAGCAGATAACAATTTAACAACAGTAGAAGTTATACATAAATCATTTCAAGATGTTTTTGTTGATAGACTTGAAACAGAACTAGATGGTACTGATGTAACTACATTCACAAAACATCAACAAAACATCAACTCAATATATCCTACACAGATAGCAGATGCATCAGAAAAGTTTATTATAAGATTGGCATATGATGAAGGAGCATTATTTGATACAGAATATTGTAAAGAAAGAATAAATGTTTTAACTCTTTTTGCTGATGCTAGTGAAACTGGTTCAATACCTGGTTTCTATTATTCAGGTAGTTCTCAAACCTATAATACATTAGTACAAGAAGAATTAAATGACCATTCTGTATTACCTGATTTTGCTCAAAAAAGAACTTGGGAAGAGTATGGATTGAATGTTAGGTTTGTAAAAGGAGGAAGTGCGGTTTCTTCATCTGAAGATAGAGTTACTGATGCTGTAACTAACTATTTAGATTTTGATAACTATTATGCAGAAAAGTTTTACTATAATAATACACAAGTAACAAATTCAAACAGAGTAGAAAGTATTAGAGCTTTTTATGTAGCATATTGGGATACTCTTGGTTCATCTGATGTTATTAATTTATGTAAAGTTGGAGATTACAAAATACAATCAGTAACAGAAATACCTAACTCAGTATCAAATGATAATCTTGGATATAACTTATATGATGCAAAACATTACTATGAGTTTGGAACTAATTGGCCAAACGTAGGAGATATGAATGGGTTCAAAGGAGATGAGAATGTTTATAACGAAGATAGTACATTAAAATTAATTAGTAATGTTCTACCAAACGATAGAATAAAATCATTCTTTATATCAGGTTCACCAACAACAGATAATGTTGAGGAGTTTGAATCGTGGAGAGGTGCAGGAGATACATTACCAACTCCATTTTATGTAACCTCTTCTATTGTTGAAACTATGTTATCACAATCAATAGGTTCGGGAATAATAGGAGAATTAAAATTAAGTGATGAAGAATCATTGTATTCAGGATTAAAACAACATTATCTTGTACATGAATCATCATCTAATCAATTTAGATTTTTAGCATTAGCAGATATAGATAAAGATGACCATTCGGTAGTTGACCATAGTGGAAGTAAACATGATATAGTAGATACTAACATTCTACTAATAGAAGAACAAGATATGGATTTATATAATCCTGATGTTGAAGAACAAGATACATTTATTGTAAGTGCATCTGTACCACTTGTTGTTCACAACGCACCATGTTTTATAGCAGGAACTAAAGTTCATATAGAAGAAAAAGGAATAACAAACATTGAAGATGTTGAGGTTGGAGATAAAGTTATATCTTACAATCACGATACTGATGTTGTAGAATATAAAGAAGTATATAAAGTTAGAGTACAAGAAGATAAACAAGTTGTAAAGTATCTATTTGAAAATGGAACTGAACTAACAGGTACTCCTGACCATCCACTATTCGTAGTAGGAAAAGGATATTCATCTTATTATCCTAAACAAACAAAAGAAGATAGTGGATTAGATGTAGAACAAATACTTCTAGGTGATGAAGTTTTACACATGGATGGATATGGTGTTACAATTAGTGATATCATAGAACAAGAAGAAACTCATACTGTTTACAACTTAGAAGAAGTAAATGATAACCATAACTTCTTTGTAGAAGATTTATTAGCACATAATAGGTTTTGCTGTTTCAGAGGAACTACTAATATCCAAATGATGGATGGGGAACAAAAACCAATTAAAGATGTTGAAATAGGTGATTGGGTATATTCATTCCATACAGATTACAACGAAACCATTCATGGTGAAGTTATAGAGTTACATAATACTACAAAACTATCTGACCATGTTAAAAGAAACGAAAGTGTTGGACAAGAAGGAATGGGATATTTCTACCTAAATGGAGATAAAACGATTTTATTTACACCTGAGCATCCATGGTTAACAAAAGATGGATGGAAAGCTATATCTCCTGATTCTGACCAAGAACCATTCAAAAGTGAACAAGAATCAAAAACTCTAGAAGTTGGAGATATGATATATTCTCCTGATGATGGATTCATAGAAGTTTTCCAAATAGATTTCTTATCTGTTGAAGAAGATGAAGTAGTTTATAATTTCACAGTAAAAGACACTCACACATACTTAGTAGGTGGGTTCGTAGTACATAATAAATAAAGGAAAATAAAATGGCAAAACCTACAATATACAAAACAATTGATATTAAAAGTATTAAAAATAGACCTACAAGTGCACTTTCATCAACTGAATCAGATAAAGCAAAGGTAGTACTTGAAAAGTTTTTTGAATTATTTCAAGTCAAACATTTCTAATAAAAACTCTGAATTATATTCAGAATGAAAACTCAAAGATTTAATATACCACAAGACTGGACCAATCCCACCATATACAACTTTTCATATAAAGGTATAAATGATTTATTAGTAGAACTTATAAATACATTTTCTAACAAACAATCTACTCATAGAACCATGATTGAAATTGGTTCTTATATGGGAGAATCTACAATGATGTTTGCATCAAGCGGAATATTTAAAACAATACATTCCATAGAACCACATACAGGTAATGAGAAGTTTAATAATGAGTATGGGTATGATTGGAAAGATATTCAAAAAGAATATAAAATAAACACAAGACATTTTAATAATATTATTCATCACAAAGATTATAGTTATAATATAGTTGATAACTTTGACGATAATAGTATTGATTTTATTTACATAGATGCAGACCACACATATGAATCGGTAAAACGAGATATAGAATTATATCTACCTAAAGTTAAAGATGGAGGTATAATAGGAGGTCACGATTACAGACCAGAGTGGAAAGGAGTTGTAGAAGCAGTAAATGAGATGTTAGGTGAACCTATGTTTACTTTTATTGATGGGAGTTGGATTAAACACAAACCCAAAATTTTGATATGATTTTTGCTACTTTATGTGTTGGTATTGATTGGTGTGAAAAACATTCTCAAGCTATTAATGATATAGGAGAGAATCATACAATATATGTTTACACAGATTGTCCACATTACTTTCCAAACTGTAATATAATTCAATACACACGAAGTGATTTTAGTTACTTTGAAAAGTTGGTTTTGTTATTTAATGTAATGGATGAGTGTAATGAAAGAGTTACATACTTTGATTGTGATTCTACAAAAAGAAACCAAGTTCAACTAATGTTAAATGGATTAAATCAGCCATTCGATAACAAATCAATATACACATATAAAGTATTTAAGAATGTAGAATATTCTATTGAAGATTTATCAACAGACCCATCTTTATATACTTTAATGAATGTTTACAGAGAACTAGGATTTAAAGATGTTAGATGTAACTACCCTCACGAAAGAATATTATCATTACCCTTCATACCTAAGAAATATAAAAAACTAAAAGAAAAAGTTTTAAACGTACAACCAATTTGGGAAAAGAATTGGTCTATGGGAAAATCTTGGATAGGAACTCATCCATGTAATAAATGGTCACAATACGGTTGTGGATATGCCGAGGGAGGTGCACTATCCATATATGCTAAAGAACTAAAAATAAATTTAGAACCTATTCTTCCAATAACCACCTTACTGTAATATTTATACTTAGAACTAATACTGTTACTATGAATAAAGCAGACTATGTTCAGATGCGAATATATGCACCTGATTTTAAAATGCCATGTGAACTTGATGATAGATACTCCTATATTGAGATTTCAGAATATTCCCACGAAAAAGATTTACTGAAAATAATCGATAGTATTAACGAAACATTATCTGATTGGAAAAACAGACCTGATGTTGATAATCTTAAAAAAAGATTTGAAGCAGGGAGTTCTTGTTTTATACAATATTTTAAAGGAGAAGTAACTGGTTGGTTTTGGACTTGTAATTTCTTAACACACGATTGGGTTGAAAAGGTAAAAGATTTACCAACACCAAACTCAAACTATTCAGGTGGAACATATGTAATTAAAAAAGTTGCACCTAGAAATGCGGGATATCAACTATATGCATACTGTATTGAGAAAGTAATGAGTAGAACTGATTATGGATATGCGTATGTTGATAAATGGAACAAAGCACCAATCAGATTAAACTTTAATTGTGGGGCTACCTATATAGATAACTTACTATGATTTACAATATACCAGAACATAGTGTAGTTTTATTAGAAGAACTTGTTGTTAATCTAAAAAAGAATAGTGAGGATTTGCCACCATCACAAGATTTAATATCTAGGAAACAAGATACAATATCTCCAAATACTGAACATGAGTATTATGATATAACAAATGAAGATACAAATAAAAAACTTGCAAGTATATTGGGGATAGAAAATGCAACTCCAATAACAATACATATTTTTACATATCACGAGGGAGCTCAAATGGTAGAACATTATGATACAAATTCCTATGATACATTTGTAGTAATATTAGAAGATGATTATGAAGGAGGAGTATTTTATCTAAATGGTAAACGTACAGAGTTTAAAAAAAGAGGAGATGTTGCAAGATATAATGGAAGTGCATCTCCACATGAAGTAACACCAATAACAAAAGGTACTAGAAAAGTTTTAGTAGTTTGGTATCCTAAAAAAGAAAAACTAATGTAATGATAGAGTTTGCAACAATGTGTATTGGTAAGGATTGGTCTTTTGAGTGGAAAGATAATATTAGACAATTCCATGATAAACATAAACTACATTTACTAACTGATTGTAGTGTGTGGTTTGAATTTAAAACATATGATTACGAATCTAAGGAGTTTAGTTATTATGATAAGTTGATATTCTTATTAGATTTAATGGAGTCAAATAAAAAAAGAATTACTTATTTAGATGTAGATAAACTAGAACAATATAATAATATTGATTACGATACAACATCTGCTTATGTATATAATGTAATAGATACACCGATGTATTTATCAGATGTATTTGAATCAACAAGAAAAGAAATACATAATCATTTAAATATAAAAAACGAATCAAATGTATATACTCAAGAAGCATTAATATCTTTACCATATACATCTGAATTTAAAAATATAAAAAAAGATATAATAGAATTAAAAGATATAGTAGAAAGAAATTTTGGTAATAAAAAATGGGATAATCCAAAATTAAATAGATACAGTAAACAAGGAATAGGTTATGGTGAAGGAAGTGCATTAACTGCAGTATTATTAAAATATAATATACCAATAGTTAATGTGTATTCTAAATTTAGAAAAGAATCAATAATTTAAAAGGAGAAGAATGGCAACAGAAAACGTTAATAGAAAAGCACCAAAAGGTAAAGTTAGATTTTCAATCACATTATCAGAAGAACAAAAGATGGCTAAAACAAATATCTTATATCATCCATATAATTTTGTATTGGGTAAAGCTGGTAGTGGTAAAACGTTATTAGCAGTACAAATAGGATTAGATATGTTTTTTACTCGTAAGATAAATCAAATCATTATAACAAGACCAACAGTATCAAACGAAGATAATGGTTATTTACCAGGTTCACTTGATGAAAAGATGGAGCCTTGGTTAGTTCCAATTCGTTCTAATATGAGAAAAGTTTATAATAAACCAGCTATACTAGAAAAGATGGAATCCGATGAGAATATAGAACTAGTTTCTTTATCTCACTTTAGGGGTAGAACTTTTGATAATGCTTGTGTTATTGTAGATGAGTTTCAAAACTTAACTAAACAACAACTTAGTATGGTATTGGGTAGATTAGGAAAAAAATCAACTATGATACTTTGTGGAGACCCACAACAGATTGATTTAAAATTTAACAATGATTCAGCAATACACGAAGTACCAAAGGTTAAAGAATCCAAATATGTTTACTCAGTTAATTTGTTAGATAATCATAGACATGAATCATTAGATGAGATACTAAGATTACTTCAGGAATACGCATAAAATAATAGCAAAATAAGTCAAAAAAAGCTTGCGCAATCCAATTATTTTTCGTATATTTACTTTGTAAATGAGTGATAATAAACCCTTAAAATAAGTAAAATATGAATGTAAAAATAAATGATAAAATAACTTGGAAAGATAAATATGGTAGATTATTACCAGGAATTGTAACAAGTATTGGTAAATATGATGATATGCCTGAACTTGAATTGAATGGATGTATTGGTATAAGTGCTCCTACATTCCTACCAATAAGTAAGGAATGGAATAACGCAATAATTGACCCTTTTCAAATAATGACAATCGAATAAATTTTAAAACTATGATTAAAAAAATTAAAAGTAAACTGTTAACTTACCTTTTCAAAGATTGGGTAATGAATGAAACTGATTTAGAAACCCTTCAAGTATCTAAACAATTTATTAGAAAAAGAGAAATAGAAATCACAGGTCATGTTCCAGTAATGGGATTTAGGTCTCATACAAATAAATAAGATTGAAAATATTAATACTTGCAACCGCAAGAAGTGGTGGTACATCATTAGGAGAAGCATTTGGTGCACAGAACTATTATCAAATACATGAACCATTTGTTAAAAAAAGTGATTCTCATCAATTCCTTGAATATGATAGAGTTCATTGGAAACTTCAAAAATATGATAATATTGTTGTAAGAACATTATCACAAGAAAAACCACCAAGTATAAAATATAACATAACCAATTTCCATCAAATACTTGCAAAAGATTTTGATAAGGTTATATGTTTAGATAGATTAAACACTATCGAACATGAACAAAGTCATATTAATTTACTTTGGAAAATTCGAAATAATCGTGATGTAAAAAATAAATGGAATATAGATGAGATACCTCAAGAATTTATAGATGAATATTATATGGATAATCAACATCATATTTTAAAAGAACAAAAAGAACAACTAAAACTAAGTTCAGATGTTCTTGGAGTTCCAATAACATGGTATGAAGATTTGTATGGTGATGATAGAATTTTATCTTTTGTTGTTATAAATAAATGGGGATTGGATATAGACCCATTTGTCTTAAACGAACATCTAGACCCTAAACGAAGATATAGAACATTTAAACCTCTTAAAAGAATATAAAAATAAATCAAAAAAAGCTTGTATAATACAATTATTTTTCGTATATTTACTTTGTAAATGAGTGATAATATTAATCTTAATAAAAACAAAAAATTGAAAAAGAAAATAGTTTACATTGATATGGATGGGGTCTTAGTTGACTTCGGTAAAGCAATAGATGATTGGTTTAAATCACATCCACACTTAGAAGATAGATACAAAACATTTCCTGACCACATACAAGGTTTATTCAGAATAGCTCCACCAATGAAAGATGCTATTGATGCTGTAAAGAAACTACACAAAAGTGGTAAGTATGAATTGTTCATAGCTACTTCAGCTCCTTGGGGTAATCCACAATCACTTACTGATAAAAGATTATGGTTAGAAGATTACTTTGGTAATATCTTTCACAAAAGATTATTCACTACTCACAGAAAAGATTTATTGATGGGTGATTACTTAATCGATGATAGATTGAAGAATGGTGCTGGTGAGTTTAGTGGTAAACTATTAAGATTCGGTAACGATTGGGAAAACGATAACAAACCAAATGAGTTTCCAACATGGGACAGTATATTAGATTATTTATTATGAAAATTTTAGATTACTTATTTTTATTTCTTTATATAAGTTTATGTATGTTAGCGGCATCATGTACAATACCTGATGATGATATACTTACTCCACCATCACCTACATTAGAACTAGATGGTAGATTACAACTAGATAATAATGGTTATTATCATTTAGAACTAAGACAAGATGTACATCAAACAATTCATAGAATTGAGGGTACGATTACAAATCATGAATATTACGAACCTCTTAAAGTAGAGTGGGAAAGTAATTTAACTTGGTATTTACAAAATGAATGGGAAGTTACAACTTCTAATCAGGCATCCTATGTAGTAGATGGTATGGTTAACAATGTGATTGGGCCAGTAAAAACAATGGTTGGAGATACACTTATCCTAACAGGCACAATTAGAGAACATTTAATTACAGATACTATAAAAATAGTATTAGAATAATGAGTAAAGATTTTATTGAATTTCCTTTTATACCAATCACCAAGGAAACATTTGAAAGACAAGGTTGGGAAGAACACATCGAAGTTGAAGATGATGATTCGGAAGAACCAGCAAGATATAAGTTTTATATATTACCCCTACCAAAAGATAATCCTGATGAAAATGCACCAATACTAATCTCTTCCGCCGATGATGAGTGGGAAGAACTTGGATTAAAGAAAGGTGAATACTATGTTGAAGTGTGTGATTTTTTTGGATTAGGAGTTTGTAAAACTGAAGAAGAATTAGAAGTTTTATATCGTGCTTTGACTAAAAGGGAACTAGAATGACAAATTGTCATATCCAAAAGTGATTATACTGACACAATGTCATGTTTTATTGATTGGTATAGATTTGGTACATAATATAGTAAATGTATAATTTAAAAAAAAGGAATATTATGTTTTACACAATTAATGAAAGCTTTGTAGATAATTTTTTTAACGATATCTACACAACAAAAACAACAAACAGGTTAAACTCATCTTTTGAGGCAAAAACTTTAGAAGATGGAAAACAAAAAGTTACAGTTAACACTATTGGACATAATCCAAAAGATATTACAGTAGATGTTACTGAAGAGGAAATCAAAATCAAATCTAAAAAAGGAGAAGATACTTCTCGTTTTGTAAAGGAAATTGATTTAACACTAACAGTTGGTACTGATTATGATGGTACAAAAACAACTGCAAGTTTTGATAATGGGTTACTCACTCTCCTTATTGATAAGAAAATAAATAAAAAGGCGAAAACACTTAAAATTTCTTATTAATACTCAATATCGAAAATGAGAAAGGGGAGCGTAAGTTCCCCTTTTTTTATATCTTAATATTTATAGTAGTACAATAAAACATATCATATATGAAAGAAATATATAAAGATAAGGTTACAAACAACATCGAATCATGTATTACCAAATCAAAAGTGGTAAGAGAAATGGTTACAGGTGAAAGACCTGCAGATTCTAAAACTGCAGATACTTATCTACAACAAATCGTAAAAATACTTGAGGAAATCAAGGAGGTTGTAGAACGAGGATAATATCAAATGAAATTCAGAACATTACTTTTAGGGATATCGGCTCTATTCGTGGCTTTTAACGCTGCGTTTTTTTCGGTAAGTGGGTTATCTAAACTTTTTGCTGGAGCATCTCTATCTGTAATTTTAATGGCATCATCTTTAGAGATGGCTAAACTTATTACTGCTGGTTATCTTTACAACTATTGGGAAAAGATAAACAGAGTATTTAGGTGGTATTTAGTGACAGGTGTTGTGATACTCATATTAATTACTTCACTTGGTATCTATGGATTCCTTACATCTGCATTTCAAGATACCTTTAATCAATTCTCAGTAAATGAAAAAGAAAAAACATTCCTACAACAAAAAGAAAAGTTCTACTCTGATGATGTTGCAAGATACGATGAGGAACTTAAAAGAATATCTAATAACATCTCTACTCTTTCCAATGCTAGGTCTCAACAAATCCAAGTACGAGACACCTCGGTGGTTGGAGGCGTTAGAACCACAATATCCACAGCTGAGTTACGCTTGGCACAAAGTAGAATTAATGTGGAAGAAGAAAATAGGAAAGGTGTTCAAGCGAAAAGAGAAGTAGCGGCAGATTCCCTACAATCAATTCAATTAAAGATTTTAGATTTAGATACGAATTTAGAAGGGGCATCTGAATTAGGCCCACTACAATATTTAAGTGGATTGACTGGGTATAGTATGGATAGAATCATCAATTGGTTAATTCTAATTATTATCTTTGTGTTCGACCCACTTGCAGTTGCACTTGTAGTTGCGTTTAACAACGCAATAAAAATTGATAGTGGTAATGTTAAGAAACAAAAAGTAATTCGTAAGAGAGAGTTATATGATGAAATACCTGAGGAAGATGAGTCGGATGAAGATGAAACTCCATTAGAAGAAATAGAGGTAGAAGAATTATTAGAAGTAACACCATCAGATGAAAAAGAACAATTCGATGTTGCGGACTTAGATAAAGACGGAGTTGTAACTGAAAAAGAACGAAAAAAATATTATGAATCAGCAGGTTGGAAAAACTCATACGAGGGTAAACCATATTACCAACATCCATGGTTTGATTGGTCAAAAAGAGAAAGATGGATAAATGATAGAAAGGCAATCAACTATTGGATTACAAATAGAGGTGGTTCTCAAGGACAGTTAGATAGAATCAAAGAACAATATCCAACAGATTTTAACACAAAAACATATTAATATGTCGGTAACAATTACTCAAAGAGCAAATAAAGAATTACTACAAAACTTAAAAGAAGAAGATAAATCACCAGAAACACATCACCTTAGAGTAGGTGTATTGAGTGGAGGTTGTAGTGGCTTACAATACTTTATGGAGTTTGGTGAAAAAGATGATTTACTAGAAGGAGATAAAACATTTGAAACTGAAAGTATAAATGTGGTTGTAGATAAACAATCTTTTCTTTACTTATATGGTTCACAATTGGATTATTCAAGTGGATTAAATGGTAAAGGTTTTGAGTGGTCTAATCCTAATGCTCAAAGAACTTGTGGGTGTGGTGAAAGTTTTTCTTTATGATATTTGATTATCTCGTTCTTATAGATACATGGGATTGTAATTTAACCGATTGGGTTGATAAGAGTGTACATCCAAGGTGGAAAGCAAATTTAAAAGTATATCTTAATAACTTAAATTTGTTTTCTTTTAAAAATATTATCATATCAAATGGTAATCTTGGTCCTGATAAAACTCCAAAATCAGAACCATTAGTATATGAATGGGCAGAAAAACAAAATGTTCCTATATATGAAACCGAAAAACATGATGATAACTTTATTGGATTAGAACCATCACCAGAAAGCACTTTTTTAATATCTGGTCAAGCTTGGGAAATATGCTTACATGCAAGAGAATTTGGTTTTATTAAATTATTGGATAGAGGATATGATGTTTATAGTAGTCCTTTTTTATGTATGACTACTTGTTCACACATAAATAACTTTGTGACAGAAGATAATTTTGTATTAGATAGATATATTAAATGGGAAAACTATAAAGAAACAAACTTAGACCCATTAATTTTTAAGGCATTAAGATATAAAATAAAAGGTGAAACCGAGCCACAACATTTAGATTATATTAATGAAACTCTTGCGATTCCAAAATAATTTAAAAAAGACTTGGATATATCAATTTTTTTTCGTATATTTACTTTGTAAATAAACTATAAAAGAATACATATGAATTTAGGATACGCTTGTATTAACATGACTCTTGGTAAACAAAAACCAAAAGTAACTACTAATCGTTCAATGATTAAGAGAACCTTCTTAGAGAAGGGTGTAGAATATGCTGGTGAGTTGGGATTACAAAACTCACGAGACTTATTTACTATATTGGAATGGAACAATAAGAACAATATCAAAGTATTTAGATTATCTTCAGATATGTTTCCATGGGCTTCAGAGTATGGTATTGAAAACTCACCATACTACAAACGAATCGAAACAATACTTCAGGCATGTGGCAACTACGCAACCAAACATGGTATTAGAGTTACCGCACATCCTGGCCCATTCAATGTTCTTGTATCTCCAACAGAAAGAGTTGTAGAAAATACTATTACTGACTTAGAGATACATGGTAAGATATTTGATATGTTAGGATTATCTCGTACTCCATACAACAAACTAAACATTCATTGTAATGGTGTGTATGGTGATAAGATTTCCGCTATGGATAGATTCTGTAAGAACTTTGAGAAACTCTCACCAGCGGTACAAGGTAGATTGACAGTAGAGAATGATGATAAGGCATCTATGTACTCAGTAAAAGATTTGATGTACATACACGAAAGAATTGGTATTCCTATTGTATTTGATTATCATCACCAC
>MDTG01337066.1_pt1 | contig 15444 bp, 16 predicted proteins | sample 811421 | NCBI WGS metagenome assembly MDTG01 (sample SAMN05326645, study PRJNA326480) | marine metagenome | isolation source: seawater | place: Pacific Ocean: South East | collected 2011
ACCACGTTGATAGGCTGGGTGTGGAAGTGCGGTAACGCATGTAGCTGACCAGTACTAATAGCTCAATTGGCTTGATTTATGCACTGAAAAAAATTTATTCACCATGATTTACACTATTGATAAAATAACCAACAGCTTCGTTTGATGTCATGAACTTCTTATTATACTTCTTTTCGAAATAGTTTATTAATTTTTTAATTTCATCAGATCCATTAAGTACTTTTTTGGAACTAAAACCTTGACTGTTTTTAAAATCATCTGTCTTTGAATAATCAATACCAATTAAATTTGGCTTTGGTTCTATTTTAAAAAATCTCTCAAAAAAAGACTTAGTTTTTGTTTTACTTTTTTTTTTATTCTCAAAGAAATTATAATAATAATCTTCATTCATTTTTTCATTATTTAAATTACTACTGATAGAGATAAGATTAGTTGTATGAGATAATAATTCATAATTTATATTTGAATTAATAAATTGAAAATTGAAATCTTTTTCTAATTCGATTGTCTCTAATTTTGACATATTTATAAATTTTCTACTACCCCATCCATCAATAATTAATTTTGTGTCTTTTTTATTTTTAGTGACTCTAGATAAAATAAAACGTAAGGCGAAATTATTTATTTCAAAAAAACAATGATTCATTATTACATAATCATAATCAGGTAATAAATAGTCAGTATTACAAAAGACCCACCAAGGCATAAAGTTAATTTTTTTTTGCTTATTTAAAATAAAATTTTCATTATCATCTTCATTATTTTCAAAATCATTAAAATCTTTTTGATAATAAAATCTATTTAACGCAATATTTAAGATTGCGTATGCTTGTGTTACGTCAAAATTTGTATAACCAATTTCTAAATATTTACACATATGACCAAGCATTCCACTTCCTCCACCAATTTCTAAAACATTTAAATTATGTTTTTTTTTATTTGCTTTTAAATATCTTATGGTAGATAGACTGCTTAACATTTGATTAAGTCCAATAACGGTAGTTGACTGATTAAATTCTTCATAAGTATCAGCTATTTTTTCACCAATATTTTTAATCATATTAATTTCATCTAAAGATAAATTATTTTTTAGTTTTTTTTCTACAATGTTTTGAGCTCTAAATTCTTGATTAGTATCATAATACCGCCAGAGCTCACCAACATCCTTAATATAAGTTGGAAAAGAAGTTTTTTTAAAAAGCGATGGTTTAAAACTTTTTAGTATGAAAGTTGGAAATTTTTTTTTAAATTTATTTTCATTTGAATTATATAATTTAATGATTTGATTTATTTGGCTTATAAAGTTCATTATTGTTTAATATTATTATCTAAAATAAATTTACGCAAAGACTCTTTTGTTGTAAAAATTCTATATCTTTTTTTCAAATCTTTTGAGAGATTAATTGAATATCCCTTATCCAAACTTTTGATTACCTTAAAATTTTCTTTTTTTTTAATTTTAAGTAAAAAAATTTAATTATATTTATTAATTTCATTGGATACCTTGTGCCTAAATTGTGTATTTCATCATATTTAATATTGATACTTTTCATTATAATTTTAACTAAATTATTAACATTAACCAATGTATTAAACTTTAAATTTGGATTTGATATATATAATTTTTTGTTATTTTTGATTTTATTAAAACAATTAGATAAAAAATTGTGTGAAGAATTCTTTCCTATAACTCCAGTCAACCTAAAGATTGAATAATTGATTTTATTAATTTTGCAAAATTTAATTAATTCATTTTCCATTTGAAGTTTTGATTTTCCATATGCGTCGATTGGTTTTAACTTTACATTTTTTTTTATGATCTTATCTTTTGGTTTTCCAAAGACAGACGAAGATGAAATTAATATGATTTTTTCACATCTTTTTTGATCAACTGATTTAAGTAAATTTTTTAAACCGTAAAGATTAGTTTTAAACATAGATTTAGAATTTAAATTATAATCGGGAATTGCAGAAGCACAGTGAACAAGATAGTCAAATTTGAAATTTAGTTTTATCTTTTTATCTAAATCGATTTTTAAAATTTTATTTTTTAAATTTTTTGGTTTATTTGTTTTATAAGATCCTAATACATTGTATTTTTTTGATAGTAAATAAACACATATAGAATTACCAATTAAGGTGCCTGCTCCAGTGACTAAAATGTTAATTTTTTTCTTTTTTCTCATAATTATTAATAATAATAGCTAAATTAGCTTAATTTATTCATTAAAAAATTTAAACAAAATACTTTACAGTTCAATAGTTGAACATTATATTGTTCATATTTTGAACACTATGAATGATAATCCAGACCATTTTGAAATATTAAGAAAAATTAAATTAAGACCTAATAGTTCCCAAAGAGAGCTTGCCACTGATTTAGGATTTAGCTTAGGAAAATTAAATTATTGTTTAAATGCACTTAAATCCAAGGGTTTAGTTAAAATTAAAAATTTTAAAAAAAACCCAAATAAAATTGGTTATGCATATGTTCTCACGCCAAAAGGACTTGCCGAAAAAACAAAACTGACGCTTAATTTTATGAAAAGAAAAATGAAAGAGTATGATGAATTAAAATCAGAATTTGAAAGTGAAAATTAAATGTGGGCTGTAATAAAAGTTAATACAAAATGTTTGTCCTCTCTAAAAAAAGAATTTAGAGAAAAGCTTGGTAATAATGTTGCATATTATTCTCCTAAATTGAGGTTGAAAAAATTTTATAAAAGAAAGACTTCAATAAAAGAAATACCTTTATTGGGAGATTATTTATTATGCTTTCATGAAAGTTTTAAAAAAAGCACAATTATAGATACATTACAATACTGCAAGGGACTGAAATATTTCTTAACAAATTTTGTTGACACACAAAGTGACATTAAAAAATTTATCAAAAATTGTAAAAATAATGAGGACGAAGATGGATTTATTAAACCTTCATTTTTTCAAATACAAAAAAATCTAAAGTATGAATTTACTTCAGGACCTTTTGCAAATTTTGTTTTTAGTATCGTAAGTGAAAATAAATTATCTTTTGATGCTTTAATAGATAATTACAAAATTACAGTTTCAAAAAAGGAAAACTTTTTTAGACCTGTATAAAAAATTAATTAATTTATGAAATGTAAAAATCAAATTTTTACGTAATGCGGAGCTTTGTTTAAATTTCATATTATAATTGATTATAAGAACATTAAGTGTAAAAAATTATATCTTTTTAAATTATGAAAAAAAAAATTTTAATAATTGGTGGCGGAGGCTATGTCGGTACTGAATTATGTAAATATCTTTCATCTAAGAATTATAAAGTTACATCAATAGATACATTCTGGTTTAAAAACTTTTTAAATAAAAAAAAAATCAATGTTTATAAACAAGATTTAAGAAATAGAAAATTTGATAGCATTTTTAAGAATAAGTCTGTAGTAATCAATCTTGCATATTTGTCCAACGACCCATTATGTGAAATTAATGCCAGAGATACTTGGGAGATTGGTCCATTAGCAAATTATTATATTTTAGAAGCTTGCTTAAAACATAATGTAAAAAAATTTATTTTTGCCTCATCAGGAAGTATTTATGGGTTAAAAAAAGAAAAAAAGGTAACTGAAAATTTAGGACTTGATCCAATTACTGATTACAATAAATCTAAAATGATATGTGAAAAAGTAATTCTATCTTATAAAAATAAAATAAAAACGGTAATTTTACGTCCTGCAACGGTTTGCGGTTTTTCAAAAAGAATGCGATTAGACACAGTATTAAATTTATTTTGTTACCAAGCCTTTTTTAAAAAAAAAATAACTATTTTAGGCGGTGGTCAAATAAGACCATTGCTGCATCTAAAAGATATGGTGCGTGCTTATGAATTTTTTATTAAAAAAAACAATACTGGAATTTTTAATATAGGCTTTGAAAATATTTCTATAAGTAAATTGGCTGAAAATGTAAAAAAAATTATCCCTTGTAAAATAAAAATCAAAAAAAGTAATGATCCCAGAAGCTATAGGATGAATTCTGATAAATTAATAAAAATTGGATTTAGACCAAAATACGACCACAAAGATGTAATTATTGAACTAAATGAAGTATTTAAAAAAAATTTTAAACCATCAGAACTTAATTGGAATTTAAATTGGTTATTAAAAATGGGAATTATAAAAAAATCCATATGAAAAAAGTTTTAATTATAGGAGGAGGTTTTGCTGGTTGTGCATCGGCTAGATTAATTTCAGACCTAAAGAATTATAAAGTCACAATTATTGAAAAGTCTGAACAATTAGGCGCAGGTGTTAGAACTAATTTTTATGCAGGCCATCCTTATACTTTTGGGCCAAGACATTTTTTAACAAAAAACAAAGATGTTTTTAATTATTTAAATAAAATCGTGCCTATGAGAAGTTGCTCTGAACATGAGTTTTTAACATTTGTTGAAAGTGATAATCAATTTTATAATTTCCCATTGAATGTTTCTGATGTTGAAAAAATGCCAGACAAAAAAAAAATTAAAAAAGAAATAAAAAATAGAAATTTAATAAAAATTTCAAAATCTAAAAATATGCAGGAATATTGGGTTAATTCGATAGGTAAAACTTTATATTCAAAAACAATTGATAAATACAACAAAAAAATGTGGCTTGTTAATAACAATAAACTTATAGATACTTTTACCTGGTCAGCTAAAGGCGCTACACTCAAAAAAGGTCCAAGAGCTGCTTGGGACGAATCTATTTCTGCATATCCAATTAAATCTAATGGCTATAATGATTTTTTTGACAAAATTAATAAAAAAAAAGTAGAAATTAAACTATCATCTTCAATTAAAGTTAAAAATTTAAAAAATAAAATATTTTATATTAATAACAAAAAAAGGAAGTTTGACATTGTAATTTCAACCATATCACCAGATTTTTTTTTCAAAAAAAAGTATGGTGAATTAAAATTTATAGGTAGAGATTTTCATAAAATTGTTTTCCCGTCGAAAAATGTTTTCCCTAAAAATGTTTATTTTTTATATTATGCTAACAATGAAAAGTTCACTAGGTTGGTTGAGTATAAAAAGTTTACAAAACATAAGTCTAAAACTTCGTTAGTAGGTATGGAAATTCCATCTATGAATGGAAAACATTATCCATTACCATTTAAATCTGAAATAAAAAAAGCTCAAAAATATTTAAAAAAATTACCTAATGGTTATTTCAGTATTGGAAGAGCAGGAACATATAGATATGAAGTTGATATTGATGATTGTATCGAGCAATCAATGGCAGTAAAAAAGATACTACTAAACGATAATTACAATGGTGCTTTACCTTTAGAAAAATGGTGGAAAACCAATTAATGAGCAAACAATTAAAAATAGATAAGTTAAAAGATTTAAGAAAATTATATCCAAAAAAAAAAATTGGCTTATGTCACGGTGCTTTTGATGTTTTGCATTATGGCCATCTTGAGCATTTGAGAGAAGCAAAGAATAAAGTAGATATTTTAATTGTTAGCGTAACAGCCGATAAATTCATCAAGAAAGGTCCTTTACAGCCATATAATAATGAAATTAAAAGATTAGAGCTAATTGAACATATTGATCTCGTTAACTTTGTGTACTTAGATAGAAATGAATGTGCGGATAAAGTTATTGGTAATTTAAAACCACATTTTTATTTTAAAGGAAAAGATTATTTGGATAAAGATATTACGAACAATTTATCTAAAGAGATAAAAATATTAAAAAAAAATAGAGGTAAATTTGTAATCACAAAAACCGAGCTAATGAGCTCAACTAAAATAATAAATAACAAACTTTCTTTTTTCAGCAAAAAACAAAAAAAAGTTATAAAAAAATTACAAAGACTTAATGCATTCGATAATATTTTAAATTCATTTGAACTTTGTAAAAATTTAGAAATTGATATAATTGGTGACCCCATAATCGATAGTTATGTTAATTGTAGATTAGTAGGTTTAACAACAAAAGATCCCACAATATCAACTATTTCAGAAAAAAAATTTAATTTTGCTGGAGGTGTACTAGCAGTTGCAATGATGATGTCTAAATTTATAAAAAAAGTTAATCTAATTACATATGGCAATAAAGCTAAATTAAAATCTTTTTTTAAAAATTACAAAAATATAAAAGTAAATTCATTTGATGAAAAATTAAATATTCAAAATAAAAAAAAATTTATTAATAATAATCGTTATGAAAAACTTTTGCAAGTTTCTGATTTTCAAAGTCATAATTTAAATAATAAGCACTCAAATTTTATAAAAAAATTTTTAAGGAATAAAAATCTTATTATTTGCGATTATGGGATAGGTATATTTTCAGGTGAAACTCTTAAGTTTTTAAATAACCTTAAAGTTAAAAAATTTATTAACGTACAATCTAACTCTCTTAATTATGGAAGTAATCTTTTTACGAAATATAACAATTGTAAATATATATCACTTGATAAAAGAGAATGGGAATTAGGTTTACAAAAAAAAATAGAGCAAATAAAAAAAAAAGATATAAAAAAAAATCTTTCAGGATCACCTGTGTTTGCAATTACTGAGGGAAAAAAAGGCAGTTCACTAATTTTTGAAAATAATAAGGTTAATTGTCCAACATTTATAAATAAAACTATTGATACCGTAGGATGTGGAGATGCTTTTTTTGCTATAACTAGCTTACTTCTAATTTCAAAGTTACAAAAACATATAATACCGTTTGCAGGTAACGCATATGCCGGTATGCATGGGCAGTACCTTGGAAATAGTGAAATTACAAACAAAAATGAACTTCTAAAATATTTAAAAAGTTTATTAAACTTTTAGTTGAAGAATAATTTTTAATAGTTTAACTCTAATTTTATGCAATCTAAAATATCTTTAGCTTTAATTAATAATGGATATTTTAAATTTAAAATAAATAAGAAAAAATTCTCTGAAATAAATAAGTTATTTATCAAACATGTTTCAAAATCTTTGGACGAAAAAAAACCAAATTTAGAAAATACCCATTTAAAACTTTCGATCAAGCACTTGAATCAGACCAGATTGAAAATATTTAGAAACATAAATAAAGATAAAAAATTTAAATCATTTTTATATAATTCAGTATCAAAATATATTGATATGTGCGTAGGTAGCGAAATAGTAGGCAGTGACGTAAATCTTTCAATACAATATCCTAATGATAACAGTTCTCTTTTAAGTATGCATAGTGATTTTTTTAGTGGAGAGTCACTATTTCAGATTAATTTGTGGATTCCTTTTGTAAATGTTAAAAAAACTCAGTCGATGTTTATTGTTAATCCACTAAACTCTATGTCAATTTTAAAAAAAATTAAAAATGATAAAAATTTGTGCTTTTCAAATATTGATGACAAATACAAGAAATATATGAAGTGGATAAATTTAAAAAAAGGAGAAGGATTATTATTTTCACCGAATTGTTTGCATGGAAATGTTGTAAATATGGAAAAAAAAACAAGATGGTCAATAAATATTAGATACAAAAATTTGTATAGTCCTTATTCTCAGATTAAAAATGAAAAACAAATTGGCACTTATTATAAGAACATATCTCTCAAAGCTGTAACAAAATTTAATTTAAAATATAATTTTGATGAAATTATCAAAAGATAAAAAAAAAAATTCTGGAAACTTTGTTGGCTATATTCAAAATGTTAATTTTGGTAAGTATTATTTACCAGCCAGATATCAATATTTAATATTAAGCGATTATTATAAAAAAAATAATAAAATATTCTATTTACCACAAGGAGAACCAGTTTTTACAAAAACTTCAATAAGATTAAGATCTATTGTAAAGTCCCTACGACGTGAAGATAATTTGATTTTAGTCTCAATTTTTATGTTGCCTGTAGATAGTAAATTAAGAAACAAGATATTAAAGGATTTAAAAAAAAAAAAAATCCATATTCATTGTATATTTGAAGGATTTGTTTTTAAACCTAATAGATATAAGGCCATTAACAACTTTTTTAAATTAAAAAGTTTTACAAATTCCCAATAATATGAAATTTAAAGCTGCAGTATTGGAAAAAACAAAACGACCTCTTAAAATAATTAAATTTTCAAAAAAAGAACCAGGATATCGTCAAGTATTAGTCAAAGTTCTATACTCAAGTGTTTGTGGTAGCCAAATATTTGAAAAAGATGGCATGAGAGGAAAAGACAAATGGTTACCACATTTTTTAGGGCACGAGGGAGTCGGGTCAGTCGTATCTACAGGAAGAAACAGTAAAAAATTTAAAGTAGGAGAAAAAGTTATAATTACTTGGATTGGAAACAATGGGATAGGTTCAAAACAAAAAATTTTTTATAAGAAAAAAAGTAAGATTTATAATGCCGGACCCTGTACAACTTTTTCAGAATTAACAATTGTTGATGAAAATAAACTTATCAAACTCCCAAAAAAAATATTATTGAAACATGCAAGTTTATTTGGATGTGCTTTCCCAACTGGGATGGGAATGGTAAAAAATGTTTTGAAACCTTTAAAAAATAAGCTATTTATTTTGGTTGGTTTAGGTGGCGTAGGAATATCATCACTTTTTGCCATAAAATCATATAAACCCAAAAAAATAATAGTAATAGATTGTGATAAGAAGAAGAAAAAATTAGCAATTAGTATTGGCGCTGATTTTTTTTTAAGTCCGTATGAAAAAAATTTAAATGATATAATTTTTAAACATACAGCAGGAAAAATGGGCGATTATTGTATTGAGTCAAGCGGCAACATTATTTCCCTTCAAAATTCTTTAAAATTCATTAACTCTAAGGGCACTCTTGTTTTTGCATCACATCCAAAGAATAACGATAAAGTTAAAATTAATCCTCATGAACTTATAAAGGGAAAAAAAATTTTTGGAAGTTGGGGTGGTAACACAAACTTCAAACGAGATTTAAATTTTTATGTTAGTATATACTTGAAACATTTAAGATATATCAAAAAATTCTTTAATAAAACATATAAATTAAACAAAATAAATTCTGCATTTAGTGATTTAAAAAAACACAAAACTTTAAGGCCTATTATAAAATTTTAAGTTTAATTTATCAAAACCATGAAAAAAATATTAGTTATAGGAAGTAACTCTTTTACAGGATCTCATTATGTAAATCATTTATTAAACAAAAATTATCATGTTTATGGTACAAGTAGATCTACAGAACCAAATAAAATTTTTTTACCTTACAAGATTAATAAAAAAAAAAAAAATTTTAGGTTCATCAAATTAGATTTAAATATTCAATTACAAAAATTATTTAAATTAATAAATAAAGAAAAATTCATATATATAGTAAATTTTGCATCTCAAGGAATGGTGGAACAAAGTTGGTTTTGTCCAGAAGATTGGTATAAAACTAACACTCTTACGACAATTAAGCTACATGATTTTTTAAGAAAAAAAAAATTTGTAAAAAGATATGTGCACATATCGACTCCAGAAGTTTATGGAAGCACAGAAAATTTTGTTTCAGAAAATAGAAATTATAAACCAAGCACACCTTATGCAACTTCAAGGGCAGCTGCAGATATGAGTTTGCATACTTTCAACGATATTTATGGTTTCCCAGTGGTTTTTACAAGAGCAGCAAACGTTTATGGTCCTGGCCAACAACTTTACAGAATTATCCCTAAAGCAATTATTCTAGGAATGAAAAACAAAAAAATAAAATTAGATGGAGCAGGTAAATCTAAAAGATCTTTTGTGTATATTGATGATGCTATAAAAGCTACTTTTAAAATTATGCTGTATGGAAAAAACGGTGAAGTTTATCATATTTCTAACAATAGATTGATAAGCATTTATGGCTTAACAAAAAAAATATTTAGCAAATTAGACTTAAACTATAAAAATCACATTGCAGTTGGTAGTGAAAGAATTGGAAAAGATCACTCATACATGCTTAAAAGCCAAAAATTAAGAAAAAGCTTTAACTGGAAAGAGAAAATAACAATTGATGAAGGTATTTCAAAAACAATAGATTGGATTAAGAAAAATTTTAATTATATGAAAAATCAAAATTTATATTACAAGCACAAAAAATGATGGAAATAGATCTCTTAAAAAATTATCCAAAACCAAAAAGAAACACGCAAGATAGAGCTTCTAATAAAACTGAGGAAGATAGATTGATTGCCAGAAAATTTGATAAAGAATTTTTTGATGGTGAAAGAAAACACGGCTATGGAGGATTTAGCTATAATCCTAGGTTTTGGGAGCCTGTAATTCCAGATTTTACTAAAAGATATCAACTTAACTCGAAAAGTAAAATTTTAGATGTAGGATGTGCAAAAGGTTTTATGCTCTACGATTTTTTAAGATTATTACCCGGAATTGAGATTCAAGGAGTTGATATATCGTCATATGCAATAGAAAACTCAAAGGAAGAGGTCAAACAATTTTTGAGAGTCGCAAATGCAAAAGAACTACCGTTTGATAATCATTATTTTGATTTAGTAATTTCTATTAATACGATTCATAATTTAGAAAAAGCTGAGTGCAGCTCAGCTCTTAAAGAGATCAGTAGAGTTACAAAAAAAGATGCATTTATAACTGTTGATGCTTATAGAAATCCTGAGGAAGAAAAAAAAATGTACGAATGGAATTTAACAGCCAAAACCATCATGTCTGTCGATGAATGGAAAAACTTTTTTGAAGTTAATAATTATAAAGGTGACTACTATTGGTTTATTCCATGATCATGAAATACAAACTAAAAATTTTCGAAAACTTACTACGAATCAGACTTATTGAGGAAAAAATAGCTGAAAAATATAAAGAAAACAAAATGCGATGCCCTACGCATTTATCGATAGGACAAGAGGCTGTATCTGCGGCTCTCTCAATTCTACTAAGAAAAAAAGATTTTGCAGTGAGCTCTCACAGATGTCATGCGCATTACTTGTCTAAAGGAGGATCATTAAAAAAAATGATAGCTGAACTTTATGGAAAAAAAACAGGCTGTTCATCTGGTAAGGGGGGATCAATGCACTTAATTGATTTGCAGTGCAATTTTATGGGTTCTTCATCTATAGTGGGAAATAGTATACCAATTGGGGTAGGTTTAGGATTATCAATAAAGGTTAAAAAACAAAAAAATTTATCATTCATATTCTTTGGAGATGGTGCTTTAGAACAAGGTGTATTTTTTGAGGCCGTAAACTTTGCAATTATTAAAAAACTTCCAGTCATCTTTATATGCGAAAATAATTTATATTCGGTTTATAGCCCAATGAAAGTTCGACAACCAAAAAGAGATATTTCTAAAATGGTAAATTCTTTAGGTATAAAATCCTACTCTATGGATGGGAATAATGCATTAGACGTTTATAAAAATTTAAAGAAAATAATAAAAAAAGTTAGAAAAAGTAGCAATCCTATATTTCTTGAATTCAAAACTTATAGGTGGAGAGAACATTGTGGACCTAATATTGATGACAATTTGGGTTACAGAACTAAGAAAGAAATTTTATTTTGGAAAAAAAAAGATCCATTAAAGATAATAGAAAAAAATCTTGGTAAAATTTCATCTCAATACCGATTAAAAATTGAAAATAAAATTAATAGTGAAATCAATAAGGCATTTAAATTTGCAGAAAATTCTCCATTTCCAAATAAAAAAGAATATTTACAAGGTGTTTATGCAAAGTAAAAAAACCTTCACTTATGTAGAGGGCATCAATCAAGCGCTTACTGAGTCGATGAAAATTGATAAAAATATGATATGTTATGGTTTAGGGATAGACGATCCTAAAAATATTTTTGGAACAACAGTTGGATTAAAAAAAAAATTTGGACCAAAAAGAGTATTTGATGTTCCGTGTTCAGAAAATGCTTTAACTGGTATTTCAATAGGAGCCTCATTAAATGGCGTGAGATCGGTTGTTACTCATCAAAGACTTGATTTTTTTTTACTCGCAATGGATCAATTAGTTAATTCAGCTGCAAAATGGCATTACATGTTTGGCTCAAGGAAATCTGTCCCAATCACTATTCGTTTAATCATTGGGAGAGGCTGGGGGCAGGGCCCAACTCATTCACAAAATTTACAAGCGTGGTTTAACCATATACCTGGATTAAAAGTTGTAGCACCAACGTTTGCAGAAGATGCTAGAGATGTTTTATTCGCATCGATATTTGATCCTAATCCTGTCATTTTTCTTGAACACAGATGGCTTCACCAAACAGTGTCAAATAAAGTAAATTTAAAAAAAAATTATCAATTAGGTAAAGCAAAAATTTCGAGACGAGGAAAAGATTTAACTTTAATTTCATTTTCTTTTATGACTCTTGAAAGCATAAGTGCTGCAAAGTTTTTAAAAGAAAATTACAATATTGATTGTGAAATAATTGATTTAAGATCTATTAAGCCTTTAGATGAAAAAATGATAAATAAATCAATCAATAAAACAAAAAATGTAATTGTATTAGATACTGGACATGAAAATGGCTCTTTTTCTGGAGAATTAATTTCTAGAATAACTCAAAAGTTTTACGGAAAGTTAAAAAATCCACCCATTAGAATGGCAATGCCAAATACCCCTGAACCGACTAGCTTCGGGCTAACAAAAAAATATTATTTAAATAGTCAAGATATAGTTTTAAGAGTTCTTAAATTTTTTAACGTAAAAAAAAATCAATATAAAATTTCGTTAAAAAAACCGTACTTTCATGATCAGCCTGGGGAATGGTTTAAAGGACCTTTTTAAAAAAATAATGAAAGAAAAATTATTTAAAATTATATTTTTACCAATTGTAGTTATTATACGATTAATAAGCCCTGTTTTTTATATACGTATTTCACCATTTAAAATTGCAAGAATTGGACATCTGGCCGCTGAATCTGAAATTTTTTTATGTAAAAAACGATTAAAAAAAAAAAAAATTCCAATTACAATAGATTTTTTTTTCAAAAGAAAAAAAGAAAAACCATGTAACAATTTTTTTTTTAATCTTGTAAAAAAAAAAATCAATTTCATACCAAGATTTATTGGACATTATGTTTATAGCTGTAACATTTTATTAAATAATAAATTTAATTCCAAAAAGAATTATTATATTATATTAAGTGATAGATACGATCCAAATTATGTTAAAATCGACAATCAACAATTAAAGTTAAGTAAAAAACACCAGTTAGATGGTGATAACCTTGCAAAAAAATTGCGAATTACCAGAGATGATAAATATGTTTGCTTAGTTTGCAGGGACGAAAGTTATTTAAAAAATTTTGGTAATTTTGATTATCATAGTTATAGAAATGCAAATATAGATACATTTATTCCAACGTGTGATTATCTTTTAAGCAAGGGTTTTAAAATTATAAGAATGGGAAATGTAGCTAACAAAAAATTTAAATTGGATCACAAGTGGGTTGTTGACTATCCATTTTCAGGACATGTATCTGAAATACTTGATATATACTACCTATATAACTGTAATTTTGTTTTAACTACGGCGTGTGGAATAGATGAAATTGCAGCAGTGAGCAGAAAACCATTCGTTCAGTCATCTATAGCACCAGTTGGCTCAATCAATTATAGAGCAAATAAAAATTTTTTAATATTTAAAAAATATTTTTCTAAAATAAAAAACAGAGAATTATTTTTATCAGAAGTTTTTCAAAATAATTCTGCTTTTTATCAAAGATCAAATTTATTTGAGGAAAATGGAATAGAATTGATTGAAAATAATTCCGAAGATATATTTGATTTAACATCAGAGTGTCTAAATTATATTGAAAATCAAGGAAATCTTAATGTTAAAACAAATTTAGAGACGCAATTGCAAAATAAATTTTGGGAAATTTATTATAATGGAAGACGTAATGCTTCAAATAATTTTTTTAAAACAAATTATGATTTAAATTGTAATATCGGCAGCAAGTTTTTATCTAAAAATAAACATTTAATAAAATAATGAAAAAAAAAAATAAAATTATATTAATTACAGGTGGTTGTGGATTTATTGGTTCTCATTTAACAGAATTTTTCTTAAACAAAGGACTTAAAGTCTATGTTTTAGACAAAAAGGGTAAAAGGTTTAGCCCAGATTGGTTAAAGAATAGGGGAAATAAAAATTTAAAAATTTACTATGACAATATTATTAATAATAAAATTGTAGAAAGTTTAGTAAAACAAGTTGACTATATTATTCATTTAGCTGCCTTAATAAGCATACCTCATTCTTATATATATCCTAGAGATCATATTTGCACAAATGTTATTGGAACATTAAATATTTTAGAAAATTGTAAAAAATATAAAAAAAAATGCATTGTCACATCTTCGAGTGAAACATATGGGTCAGGAGTAAAATTCCCAATGGATGAAAACCACAGATTGCTTGCACAATCTCCTTATGCAGCAACTAAAATTTCAGCTGACCAATTAGCTCTAAGTTATTATAATTCATTTAATACAAAAATTAAAATTATCAGACCATTTAATTGTTATGGTCCTAGACAATCGCCCAGGGCAGTAATTCCAAATATAATTTTACAAATAATAAATAAAAATAAAAAAATTAAGATTGGTAATGTTGAAACTTTCAGAGATTACACACTAATATATGATTTATGTACAGCTTATTGGAAACTGTATAGTTCTGAGAAAGGATATGGACAAGTCTTTAATGTTGGATCAGGAAATACATATCAAATTAAAAAAATTTTTAAAATTTTGTCTAAAATTGAAAATTATAAAGGCAAATTAGTTGTAGAAAAAAAAAGAGTAAGACCCTCGAAAAGCGAGGTGTTAAAACTACATTCCTCTAATAAAAAGTTTAAAAAATATTTTAAGTGGCGTCCAGTAAACAACTTTGAAAAAGGTCTGAAAGATACTATTGAATGGTTTAAACTAAATAACAAAAATTTTAAAAAAATATATAATAAATACTCAATTTAAATGAAAAAGACGGTTGTAATTTTATCTGGTGGAAAAGGAAAAAGATTAAAACCTTACACTCTTATAATGCCAAAACCTCTTATGCCGTTGGGAGATAAACCAATTTTAGAGGTGATAATTAGAAAACTTGCTAAACATGGTTTTAAAAAAATAATAATAGCTGCTAATTATAGAGCAGAAATAATAAAAGCTTTTTTTGAGAATGGTAAAAAGTTTGGTGTAAAAATATTATACTCTGTTGAAAACAAAGAAATGGGTACAGCAGCACCAATAAAATTAATCAAAAATTTGCCACAGAACTTTTTAGTAATTAATGGAGATATTTTGACAAATTTAAATTTTTCTACATTTTATAATAATCATTTACTTTCAAAATCTTTGTTAACTGTAGGGTTAACTAAAAGAAAACAACTAATAAATTACGGTGTAATAAAAATTCAAAAAGGTAAAATATATAGTTTTTTAGAAAAACCAATTAATGAATATTTTGTAAGTATGGGAGTATATGTGTTAAACAAAAATAT
>MDTG01385690.1_pt1 | contig 15443 bp, 12 predicted proteins | sample 811421 | NCBI WGS metagenome assembly MDTG01 (sample SAMN05326645, study PRJNA326480) | marine metagenome | isolation source: seawater | place: Pacific Ocean: South East | collected 2011
CGGTGTCCCCGACCAAGGCCACATCACCAACCGCCAAATCGCCCGGTAAGCAAAAGGCGGCCTCCGCGGCGGCGGCGGCGGCGGCGGCGGCGGCTGCGGCGGCGGCGGCGGCGGCTGCGGCCGCAGCTGCGGCTGTATGATCTCTACGTCGGCCGCTCCACCGGCAGGAATCTCTCCGCCGCAGCAGCCGTCTTCCTCCTCCTCCTCCTCCTCCCCGTCGCTCTCCTCCCCGTTGCTCTCCTCCCCGTCGCTCTCCCCGTCGCTCTCCCCCTCGCTCTCCTCCTCGTACTCGTCGTCGTCCTCGCTCTCCTCCTCCTCGCTCTCCTCCTCCTCCTCGTCCTCCTCAGCCCCAATGCCGGAGCGGCGCGTCGAAGCCGGGGAAGGAACCGCAACATGCTCGTCGCCGGCGGAGCTCGAGGAGCCGTCCGCCATCTTCGTGGAGTCGGTGAGGCCCGCCTCTGCATCCTCCAGCATCTTGAAGGTTGCGGCCGCCTTGCGCTGGCCTGGCATCTCGATGATGGGGGAGTGGCCGTGGATGTTGAGGTTCTTGTCGGTGACCTTGAACCGCATTGCCGTGATGCACGGGTTGTACTGCATCGTGTGGACGGCGCTGCCGCCCGAGACCTCAACCTGGCCGCCGCCGCTCCGCTGCCACTCGCAGTCCGAATCGCTGCCAGGGTCGGCCTTCTTGACGTTGGCGGTGGTGACCTCAAACGTGTAGACGTAGGCCTCGTCCGCGCATGGGAGGGTGGCGGTCACGTACTTCTCGCCGTGTGCAACAGAGAGCTCGTACTTCCACTGCATGCTGGCGATGTCCCTGATGGGCCCCTGCGCCCTCCGCTGCGCAGCAAGGGCCCTCCTTGCGCTCTGCTCGGCCTTGCGCTTGGCATCCCTGGCCTCCTCCTCGGCCTTGCGCAGCTCCTCATCGGCCTTGTTCTGGGCCCGGGTTGCGGCCGCCCTGAGGCTCCGGTCCGACGGGGCAAACGAGGTCGGCCTGATGGCCTCAACGCCATCGTCGTCGTCGTCGTCGTCCTCGTCCTCCTCCTCGTCCTCCTCCTCGTCCTCGTCGTAGTCGTCGTCCATGAGCACGCCCTCGTCGTCGGCGGCGGCCAGCTCCTCCATGCAGTCGTCAACGACATCGTCGACGTCGTAGTCCTCCTCCTCCTCGTCCCCGCCAGAGCCGTGCCCGAACGAGCCTACCGTGATGGCGCGGTTCACGGTAAGCGCGTTGCTCGCTCCCTGCTCGCGAAGCCAGTCCCCAAGGATCGCGCCGCTGTCGTTGATGCCCAGCTCAAAGATGTCGCAGGACTGGAGCACGCCCGCCTGGGTGGTGTCTCGGAGGTACGCATCAAGCGAATCGCTCCAGCCCTCCTCCATCGCCCTGGCCCTGAGCGCCCCGGTGATGACCCTGCCCGCCCGGGCCAGCCTCTGGGTGCAGGAGGCGCAGGAGGCAACGCTGGAGCGGTCAAAGGTCTTCCTGTTGTCAATCGTGGCAACCAGGGCGTTGTCAAGGCCGCGAGCCCCGATGTCGTCCAGCACGAGAATGTCAATCTGGCCGGCCTTGAAGCGCTCAATCTTGGCGGCGTTGGAAGTGTCGTGATCCCCGTCCCTGTCGCAGTAGAGGTAGTCGGCAACGATCCTGTGCTTCTTCTTCTTGCGCGCAGTGCAGATGGGGTTCGCCTCGAACTGCCCGTCAATGCCCTCCGCCAGCACCCTGTTGTAGGCCGCCGCAAGCTGCTTGACCTTGGGATTGTCCCTGTTGCCGACGCCCGCCGCCGCAGCGTACACGAGAATCTGCTTCGGCATGCCGCAATGCGCCACCTTGGCAAGGTGGGCGCAGAGGACGGTGCGGATCTGTGCGTCCCCGACGTCCGCGCTGTCACGGATGGCAGCGCGGTCGGCGTCTGCAACGTGCTGTCCGGCCTCGTAGGACTGGCCGTCGGAGAACTCCACGCAGGCAGGCATCATCGGGTTGTAGTAGAACTGCTTCGCCTGGCCGAGCCGGATCAGGTCACCGTAAGTGGCCTTCAAGATCTCCAAGGGGACAACGCTCGCGCCGTCGTAGCGCGTGTATCCGTAGAACCACTCGGCCGGAGTTCCCGTGAAGAAGATGAGCGCGGAGCGAGAGAAGAAGCCCTGGATCACGTGCCACTCGCGGTTGACGAGCCCGTCGGGCAGCGCGGATCCGGAGACGCAGTCCCTCATCTTGCGGTGAAACACGTCAAGGACCTTGCCGGGGCACGGGTCGTTGCCCCAGTCGCCCTCGTCAAAGTAGATCGCTTCAAAGTCCGAAGGAGACATGTTCCCGTTGCTGATCTCCGACACGATCTTCTGGTGGGTCGCGAACACGAAGCGGGCTTCCGCGAGCCGGGCAAGGTCGATGCTGCCGCTGGCCAAGTACGACATCTTCGCCAGCGTGCGCACGTCATCCTCCTCCATGCCCAGCTTGTCGACGAGGCCGCAGCGCATGAGCTGGGAGGTTGCAAAGTGCGGGTCCAGCCCCTCCTTCGCCATCTCCTTCACCTGGGCCTTGCCCGGGACGATCAGGAGGATACGGCTGTGCGTGGAGAGCGCCTTGGCAACGAGCCTCTCCTCCACCCCGCGCTTCACGAGACAGCGGCGGAAGACGGGGCCGCAGGGCTTGGACAGGGCGGCAAGCTCCGTGATGATCATCGCCTTCCCGCTGCCCATCGTGGCATCCACGTACATGCGGCGGAACTTGTCGTTCTCCGCCAAGATGATGTCCACCGCCTCGACATCCGTCGTAGCAGGCGAGATGCGCGCGGCGGCGCTCTCAGCCGCCGAGCTGGCCTGGCGCAGCAACGCGGCATTCATCTTCTCCGGGGCCGTCTTCTGGTAAGGGCGAAGCGAGGCGTTGTCCCTCATGAACTGCTTGTCGTACTTGGCCTGGATGCGCTTCACGGTCTCCTTGTTGGAGGCCTGCATCTGGTTGACGACATCGTTCACCCTGTAGCCGGGCACCCGCAGCTTCTTGGCGACGGCGTTGCCCCTGCGAGTCTTGTCATCAGCGGCGGAGCTGAACTCCTTGATGTAGTCACTGCCCACCTTGTTCTGCTGCGTTACAGTAAGGTCCTTCATCTCAACGCCGTAGTCGTAGCGACCGTCGTCGTTCAGCTCGCTGTAGTTGCTCATGGTTTACCTGTGGGCGCGTTTGGCTGAGGGGGCTCGGCGCGAAAAGCACAGATTAGAGGTGCGGGCAACCGTGCTGCTGATGCGGTCTGTGATTGCGTGAGGTGCCACCTGTGATGTGCTTTTGCGTGGTGCGCGCCTACGCCTGCACGCAGGCCTAGTCTTGCGTCGGCGCGTTCGCCTGGCGGTCAATAGGCGCGAAAGGGCAGAGTAGAGGCGCGGGCGACGCTGCTGCTCGTGCGATATGCGCACGGGGTGCCCACCTCTGCTCTGCTTTGGAGTGTCACGCGCCGACTTGCTGCGCTTGCCCCTAGGTCGTCGGCGCGAACAAGGCTCCCCTCCTCAGTCATCGGCGCGAAGCTGCCGAAAGCACACCGGCTGTGTGCTCCGAGCACGACGCGGTGTGAAAGGGCGAGCTTGCAGGACATGGCCGAGGCTGCTGCTGCAGAATTGAGGGCTCGAAGGAACAGAATCGCCCACGCCGCCATTGAGGCGGCCGCGATCGCGGTTGTTGCGCACACTGCATCTGCGCGGGAGATCCTCGACCCCACAGACGCCGAGCATGTCAGGCAAGCGAGGGCGCGCACTCGAACCCCGGAAGCGCATGTGGTTGCGAAGGCTGCCTCCATGCTGAGCGGCTGCGAGGCCCCGTTCAAGAAGAGCGTCGACGCGCAGCACCACGAGATGTCATCGCTCTACAAGCAGTACTACCACGGGCAGCGGGCCCTGCTCGCAGAGCTGCTCCGCCTGGGAGTGGTGCCGCACCCGTCTGGGGTCGCCGGGCAGCCCTCCGTCTACTGCGTCGCGACCGTGACCGAAAGGGTGAAGGCCGCGCTCAGAACGGAGGAGATGAGTAAGGGGGACAGGGGGAAGCGCGTGTTCCACGCGATGCTTCTCATGGACTCCAGGTTCCAAAGGGCAGATGCCCTGATGTCCAGGCTGCTGCGCCTCGCGGAGGAGCACCTCGCCTCGAGGAGCGGGCAGTGCTTTCTGTGCGCAGACTACATCAGCACCGACCTCCTGAATCGCGTCGTCGAGCTGGTCGACTACCGCAGCGTCCGGAGCTTGATGCTCTGCTGCCGCGAGCTACGCGCCCTGCCCTGCCTCCGCGAGAGGCTGCCACACCTCTCCGTGCGGCAGTGCGTGGGCTACTTCCCGCACGCGATCCGCCCCACTGCGGACGGCCTAAAGCACTTCGTGAACAAGAAGGACGTGGTCAAGGTCTACGTCGACTTCGCTGTCCGGGGCGCCAAGCTGGAAGGAGAGACCGGACCGCGCACCGCGGCACACGCTCCCGCGCCACCGCCAGACCCCTACGCGTCACGCTACATCAGGCAGCGGCAGGAGGAGGAGTGCAGGATGCAGCGGGCGAGGCACGCGCCAGAGGAGCCAGTCGGACCGGAGGCGTACCGCGTCCGCCTCGCGACGGACGCCTACTTCTCCGAACCGATCGAGTGCTCCGTTGAGCTGGTCTTTGCGGCGGACAAGCAGCCCGTGCCGGCTACGCGCCACATGCCCCCGATCGAATTCTCGCGACTCATGCTCTCCCCCAGGGCCCCGGTGCGGACATTCACGTCGTCCGGCGGCGTGCCTCACCCGGCGCACCTGGCATTCAAGATGAACACGCTGTCCTGCGAGCACGAAGGCCGCCAGTTTGCCATCAAGGTCACCGGCAGGACGAGAGCGGCGGCCGAGCCCGTCGAGAGCGGGCGGCCGGTCGAGCTGGTGGCCTACTCGAAGCCCTTTTTCGTGCTGGCGAACTCGGCCTCTTCTGAAGCCTTCGCCGCGAGGCCGAAACGGCCGCGGGAGGACGGCCGTCGCTAATTCGCGCAGCTGGCATAAAGAGCGGGGCCACAGCCATGCCGATCGACATAGCCTCGGCGAACGCATTTCTGAACGGAGCGGTCGTCGCGGCCGTTGACTGCGTCGCCGCGAAGACCGACGCGCAAACGGCGAAAGTCCTAGTGGGCGCCGTCGCCGGACTCGTGTCTGCCGTGCTTGTGTGCTGCGCGGCGGGCTGCTGTCGCCTGGCGTGGCTGCTGCTGCGCTCCGCCGGGGGTAAAAGAGGGAAGAGCGCCCCGCCCCTTCCCCGAGTAGACGAGGACAGCGAATGCCGCGATCCACAGATCGAAGCAGTCACGTCGGGAGGGTACCGGAGCGACTCCAGTAGCGACGACGAAGGTCACGGTGCTCAAGTAGCGAAGCTGGCTCAGAAAAGGGCGCACAAAAGCAACGGTGTATGATTTAAAAATTCCTTTACATTCTAAAAATCACCTTTTCGACACAGGGACAGAAGCCAGCAGCAGCAGGCTGCGCTGCCCGCCGCTCTCAGCGGTAATCGACTGCTCGGTCTGCGGCAACCGGAAGTCGGAGTTCACGCTGTCCCCGTTGACAGTCAGCAGCCCGTCCTTGCATGGCGCCACGGCGGCCACTACGTCGCGGACTCCGACTGCGACGCCCGCGGACAGCCTTGCGGAGATAACCAGGTTCGGCGGTGCGTCCTTGTCGGCAGCAGCCCCCCACTGCCCGCCGGTGCGCAGAGAGAGGCCCCACGATTCGACCAGCTGCTCGCCCGAGGTGCCGCGCAGCTTGATGATCTCGGTTAAGACGTCCTTGGCCGCGTCGTAGGTCTCCTCGGCCACCCGCTCTGCCCTTTCTCCACATTTTTTCACGCGGGCGCAAGCGCGCTCTGCCTCCTCGCGACTCGTGTCGCGGTTACGCTTGCGCGAAGGCGCGGGGGGCGGGCGGGGGCGGGCGTTGATGGAGAAGGAAATTTTTCCATCGACGGTTCCCATGGCTGACATTCCAGCTTTCCCACACGAAGTCGCGATTTTCTGAAAAGTAAACAGATGCGAAAGAGGCAGGCTATCGGGCATCACGTGCATGCTGAGCATCGGCTTCAGCTCACTTCGCTCCACGCGCAGCGAAGAACCCACATGCGCGATCACGGCCCGGTGCGCCTCTGAGATCTCCGACGTCATCTTTCTCTACCCCCTCCGTCCCGCGCCTCCCGTTAGCGGCACTCGTTGTACAGCGCAGAAAAGCCCGCGACGAGCTTGCCGTGCAGAGCGAGCTGGCGCTCGAGCGCCGCGTTGCGCGCCTCCAGGGCGGAGAGCTCCCTTGCCAGCGCAACAAGATTAGGATCGTGCTGCGCCAGCGGCTTGCGCAGCGCAGCTCCGCCGCCGGGACGCGCGGGCTTCGGCGAAGTCGCCGCTGGCGTCGGAGGCCTGGGCGGCGCAGGCGGCACCTGCGGGAGCGACTGCCGCTGGAAAGGCAGGAGCACAAAGTTCTCGTCCACGTCGCAGCTGTCGGCGACTTCCGCCGCCGCCTGCATCAGCTCACCGCCACGTGCATTAAACGGCACGGGTCTACTCTCGCGGCAGAGGACGTGCATGACGACCGTGCCCTCCCCCTCTCCTGGCAGACCTCCCCTCCTGCTTCCGGCAGCTACGCGCCGACGGCGGCTAACCCTAACCGGAGGCTGTCGGTAGCAGAGTCCAGGTGCTCTCGCCCTAGTGAGCCGGGCAGCCGTGAGCGAGAAGCGCGCGCGCGAGGAACCAGCCGTGGGCGCGCCGACCTGCAGCCACGCCCGCCGATTAGAGATCGGCGCGTCAGCAGGCGAGAGCAGAGCACGTGCTCGCGCGAGGGCTGCACTCCTCATCGCGCATCTGGCGGAGGATCCAAGAGCAGACATGCCCAAGTTGAGCTTGTCTCGATCCACCCGGACCAAGCGAATCCACAAGCCTCGCGGCGTTCAGGAGCGTCGGCCAAACCCACTCGGCTGCTTCGGGTCATTCTCGAAGATGCAACACCGCAACCGCGTAGCCGCCGCTGTTCCTAAGGGTGGCTCGCTTCTCGTGCTTGCCTCGCCCGACGGCGCCGACTCCAAGCAGTACCGCTCAAGTATCCCAGGGGCTCGGGTCCTCGCCGTGAATCGCGACCCGCACCCGCGCTCCGGGGTGGCCAAGGCCGAGATGGACGAGGTTCTCGCCGAGGCCGCGGAGGCCTCCTTCGACGCCGTCTTTTACGACGGCACTTCCAACTCGATCAGCATGAAGGCCTTGCAGGACGCGCGCCGCGTCGTGCGCGGCACGTTCTTCCTCACCCTCACATCGCTCCGCATGCGTGGCGGCACGGAGGACCTGCGCCGTTCCTACAAGGCGCGCCTCCGCGCCGCCGGCTTCGACGTCTGCCACGCCGAGGAGTACGGCTCGCGCGGGGGCCGCGGCGGCACGATGCTCTTCATCGAGGCCGCGCCCTCCCGCCCGCCCGGGAGGGCGCGCTCCGACAAGATTGGCAGTCTCGCCTGGGTGTGCTGCGGGGAGGACAAGCCCGTTCCCGGCCTGGCCTTGGCGGCCGAAGCGAACGGTGAGATCAGATACGTGGCCCTCGTCGTGGATGACGACTTTGGCGACGGAGGCGAAAGCTACAAGCTACACTACTACGACAGCGCGATGCGGCTCGCCAAGCGCGCGGCGCGGCGGGGAGTGAAGGCGGGTTCCGTCTCCTACTCCACCGCCCAGTCCGACTACGTCGAGTGGGTCCACAAGAACGAGGTCCGCGTGCAGACGCTGCGCGGTGCTCAGGCCTGAGCCCCGGCCTCTATGGCCGCCCGCAGCCGCGCACGCATGGCACTCGCCCTGCGCTCCTGGTCGGCGGTGAGAATTTGACCAGCGAGACGCTTCTCGATTCGCTTGAGCTTTTGCTGCGGCGGCTCGACGAAGCGCGTCGAAGGATTGGCCCATGCCATGAGCGCGTTGAAGGCGCAAAAGGGCATGCCGGTCGCGCGCTCGCGCTCCACGACCAGGCCCTTGAGCCGCTTGAGGATGTCGATGGCGCTGCTCTTGCAGAGGTAAGAGCGCAGCGCTGGCTCGCCGTTGCCGTTCTTCTTCGCTGCCCACTTGAGAGTCGATAGAAGGGTGTGTTGTATCAGCTCCATGTTCATATTGTCGTCACGGGTGAGATGCGCCTTGTATGCCCTTACCTTGTCCTTGACGTGATTGCAAAACTTTGCAAATTCCTCCTTGTCAAACTGGACAGTCTGCTTGCTCAGTCTGGCCAGCTCGCCCTCGATGCGACTCTTGGTTTCTACTGCGTTGCACTCGACCGAGGCAGATCGGAGCGCGAGGTCGAGGCAGCTTCTGACCTCAGGCAGCTCGATTTTCTCGCCCTCCATATTCTCCGCATCGTAGACCAGGTCGTCCAGAAAGATGGAATCGGCGCGCGCGTCTTGGATCTTGGCCAGCACCCGCTGGTCGGCAGAGAACACGCTGCGGCCTTCCCGCAGCGCCTCCTCGAGACGACGGCCACAGTCGTCGTAGTCTTCCTTGGAGACGTGCGACAGGCCGACTCCGGGGGAGAGGTTGCATGGAGGAGACTCCTTGTTGTCGTGGTTGTCGCCTCCCCAGAGCGTCCCGCCCGGGCGGCAGTGGCGAATGAGATAGGCCTCCCAGAGGTTCGCCTCGTCCGCCGGCACTCCGTGCTCGAGGCCCGCGACTCGGGAGTAGTGGTCGGCAAACTTCCAGTCCGGGTGTGCGTCGCGCATGTCTCGTATGAACTGAGCGAGCCTCTTGCACTTGCTCGCCTCTTGCTGGTGGGCCGCAATGCGCCTCGGTTCGTTGCCCGTCTGGCCTACGTAGACGGGAACATTGCTGCGGCTGGTGACGATGTAGATAAAGCGCCACTGCTTGACCACGTGGGTCGAGAGGGCCCTCGTCTTCCGTTTCTTATTTGGCGGGGGGTGCATGCCGCCTTGTCCGCATGCAACTAACGAGGCCAGACGGCGCTCCATCCTTAGCGGATCGTGTCCCCACGTCGGCGCGCCAGAGACAGGCGGAGCGCGACCTGCTCAAGAAGATCCACTTCTACAACGGCAAGAAGCGCGGCCGCTACCTCGCCCGCGTGGCCTTCGCCCCCGGCGACGCCGAGCGCGTCATGCGCCTCGGGGCGGAGAAGGGGGACTTTTTGACTTGGAAGGGGAAGAGTAAAAATTAAAACATGCGAGCCGCTTTCTGCCCGACTATCTGGAGAAAGCGCGGGGTTGTGAGAAGAGAATTGACGACTCCTTCTTTCCGGCGGTGCTTGAAGTAAATCCCCCTCACGACGCCGAGGGCCCGCGAGTAGTAAGAGGGGTCGTTGCGCCAGTAAACCTGGGACCCTGGCAGCAGCTTCCCCCGCGAGAGCACGCTGCTCTCTGCCACGATAGACGCGGCGTACAGCACGCCGAGGTCCACGTTGAGCGCGGCGGTGTGCCTCTCGGCCAGCACGGCGAGCTCGGCGTCAGAGACGGCAAGGCGCGCGCGCTTCGCTGATCGCAGGAGGCGCAGCTGGCGAGACGCCTTCTCGTTGCGCTTGAGCGCGAGCCTGAGCGCCTCTCCCACGCGCGCGCGGCCGCTCTTCACGGCGGCGTCGTCGGCGTCGAACTCCAGCCCGACCCCCGGCATCACGCGGGCCAGGTGGGCCGCGAACTCCCGCTCGCAGGCGGAGCAGCAGAACCTTCGGACCGTGGGAACGTGCACCCCGGAGTCGCAGGCTGCCGAGTTCCAGTACTCGACGGAGCTGGATTCTTCCTCCGAGTCGGACGCCGACGACTGGACCGCGTCCACGGTCGACCAGCACTCCGCCGCGTTGCCCACGTAAAACAGCCTCCGGCAGTTTGCGTTGCTGCAATGCGAGAACATAGCCTCATCTCGGACACGCCGCACGCCCTTGCAGACCGCGCGGCAGCGCGCGACGAAGACGCGCACGACGCCGGGGACGGAGGCGGCGAGGTCGGCTGGGCTGTGTGCGCGGACTAGCTCGTCGCGTCTCCCGGGCGTGGCGCTCTCCAACTTGACGATCGTCGTGAACCTGTCGGCAACTATGCCTCCGCGCCGCAGCTTGCGAAGCTGCTCGTCGGGAAGCACGATGGTCGTGTCTCCCGCGAACAGCGTCACGCTCAAGGGCACGCCTTCAAGGAAGTAGTTCTTGTCCACCAGGCCGAGGTGTACCCGCTCGTAGAAGAGGATTGGTCCGTATGACTCGTGCTGGCCGGCCTCGTCCCGCAGCGCGCGGCACGTGAGCGGCAGGGCGATTAGCATCCGAAGCAGCCGCATCCGGTCTACATACACGCCGCCCGAGTCGCGGCCGCCCCGCTCGATGACCGCGCATAGCTCGAGTATGGCGCTCTCCAGCGCGTGACAGAGAGCTTCAACGGCGGACATGTCGGCGCGAAGTGTCTCGGCGCGGAGGCAGGCAAAAGTATCGCTGCAGTCTAGCGCTTGCTGTCAGTCGAACACACTGCAAGCCACGCCCCCCTAAGCGCACGCATGCACTTTCAGCAGCCCTCCAAATCGCCCGCCGGCGCCGAGCGCGCCGAGCTGCCGCGCATCTCCATGCCCGTCTCCGCGCTGGTGGAAGCCGAGCAGAAGTTCGTGAGGACCGTGGTGCGGCTGCCGCTGCGCAGGCAGCGGGAGGGCGAGCAGGTCAAGGCGTACTTCCCCACGTGCCTGCGCACGATGCCCTCGTTCAGCTACGCGTTCGACGGCTTTAGCAGCGCGAGGCGGCTGATGGCCCCGGAGGACCAGTGCACGGCGGAGCGCTCGCTGATGGCGGAGAACGCCGAGCTCGCCGCCCACCACGCGGGCGAGAGGCCGGCGGACGGCAGCCTGGCGCCACGCGGGGTGTGCGTTTCGATTGTCGTGCCGGGCGAGCTGAGCGGGGCGCGGCTCTCCTTTTGCCTCTTCGACGCAGCGGCCCTTCTGTCTGACAAGAAGACGTCGGACGGGCTGCCCGTCACGCTGCAGGCGCGGTTCTCCGCGTACGCCGGGGAGGCGGCGCCGCCCATGCAGCGCTTCGCCGCCAAGGAGGCGTGGACCAGCCGGACGACCGTTGAGGGCGCCGCGCTGCTGGCCTTGCGCTGGCCGCAGGCGGGACCCGGCGGGCAGTGCGTTGTGCGCGTGGAGTTCGAGGAGCTGGCGGACGCGCACTCCGTGAAGGGGGAAGAGGCGGCGTCTTACCTGCAGAAGAAGTTGCTAGGCCTTGCGCTCCGCCACGGCGTCCGCCTGCCCGGGGCGCTATACTTGAGCACGGGAGAGACGCCGCCGGCCTTCGCGGAGAAGCAGATCGCCGCGTCCTGCGAGGAGTTCAGGAACCTCGTGGAGAGGACCGTCCCGTTCGACCCCACCCCCGTGATGCTCGAGAAGATGGAGCGCGACGGCCGCAGCGAGCCGGAGGCGCTGGGCGAGGTCTCGGGCGTCTACTTTCGCCTCGTGCCTCACGACCAGGGCGCGGCCGGGCTGGCGAGCCCCGAGGCGATGCACGCGATGCTGCTGGCCGGGGTGGACAGCGAGGCGGAGGCGGCGCAGCTCGTGCGGAGGAACACGCGGGGCGGCGTGCTCGTCCCCCCGGACGAGGAGACGGCGAAGCGGCTGCTGCTGCACACGGTGGCCACCCAGGTGGAGCCGCTCTGCCTTGCTGGCATGGTGAGTCTCTACGGGGCGCTCGGCAAGCCGGGCGCGCCCATCCGCTCCCCCGGCACGCTGGTGAGGGCGTTGACGACCAAGATCGTCGAGCTGGGGAACGTGTGCAGCGTGTTCGAGCTGCACGTGTGCACGCTGGAGGCGCTCTTCCCGGTAGAGGCCAACCTGATCTCCCTCGAGGAGGAGCACATCCGCCGCTGCGTCGCGTACTGCAACCACGCGTTTCGCGGGGGGGCGAAGCCGGTGTTCTTCAGACAGCCCCCGCGGCTGCCGGCGGCGAAGCCGGAGGCGGAGCCGGAGGCGGAGCAGCGTTCCGCGGCCGACTCCTTCCTGATCTCCGGGCTGGGCGTGCGCCTCGACTGTCCCAAGACGCTGCTGGGCGACGCGCTGGGCATGCTGCGGGAGGCAAACGCCCCGCCGGTCGTCCTGGACCTGATGACGTGCGTGGCGGCCGCGCGCGGCTGCGCGGTCAGCCTGCGGGACGCCTTCGCGGTGTGCCTCGAGTCGCTTCGGGCCGACGAGGCGGCCGCGCAGAAGCAGCGCTGCGAGGTGGCGCGCCTGAAGACGATCGCGGACGCCGCCCTGGCCATGATGACCATGAAGCGGCAGCCGCCTCCGACGGAGCGGGCCGTGGACCCCAAAAAGGTGCCGATCCTTCTGCGCGGCCTGTGCCTGAAGGCGGGCAAGCGAGTGGCCCGCTTCTCGGGCTCGCCTAAGGCGTCTTCCGTTGCCGCGCGCAGCCTCGCACAGAGCGTCTACTCGGCCTACGCCAGGCAGGACGCCAGCAACACGCCGCACATCGAGGAGGTGGCCTCTGTGCTTCAGTCGCGTGACGACATCTTCCACGCGGTCGCCGCCGCGTTCCGCGTCTGCATGATCTCGCCCGGAAAGGCGAGGGACGCGTTCATCCTGTCGCTGGACGCGAGCGGCGTGTGCGTGCGAAGGGTTCTGCCGGACGGCTGTGCCGAGGGGTGCAGTCTTGGCGACTGCCTCGAGGCGGACGATGCGCGCATTATTAGCCTGAAGTTCAAGGAACCGGACACGGTGATAGCCACGCCCCTTGTTCGCTCGGACGCGCGCTGACGCGGCGATGAGTGCTGGATAGAAATGTTTTGCTGCCAAAGCCTAACTCACAAACACTAGTTTGCGTTCGCGCTCTCCCCCTCCCCGCGTGCGCGCTGCCTGCTCCTATTTCAAAGCCGAAGAGGGGAACCCAGTGAAAGAAAGGTGTCCAAACTTTCCGCGGGAGTACGCCACCAAACACTCCTCCAGTTGCATTTCTTGTAACTTCTGAATCTCCTCTTGTTTTCTCAGAATCTCGCTTTGCATTCTCTTAATCTCGCTTTGCAGACTGGTCGCCATGCGACCGGTAAACATTGACTTGATGGCTTCCACACCTTTATCCGACGTTTGAACCAAATTGTCGATGCAGGTTTCTCCGCGCTTGTTCTTTGTTTGCAAGATGCCTTCTTCAAATCGAGGCAGCAGCATCTTGAACATGTAGAACTTGACCTCAAGGGACAGTTTACTGCCCCAGGCGAGACCGTGAAGGATGGTCCCTTCATCCTCACTCTTATTCTTAATCACTTGCAATTTCCCGCCGTCGTCCAGAAGCATGAAGTTGAGAAGCAATCCTTCTCGAAGGAGATAATACATAGTGGTCTTGCCCCCGGTCATCTCGGCGGCAGCCCCAACCCCATGCTTGAGTTTGATGTAATGGTGAGATACGGGTACCTCGGGGGAGATATTCTTGTAACTGTGGGGGGCGACCTCTTTCCTGCTCACAATGTCAACGTAGCGTACCCATGCTTTGTTCAAAGTCGGAGGCTCCTCACCTCGGCGTACGAGGACCTCGCGGCCGGAATTCGTCGGCTCGAAGATTAGACCTGGCGGTTCCCAATCGGCGACGACCGCAACTTTGACCGTCTCTTCGGGTACGGCGACGACCGCAACTTTGGTCGTCTCTTTGGGTACGGTCGTCTCCCCGGGTGTGATGTGATCGTGCCCTCTTTTTTCTGTCCCAATACTTAAGCCAGCGGCAAGCACACGCGCGAGTCGGTCGCCGTCCTTAGCACCCGCTGCATTCCGCGAGGCGTGTGGCCGCAAGCTCATTGCGCCACTGCTTTGCCGTACGTGCGCGCACGCCTATTAATCTACAGGCCTTGTGCTTTCCCGCCTAGGTCGAGGCCGCGGCGGCGACCGCGCGTGGGGCATCAACAGAACTCGCGGCGCTCCTCGTTCGCTCGGACGCGCGCTGACTAGCTCAATTTTATTCGAGCCTCATGAAGGCCTCGCATTCCTCGCAGCTCTCGCTGCAAAAGTAAGGGTTTGTGGGTGCGCACGTCGAAAGTACAAGTTTAACGACGGCCGTGAGCGCGTGCTGCCCCGGGGGCATGCATATGGACATCCGCTCGTTGCTGGCATCCAGTCGCTTGCGGTTCGCCAGGGCCCACTTGATGCAGGCCCACGCCACGCTGGGCTTGGGCACCACGGCGTTGCGCAGGTCCCACGAGCTTTTGAATCTTGACTTGCTGTCCAAGAGCTCGCTGGAGACGGCCAGGACCCTCTCCACGTCCGCCGGGGCGAGCGCAACCTTCTGGAGGGCTGTCAGGCGCAAGTGCGGCGTGTCGCCAGGGGTGCTCTCCAGCGTCACGCTCACTGCCGAGGACTCGTAGAGAACTCGCGTACGGGCCGCGGCCATCAGAAGAGCTAGTGTGCGTCTCATCTTTGCGGGACGCCCCTGTCGCGCAGTCCCTCTCCCGATAGCGCTCGATGGGAAACGTTGGGCCTATCGCCGCAGCACGGCGATTCTGTCCGCGTGTCCGCCTCCCGGGGAGGGGCATTCTAGATTAGGCCCCCAGCCACCGGGAAAGCGAGAGATGCCATGCCGCTGCCGCTTCTTGCAATCGGCGTCTCCACTGGAGCCAGGAGGAACACTCACTTCGAGCTAGAGCTAGAGCTGCAAGGCCAGACGCTATCGCTGACAGAAGGGGCACACGTCGACGACATCAGGCTGGCGGTGTTGCGGTGTAAAAATGACGTCACCAGCATCGTCAACCGAGTCCCCGGGTTGGTGTCGGTCAACGGCCGCTGGGAAAACGTCAGCACAGACCAGCTAAACTCCATTCTCGAAGAGCTTAAACAGGTTCTCGTGAATGAACAGAGGCCTTCCGTGACTACTTACTCGAACGCCCCGCGGGCGGCATGCAACGGCGTTCCGGTCCCGTATATCATGGCATCGGTTAACCGTAAGGGCGACAAGATCACGGTCGGCTACGAGCTCAACATGGCCGAGTTCAAACAGAACCTCGAGTGCATCAGAAGCTAGTGCTTTCCCAGCCGCTGTTCGCAACGGCCCGCGCGGCCTACCTGCTCTCCGCCGCCCTCTCGACCTTGTCCAGTACGTGCTCCCGGCACTCTGGCGTGACCACGTGGTTCAGCACATCGCGCAGGCGACCAGCTGCCGGCCCTGCGCCGGGCGGCGCGAAGGCGGCGCGAAGGCGGCGCAAGTCCGGCGACTGCGATTTTGCCCGGCGCGAAGGCGGACGCGTTGGTGTGAACGGGGACCGCCAGCTGTGAATACTGACAGATAGGGACGGTTTCGGCGGCGGCGCATAATCTATTCACAGACATTTCACACCTGGCAGATTCCATCCAGATTCAGTAACGGAAAGCTAAGTTAATTTTTACTTCCTAATCAAAATTTAACCTTTCTGGAGATTTCACAGATTTTCACACCTCTCATTCACACCTCTCGTTCACACCTCTCGTTCACACCTCTCGTTCACACCTCTCGTCAACTTTGTAAAAATTACAGAGTTAACTTTCCGTTAC
>MDTG01086023.1_pt1 | contig 15442 bp, 13 predicted proteins | sample 811421 | NCBI WGS metagenome assembly MDTG01 (sample SAMN05326645, study PRJNA326480) | marine metagenome | isolation source: seawater | place: Pacific Ocean: South East | collected 2011
CGGTCATGGCGAACGACGAGCGGACCGCACCGTCCACGATGGGCTGCAGGAACCAGTCTTTCTGTGCCGGCGTACCCACTTTTTCCAGCACGATCATGTTGCCATCGTCCGGGGCAGCCGAATTGAAGACCACCGGCCCGAAGATCGAACGATTCATCTCTTCGTAGCAGGCGGCCATGCCCACGATCGAAAGCCCCTGCCCGCCGCGGGCAGCGGGCATCTGCAACGCCCACAGCCCGGCAGCCTTGGCGCGTGCCTGCATGCGCGCCAACAGCTCGGGGGCGATGTTTTCATGGTCATCGTAGCTGGCCGGATCGGCTTCCAGCGGGATCAGCTCGGCGTCGACGAAACGACGAATCGCATCGCGAAAACGGGCGATCTCGGGGGACAGAGAAAAATTCATAACGCGCCTACAGCGAAGACTGGAGATGACCACCATCGACGGCGATCGTGGTGCCGGTGATATAGCCACCGGCCTGGGAAGTCAGCAGCAGCAGTGCGCCGGCCAGATCATCGATCTCGCCGAGCCGTTTCTGTGGAATCCGGCTGATCATCTTCTGGCCGGGCGGGGTCTCGAAGAACTCACGGTTCAGATCGGTGGCGATATAGCCCGGGGCGATCGCGTTCACCCGGATGTCATAGCGCGCCCATTCCAGCGCCAGTGCCCGGGTGAGCTGCTCCACGGCCCCTTTCGAGGCGGCGTAGGGTGCGACGGCCGCGGCCACGCGATGGCCCAGAATCGAGCTGATATTCACGATCGAGCCGGCCTGTTCGTGGGCCGCCAGACGTCGGGCGGCTGCCTGGGCCACGCGCCAGACGCCGTTGAGATTGACTTCGATGGTCTTCAACCAGTCGTCTTCGGCCAGATCCATGGCGAACGCCGGCTGGGCGACACCGGCATTGCAGACCGCGATATCCACGCAGCCGAATACGGCCTCGGCGCTGTCGAAGGCCGCGGCCACGCTGGCCGAATCGGTCACGTCCATGGTCACCGGCTGGGCACGGCCGCCGGCCCCGCGGATACGCTCGGCGACCTCGGCCAGCGGGCCTTCGCGTCGGCCACACAGCACCACGGCGGCCCCGGCCTCGGCCAGGGTCAGGGCAAACCCGCTGCCCAGGCCGGTGCCGGCCCCGGTCACCAACGCCACGCGGCCGGTCAAATCGAATCGTTGCTGCATCGTCTGCCTCCTTGGTCTTCAAAAATAGAGCGATCGCTCGGTTTTTGAATATGCGGCCTTTGTCGCATGACGCTCCGTAAGGCAACGGATAGGCAGGCGCCGCTTGAGCACAGACGATTGATGATGCGCGGTTACCGCGCGTCGTTTTCTATCCGGAGCACGTGATGCAACAAGACCCTGTCCAGCTCGCCAAGTACTTCGAAGGCGCTAGTTTTCCGGCCACCGGCGGCAACCTAGCAGGTGTCGCCGCCGGCAACGGGGCCCCAGACGAGGTCATCGACAAACTGCGTGCGTTCGAGGGCGATCATTTCGCGGATGCCAACAGGGCCGTCGAGGCACTGACCGAACAGCGCTGATCGGCTGCGCGGGCCGCCTCGGCCCGCGCTGGCTCAAGTTGATTCAACGAGCCCAGCGTGGCCCTGGCCGTCGATGCCGTCGCGCACCAGGGCCCCGTCGGCGTCGACAAACACATTGGCCGCCAGCTCGAACTGATGCGAGCGGCTTTCCAGGAAATGCACGAGATAACCGGCCGAGTTCGGCAGCACCACCGTGTCACCCCGGGCCAACCCTTGGTCGAAGACAAAGCGGCGCTTGAAGATGAACTCCGATTCCGTGCAGTACGTGCCGGTCAGATACGCCTCGAGCGGCGCGCCGGCCGCACGCTGTGGATGCGCGGCCAGAAGCGGGTCGAACATCACCTCGGCGAACCCGGTACGAAACTGGGTGCGATTCATCTCGACAGCGGCCACCTGGCGCCCGGCCGTGTCAGCCTTGACGTGAACCACCCGGGCCAGTGTCATGCCGCAATCATCAAGCACGCTGCGCCCCGGCTCGCAGCAGACTGTCACGCCCAGCTCGGCCAGATGGGCATGCAGCGGCCGCCCGGCGTGCATGCGGTCCAGCACCGCGGCCAGCCAATCGGCCTGCACGAGCTCGTGCGCGGTCGGATACGCATCCGGGGCGCTCCAGCCCGCAGGCGTGGCCCGCCGGCCCAGGGCATCGTTGTTGTAGGTGATCGGGCCACGTCGGCCGTCCAGAGCCTCACCGTGGGCCTGTAGATAGGCCGGCCAGTCGGCCGGCTCGGCCAGATAGCGCATGGGAATGCCGCCGCCGATATCCATGAACGTCGCCCGGTTCATCGGGCGACGCTGGCCGGTCAGCACGCCGAGCGCCGGCAACAGGCCCGCGATGGCCGAAGCCCGCTGGCCGGGATCATAGCCCCCCAGATGAAATTGCAGACCGGCCAGATCGAGCGTATCGGCATGGTCGGTCAACACGCGCTGCATGACGCCGGCCAGCGCATCCACGTGATAGCCGAAGCGCGAATGCAGCGTATCGCCGGCGTGCTCGAAACCGGCCACGCGCAGGCCGATACGACAGACGGTCCCCCGAGCGGCCGCGCAGGCGGATAGCTGGGCCAGTTCCTCGTCGTTATCGACGATGACCGTCACATCGCCGGCCACGCACCGCGCGATCAGCGCATCCGGTTTGACCCCGGCCGTACAGACGATACGCGTGCCGGGCACCCCCAGATCGAGCGCCTGTTGGACCTCGGCCAGGCTGGCTGCATCGATGCCGAAGCCGTTGTCACGCGCGGCTTCGACATAGGACAGGCATTTATTGGCCTTGCGCGCGAAAAACGGCGTAAGCGCCAGGCCGCGTGCCGCGCCCGTGTCCGCCAGGGCCTGCATGCGAGCCACAAACGGCGCGGTGGATTGTACGTTGAGCGGCGAGCCGTAACGGGCCAGCAACGTGTGCGGGGCGTGCTCGGCAAGGCATGCGCTCATCCAGGGGGCAAACCGTGCGCGCAGGGGCACCACGCCCCGGCAACCGGTCAGGAAATCATTCATATCGTGGGCCGGGTGGAGTCAATCAGGTCACGCGGTTTTCGTGGGCCGGCACCTCGAACATCGTGGCCGCCCACTGGCGCATCGTATCGTGCAGACGACGGCTCAAGGTGTCGTTGCCCAGCACCGAAAGCTCGGTGACACGTCCGATCACCGCCAGCCCGGCGACCGGCTGGCCGCTGGGCGCGTGGATCGGCCGGCCCTGATGGTCCACGGCCAGCGTGTCGTAAGCCGTGCGGGCCAGGTGTTCGCGCGCGACGAGCCCCGGCAGGGGCCCTGCTGGATCCAGCCGATATGGCGGCGCGATCGTGGCATCGATCTCGCAGGGCACATCGGCCGGGGCACCCAGCGCCGACAGATCCACCCGCCCGGCCTCGATGAGTGCCAGCAGGCGGGCGATATTGCCGGCCGCCGGGCCGAAGGCGATCCGCTCCATCTCGGTGGCCACGGCGCGGAACGCTGCCCAGGCCGCCGACGCCAGCCCGCCGTGGCTGACGATACGCACCAGCGCGGGGTAGGCCCCGCGCCAGACGAGTGCCAGCGCCACGCCCGGCCCCGGCGGGCAGCGCCCGGTGGCCATCGCCCAGCTCTCCTGCAGAGTGGCCCGGGCCTCGTCGGCGTCTTGATGGGTGTCACTCCAGGCGGTGAACCAGGCCCGTGTGGTGCCCGCAGCCGCCTGGATATAGGCATCGGCCGCGTCCAGAAACGCCGGCCAGATATCGCCGATGAAATCATTGATCGGCCGGGGCCGCTCGGCCAGCCAGCGAGACAGCTCGGCCACGATATCGTCACGGGCCGCCGTGGCCTGAATCACGCCGGGGTCCGGTTTGGCCAGCATGGGCCGGCCAGTGCGCGAGACCGGCCGGATACACGCCGGCTCGTGCCCGCTGGCGCGATAGTCCAGCCGCCCTGCCTCATTTGTCTCGAACCGGCCGCCCCGGCCAACGGTCAGCGCGAGCGCGGCATCGATGAAGGTCAGGCCAAACCCCTTGCAGTGCAGCACGGCCTCCGGCGTGCGACCGTACTCGGCCAGGCGAGCAGCGGGAAAGACCGATACCGGGCGCTCGCCCGGTCTGCTCTGCCAGGCCTGATGACCGGTCGTGATCAACACCTCATCGGCCAGGTCGGTGTGGCCAGCGGCTACGATCCGCCAACACATCCCGTGGCGCATCACGTCGTCGACGAAGACCTGTCGATGCACAAGGGTCACGTTGGCCGGCAAGCCGCGGGCGAGCATTTCATAGCAGGCCATGAGATAACGCCCGACGGTGGCCCTTGGCACATAGGCGCCCGGATCGGCGGCGGCCGAGTCCATGCGGGCCAGCCACTCCACGAGCGTCGGGCGCTGTTCGTTGACGACAAACGACCGGTCCCAGGCATCGATCAGCCCGGCGACGAAGTTCATCAGCAGATAGGCGGGCTGGCTCGGATCATAAACCGGCCCCGCGCCCGGCCGGGCCGCCGGGTCGTACAACGTGATCGTCAATTGCCGATCCGGATAGCACGCGGCCCAGCCACACAGGCAGTCGAGGGCGAACAGCCCTCGCGGGCCGCCCCCCACGAGGGCGATCGCTCGTGCGCGGTTCGCCTCAGGCATCGATATCGTCGATCATCCGGCGGATATCGGCCGGTGAGAGCCCGAGTTTGTGGGCCACCCACGCATCATCGAAGATCGTATCCAGATAGCGCGTGCCGCTGTCGTGGAGAATGACCGCAACACGCTGGCCGGCCAGTTCGTCGGCCAGGCCGCGCACGGCCTCCAGTACGCCGCCGCCCGAGCCGCCCACCAGCAGCGCCTCGCGCTCGGCCACCCGACGACAGCCCGCCACGCAGCGCCCGTCACTGACCCGCACGACCCGCGAAAACACCTGATCCTTTGCCAGCCCCGGCTCACGCCCGGCGCCCATGCCGGGAATGAAACGCGTGCCGGGCGTGCCGCCAAACAGCGTGCTGCCCTGGGCATCCACGGCGATCACGCGCGTCTCGCGGCCCTGCTCGGCCAGGTAATCACGACAGCCCTGGGCGGTGCCGGTACTGCTGGTGGCCACGAACAGCGTATCGATCGCCCCGCCCATGGCCGCATCGATCTCCACGATCGCCCCGATCTGGTGGGCGCCCGGATTATCCCGATTGACGTATTGATTGAGCCAGACCGCCCCCGGTGTTTCAGCCACGATCCGCTCGACGGCCGCCATGCGCGCGGCGAGAAAATCACCGTTCAACGGCTGGGTCACGCGATGAATCGTGGCCCCCAGGGCAGCCATGATCGCCACGTTCTGTGACTGGGCGTTCACGTCCACCACACAGATCAGGGCAATGCCGTGATACCGACAGATCTGAGCCAGACCGATGCCCATATTGCCCGACGACGACTCCACCAGCGTCGACTCACGCGTGATATCGCCGCGCGCCAGGGCCTGCTCGACCATGTGCCGGGCCGGGCGATCCTTGGCCGAGCCGCCCGGATTGGCAGCCTCGAGCTTGGCGAACAGCGCGATATCGTCACGACCCAGATAGCGCGTGAGCTGTACCAGCGGCGTATGGCCGATCAGATCGACCACACCCACCGGCACAGGCGCCCTATCCGGCATGCGGGCAGGTTGAACCATGGCGATACCTGGTGATGAGAAAACGAGACAGTTGCCGAATCGAAAAAGCACCGTGGCAACAGCGGTCGCGGCGAGACTATCGTAGCGCGTGATCGCGGCCACCAGTTATCGGGGGACGGCCCTCCGGCGTCAATCCGTATCAGTCGTGATGCGCCTTCGAACGTTTTACAACGCGGGCTGCACAAGTACGTTGTCACGCCCCGGCCAGCCTGCGGTCGGGCCGGCCTTGCGTGACGTCTGTCAGAGTCACGATCGCGGCCTGGTGATACGAGCCCGACGCTGATTATTGCTTCTAACTATGGCAACGTAGGCGACAATAACTTCCTTGTAACTCGATTCATGACAACTCGTCGACAGATTCTAGGCGGCGCGGCCGCTTCGGTGGCCGGCCTGGTCAGTTCGCGTGTATTCGCGGCCCAGAGCAACAGCACGCCGGCCAATACCGCCCCTTGCGATGGCTCCGGCCAGGCCCTGCCCAGCGTCCTGCCGGAGAACCCGCCTCTGGCCTCCGGGCTGTTCCCGCCGAAGTACAAGTACGGCGTTGGCGGCACCCAGCTCGGCAATATATTCGAGGTCACGCCGGATGATCAGGCCGAAGCGATGCTCGAAGCCGCCTGGGCAGCGGGCACGCGCCTGTTCGATACCGCGCCGTTCTATGGCTTTGGCCTGTCCGAGCGCCGGCTGGGGCATTTTCTGGATGACAAGAACCCCGAGGACTATGTCCTGGCGACCAAGACCGGGCGCCTGCTGAAAGCCGATGCCAACCCGCCGAATCCGGGGCTCTGGAAAGGCGATCTGAACTTCTCGTATCAGTTCGATTTCACCGCGGCCGGCACGCGGCGCTCGGTCGAGGACAGCCTGCAGCGCCTGGGCGTGGGCAAGATCGATCTCGTGACCATCCACGACATCACCGAGCCGATGCTGGGCAAGGACTGGCGCCAGCAGCTGGAAATCGCCAAGAAAGGCGCCATGCCGGAGCTGACCCGCATGCGCGAGGAAGGCATCATCGGCAGCTGGGGCATGGGGGTGAACAATCTGGAAACCTGTCTCGAGGCCATGGAGGCCGCCAATCCCGACATCATGCTGCAGGCCACGCGCTATAACCTGCTCGATCACGAAGAGGCGTTGACCCGGCTCTTTCCCAAGGTGCGGGCCAACGATGTGGCCTTGATCATCGGCGCGCCGCTGGGCGCGGGGTATCTGGCCGGCACCGATCGCTGGCTCTACGACGGCGACGTACCGGCCGGCTTTGCCGAGCAACGGGCCAGGATGCAGAAAATCGCCCGGAAACACGGCACGGATCTGCGCACCGCGGCCCTGCAGTTCACCACAGCACCCGATATCGTCGCCGCGACCATTCCCGGCGCGCGCAACGCCGAGCAGGCCCGAGCCAATCATGCCTCGATGACCCAGACCATTCCGGCCGCGTTCTGGCAGGAGATGAAACAACAGGGTCTGATCGCCGAGGACGCGCCGACGCCGGCCTGACCGGCCCACGCCGAGCGACCGCCCGGATCGATCAGTGATCGGTTCGGGCAAGCGATATCGCCGCCTCCGTAATGGCGCGTATTGCAGGCGATGGCCATGCCCATCACATTGCCGGCCACTGGTTCTTCAAAGACAACGAACGCTATGTCCGAACAAGGCTTGCCGATCATCGATCGCACGGTCCAGGAAACCAACCGCTGGCTCAACGCGCTGATGGAAGACACCGGCCAGAGCGACAAGACTTTCGCGCTGGCTGGCCTGCGCGGCGTACTGGTCACCCTGCGCGACACCATGCCGGTCGATCTGGCGACCAATCTGGGCGACCAGCTGCCGTTGCTGGTTCGTGGCCTCTATTACGAAAACTATGTGCCCGCCAAGACCCCCAACCGCGAGCGCACCATCGACGACTGGACGGCCTCCGTCGTCGCGGCCAGCGACAATCTGGATCGCGACACGGCCATGGCTCTGTCGCGGGCGGTCTATGCCCTGCTGCGCCGCGAGCTCGATGCCAACATCGTGGACAAGGTCAGCGATGCGATTCCGGCGGACCTGCGTGTCGAACTGATGGGCTAGCGCCGGCCCCTTCATCCCCGATCGGCGCGACCGATACGCCACCGACGGTCCTGTCGAATCGACAGGGCCGTTTTCGTGGGGCCGGCGCTACACTGGGCAGCCATGCACGCCCTGCAGGATCGACGAATGAACGTATTTGAACTGACCGGCCTGCTGCTCACGCTGACCGCGCTTTTCGCCTGGCTGAACCGCCGATTGATCGGCCTGCCATCGACCGTGGGCGTCATGCTGCTGGCGCTGGTGTTCTCGTTGCTGGCACTGGCGGCCGTGCCGTTCGGGGCCAATGTCGCCGGTCCGGCCGGCGATCTCGTCAGTGCGGTGGCGTTCAACCGGACCCTGCTCGACGGCATGCTGGGGGCGCTGCTGTTTGCCGGGGCCATGCAGGTCGAAGCCCGGAAACTGTTCAGCGAGCGCCTCGTGGTCGGCCTGCTGGCGACACTGGGCCTGGGGCTGTCCACACTGATTGTCGGCACGCTGACCTGGGGCGTGTTCATCGCCCTGGATCTGGCCATCGCCCCGATCTATGCCTATCTGTTCGGCGCGATCATCTCGCCGACCGATCCCGTGGCGGTGCTGGCCATCCTGCGCCGGGCCGGCGTGCCCAAGACGCTGGAGATCCAGTTCACGGGCGAGTCGCTGTTCAACGACGCAATCGCGATCGTGCTGTTCGTGGCGCTGTCGGAGGTGGCCGATCCGAACGTCGCCGCCAGCCTGGAACCGGGCTATCTGATCCAGCTGTTCTCGGCCGAAGCCCTCGGCGGCATCGGCTTCGGGCTGGTGGTGGGCCTGGCCGGCTTCGTGTTGCTACGCGGTATCGACGACTACAAGACCGAGGTGCTCATCACGCTGGCGATGGTCGTCGGCGGCTATGCCATGGCCACCGCACTGCATGTCTCCGGCCCGCTGGCGATCATCACCGCCGGCCTGCTCGTGGGCCATCACGGCCGCGACAAGGCCATGTCCGAGCACACCCGCGAACGCGTGGATACCTTCTGGGAGCTGATCGACGAGATCCTGAACGCCGTATTGTTCGTGCTCATCGGCCTGGAAGTGCTGCACATCAGCTTTTCCACCCATGCAGTCATCGCCGGTCTGGCGGCTATTCCGATCATTCTGGTGGCCCGTTTCATTGCCGTGAGCGTGCCGATCACGATTCTGCGCACACGCCGCAGCTTCACCCCGCATGCAATCAAGATTCTCACCTGGGGCGGCCTGCGCGGGGGCATCTCCGTGGCCCTGGCCCTGTCGCTGCCGGACAGCGATGCCCGCAACCTGATCGTCAACATGACCTATATCGCCGTGATCTTTTCGATCGGCGTACAGGGCCTGACCATCAGCCGCGTGGCCCGGCTGGCCCGTACCGACGACGCCGCCGCAACGTCTGAGAAGACAACCTAGCGCCTCAGGCCATCGTCCGGGCAGCCTGGCGCCCGGACGGCCAGCGCGCGGCAACGGCCATGCAAACACCGCCGACCACCGAGCACAGCCCGCACACGCCGCAGACCGCAAGCCAGCCCAGCCACTCATAGAGCCCGACCAGCAGGCTCGAGCCCACGATGCCGCCGGCAAACACCGCAGCCACGAACAACGCACTCACCGTGGCCGACTGTCGGCGCGAGAAATAATCGTTGAGCAACACGATCTGCGTGGCCTGCTGAAAGACCATGGCCGCACACATGGCCACCACACCCACCGCCAGCGCCACGGCCCCGCCGCCGATCACGCCGAACAGGCCCAGTACGAAGACCAGCGCGGCGATGGCCGTCGCATTGGCCAGCCCTCCGGCCCAGCGAGTGGCCATCGGAGCGCCCAGCGAGGTCACGATGCCCGCGCCGTAGCCGGCATAGACCAGCATCAGCGTACGCGTACCGCCCCCGCCGTAACCGATTTCCAGCGGCAACACCGTGAGAATCGCGGTGAGCGTGGCAAAGGCCAGCGCCAGCCCCGGAAAAGCCAGGCTGACCGGCGATCGCCACGATCGATCCGTCTCGGCCACGGGGGCGCTGGGGGCATCCGTAGCAACCGGCCCGCGGGCCACGTTCGTCAACGCTGGCGGGTCGCGCAGGATCGCCGCTGACACCAGCAGTGCAGCAGTCGCCGCCAGCCCGCCCAGCTGCCAGTGCGTCCAGCCGGCCGAAGCCAGCGCGAACAGCCGCCCGGCCACGCCGCCCACGATCGTGCCCGCGGTATAAAGCGCCAGATCCCGTGCCCGGCTGTTCGAGGCTGCCAGGTTCGACGCACTGGTGATGATTGCCGGTATGAGCAGCGGCAGCAGCAGCACCTGCATCGCCCGCAACACGAAATACGCGGCCGGCGATTGGGTGAATGCCTGAACCGCGAACAGCGCCGCCAGCATCAGCTCGATGACCACGATCATGCGCAGCGCGCGCTCGAGCGTGATGAAGCGTGAAAACAAAACCGGCCCGGATGTCAGCACGATAAAGGCGAACGTCATCGGCATGGCCGCCCAGACGGCTGCCACGTCGAAATCGGCCTGTATGCGTGCCACCAGCGGCTGCGGAAAATACAGGGCCACACAGGCCGCCGCGGCCGCCACCGCCAGGCGAATACCGTCGCGCGCATCATGAGGCATCGGGGCCACTCCTTCGCGCAATTGCGCCATCTCTTGTCAGACGCTCACTGTGTCATACACAGGCAGGATGCCGTGCCCGGGCTTATCGCGTGGCCCCGAAACAGCCGCGCCAACCGGCTCGCCGGACAGGCATCCCCGGTTGGCGCGCCGCAACGAGCCGCTGGGCGGCGCCGATCGACATGTGTGACGCAAGAGAGACCGTTGACGCGAGCGCCATAACATGAATTTCACGTTTTAATTGCATTAATATTATAATAAAGCGGTTCGCTCATTGCTGCGTTGCGTCGTTGGTGACGGCCGCGCGCCCCCGACCAGGACGATAATGTCTGCGCTTGGTGACTCCGTTCGTTTGATATTGCGCTATAAGGTTCCCGCGCACGCGCAATCGCCGATCTATGATCTGGCACCCGCGTCCCGGATCGGCCGCGGCTCGAAGCGCGATTGCTATCCGCATCCGGACCATACCCACCTCTGCGTCAAGGTGGCTCGCCGCCCGCATCGGCCGTCGGCCCAACAGGCCAGCATCGTGGAATGGTTTTGCGCGCGCTCTTTGGATAAACGCGGCGTCGACGGTACGCATCGCGCGCGCTGTCTGGGTTGGGTAGCCACGAATTACGGGCCGGGCCTGGTCGCCGAGCGTATTTACAACGACGACGGCACGCCCGCAACGACACTTTATGATGCCCACATGGCGGACGGCCTTTGCCCGGAACAGATCCGACGCCTGTTTGGTGAGCTCAAAACCTGGGTCGTGACCCACGGTGTGCCGATAACCGACTTGAACCCTGGCAATTTACTGGTTCAACGACGCGATGACACATTATCGCTCGTCCTCGTCGACGGTATCGGCGGGCAGAAGGTGAAGTTCAAGTTCGTGCTTTATCGACGCTTCGTTTGGTTTGCACGTGCGATGAGCCGGCGTCGATGGGCGCGGCTGCAACGAAATGCCGAGCGCGAGCTTTATCAGTCATCTACGGCAGCCGGCCCCAACGAGTACTCCGAGGGCACAGCGGGCCCCACCGAAGACGCCCTTCACGCTTCACCGGCACGCCTGCTTGATTAGCAGGCACCTGACGCGGGCGGGGCGTACGAGTTATTACTCGACGTCTTTCAGCTCCACGTCGAAAATCAGCGGGGCGTTGGGCGGAATACGGGCGCCGGCGCCCTGCGCGCCGTAAGCCATGTCCGCCGGGATGATCAACGTGCGCTCGCCGCCGACCTTCATCCCTTTGACGCCTTTATCCCAGCCTTCGATGACCTGACCGGCGCCGAGGGTAAAGCTGAAGGGCTGGCCACGATCCAGCGAGCTGTCGAACTTCTTGCCGTGATTGTCCGGGGCATCGGCATCATAGAGCCAGCCGGTGTAATCGACCGTGACGTCGGCCCCGGGCACTGCCGTGGCCCCCGTGCCTTCGTGGGTGTCGATGGTCTTGAGCTGGCTGACCGAAGCATCAGCGGCAAACGCTGCACTCGCGGACACGCTCAGCAGACAGATCGCCGCAAACGCGGCGGCACGGGCTTTAAACATCGATTTCTGCATGGTCGAAACGCATGGGGTGGTTGAGTCGACAGCCAGCATAGAGCATGCCACCGGCCCGGCGTTACGCAAGCGCGCCATCAACGGGCCCGGATCAATAGATTCTGATGGGCCATGCCGATCGTGCCCTGACCGTCGTACAGCGTGGAACTGGCCAGCCCCACGCCGTTGTTCTGCGCCACGGTCGCGGCATCCACGCCGATCCACTCGCCGACCGGCTCCCGATGGAGATAGAACGTCAAATCCGTATTGGCAAATATATAGCGATCGAACGGCAGGACCCAGCTCAGGCCGTTGCCGAAATCCGCGGCGGCAGCCGCACGCATCGCCGGCGTGGTGTGCTGGCCGGCGACCACCGGCTGGCACAACCGCAGCCAGGCTGCCGCCGGGCCCGGCGCCCGCGTACTGCCGCGGGCCACGAGAATCTCCATTGCAGCGTCGTGAAAACGCTCGCCCGTTGGCATGCCGGGGGTTTGAAAGCGTTCGGTGCAGGCCTGCGGTTCCGGGGTCAATCGCTGAGCCGGCGCCGAGGTCATGTCGACCTGGCTCTTGGCGATCATCAATGCCGTGGCACGCGCCACCGGCGCATCCTCATGCGTGATCACCAGATCAATACGACGCACGGTTCGGCCCTGCCCGGCAGTGGCGCTCACCCGAAGCGGCGCGATCGGCACGGGCCGGGTCAGCTCGAGCGTCAGCCGCGCCAGAAAGAACCCCGGCCCGGCCTCGGCCTGGGCCACATGGGCCAGCAGGGCGGCCGGTGCACCGCCGTGCTGCGCATCGTCATGCCATGGCCCGCGCGACAGCCCGGTGGGGCAATACAGGTCGTCACTGGAATGAAAAACGGCGCTCGGGCCGGGATGTGTCATGTTCGAACTCCAGTCGAAATCCATCGAGGCCCACTCTGCAGACGGCTTCTCGCCGCCGGGGCAGAGCCGTGGCGCTTACAGTGCCTGACGAGCGTAACCGAGCCGCGGCGCATCGGCCGGCATGCCCGGATGATCGCGCGATTCCAGCACCGCCCCGGCACGAACGTGGCCGGGGCCGTGTCTCGCCCGCTCGTGCAACACGGCCGGATCGGGACGATTGCGCATCAGGACGACCCAGGCGCCCGAGTATCAAACGATACCCGAGGCGCTGCGTTCGTTTCCGCGTGTCCGGGCCCGCAGCGGGGCCCCATAGCCTTAGTAGATGCCCCGGGTGTCCGGGGCTTCGAGACGCCCCGTATCCACGATCAGATTGATCGTGGCCAGCTCGTCACCCGACATCCGGTCCATCCCGTCGACAGCGGCGATGAAGCGGGCTCGCTCGTCGTCGCTGACCAGATCCTTCGTGTAGTCGGCCAGCTTGGCCTCGTAATCGGCGCGTTGCCAGGGCGTATCGCCGCCGGGGTGCGCGTTGGCCCGTGTCTTTTCGTCGGCCACTTCGGTGCCGTCGGCCAGGGTGACGATCATGCGCCCGCCGTAGGCCTGCACGTTCGGGTCCTGGTCGTGGTAGAGGTCTTCCCAGCGCTGGTCGAACTGGGTCTCGATCCGGGCCATCAGGGCGCGCAGTTCGTCTTTTTCAGGGCGCGTCATCTGATACGCGCGGTCCTTGTGAAACTCGCCGGTCTGAATACAGCGGGCGATGGCGAACATGATGCTGTGATCGAGCGTGCCGCGCGGGGAATCCGGGTCGATCTTCTGTGGGTCGTTGGCATCGGTGCCGATCACGTGGTGGGTGTGATGGCTGGTCTCCAGCACGATCTTCTCGATCCGATCCAGATCGATACCGTCGCCCTGCTTCGGCAAGCGGTCACGCAGCTGCAACGCCAGATCGATGATGGCCTGGCCCTGATATTCGAAGGCGTGCTGCTTGGGGTACGTCTTCATGATATTGGCAAGCGCATCGACGCCCGGCTCGGCCAGCTCGATCTTGTAGACCGCGCTGTCGTCGTCGCGCCCGTTGAGAAAACGACGAATGATGGAATCCACGCCCTCGTAGACCGGGTTCGGACCTTTCAGGCCGTGCATGGCGTGATGCACCGCCTTGATTGAAATTTCGGCAGAAAAACCGGGCACGAACTCTTTCTGGGCCCCGATATCGCCCTTGCGCGACTGGCGCGAGGAAATCGCGTTATGTACCGCGAAATTGATCGCGTGGTACGTCTGCTCGGTCGTCAGCCCCAGCATCGACGACAACCCCGCCGCCGTGCCGGCCGCGATATGGGTCATGTGATCGACCTTGTGCTTGTGCAGACAGATGCCCGTGCCGTCGCCCGTGCCGACAAGTGCCACATGCACCTCGTAAGCCACCACGACACCGCGCAGGATATCCGCCCCGCTTACGCCCAGCTGCTGGCCCACCGCGATGATCGGCGAGATATTGTCGTCCGGGTGCGAATACTCGGCCGCCAGGTAGCAATCATCGTTATCCAGAAACCGCACGGCCACCGCATTGGCAAAGGCTGCCGGCACCGGGGCGAATTTTTCCGTCAGCCCCCAGATCGTGGCGCTGCCTGTCCCCTGCGAGGCCAGCGCGTCGGCGCGTGCCACCCTGACCGCCGTCTCGTTGGCCGCTCCCAGCGCGATCGCCGCGTTATCGATGATGCGGTTCTTGGCCATTGCCACCGCCTCGTCATCCTGCGGCGCCTCCTTGGCGCGGGTGGCCAGCTCGGCCAGTTTCCAGGCCAGCTGTTGCTCGCGGGCCAGCTCACCGCTGGCTTTTTCGACGGCAACCGTGTGAATCGTAGCGGTCATACAACACATTCCTTCAGGGCGGGCCGACCGGTAGCGGTGGCAAAACGTGAAGCATCGATACTAAACGAGTTAGACGGATTTTCAGATAGGCCCGGCGGGTCGGCCCGCTTATCGCGCACCGGCCCGGTCGACACGGCGGCGGGGATCGGGCCTATCGTTGTTCCGAGCGGGCCCGATGTTCGCAGGCAGCGACGACACGGCCCTTCGAGCCAGCGCCCGAATCGCCCCCCGCGAAACGCCACGGCGTATCCGGCCGGCAACCCGAGCCGGCACGCTGCGAAAACCCGGCCCGCCTCGTTGCGCCTACAGGCGAGCCGCAAGACTGCATTACCCGGCACCAAGACAGCTCTCGGCCGACAGCGCGCTACTGCAAGACCTCCTCAAGCTTCACATCGAAGATCAGCGGCGCGTTCGGCGGGATCGACTGGCCCTGCCCCTGCGCGCCATAGGCCATGTCCGCCGGGATGATCAGCTGGCGCTCGCCACCGACACGCATGCCTGCGATGCCGCGGTCCCAACCCTCGATGACCCGACCAAATCCCAGCTCGAAGCTGATCGGCTGGCCGCGATCCCAAGAGCTATCGAATTTCCGCCCGTGAAGATCCTCGGCCTGCGGGTCATAAAGCCACCCGGTGTAGTTCACCGTCACACGGGTTCCCGGGGTCGCCTTGGCGCCGTCGCCTATCTTCGTATCGATGGTCTGGAGCTCGGTCACCGACGACTCGGCGGCCAGAGCCGTCGTTGTCATCAGGCCGGGCAGGCAAAACATTGCGGCCCCGACCAGGCCGGCCGTAGCAATCAATCCACGCATCGCGAACACCCACGCTTTCGAATCAGAGCGCAGCATAAAGTATCGCGCGGCAACCGCTTTGTACGTAC
>MDTG01148892.1_pt1 | contig 15442 bp, 15 predicted proteins | sample 811421 | NCBI WGS metagenome assembly MDTG01 (sample SAMN05326645, study PRJNA326480) | marine metagenome | isolation source: seawater | place: Pacific Ocean: South East | collected 2011
CCCCAGTGTGGTCCCACCCCAAGCCGCGGCCCCCAGTGAGGACCCACCCCAAGCCGCGGCCCCCAGTGTGGTCCCACCCCAAGCCGCGGCCCCCAGTGAGGACCCACCCCAGGACGCTGGGATCGGAGGGGGCGCGCCCATCGGCACTGTTCCCAGTGTGGTCCCACCCCAAGACACCGGAGGGGGCGTGCCCATCGGCACTGTCCCCAGTGAGGACCCACCCCAGGACACTGGGATCGGAGGGGGCGCGCCCCAAGCCGCGGCCCCCAGTGAGGACCCACCCCAAGACGCTGGGATCGGAGGGGGCGCTGTCGATGCGACTGGGGTGGCCACACTCACAACTCCGAAGGTAAAAACATTCCGCAAAAGACTGAACAATAAAACTCCAGAAGACCTACTCAAGGAGGCTACACGCAGGGACATTATCACAGCCGATGAAAGGGACGAACTTATGTCCGGCGTGACGAGCGGTGACCCGGACGCGCGTTCCGAACTTATCGAGCGGATCATCAAATTTGACATGGCACAAATCCCAGAGAATGAGAAGAAGATTGAGGAATACTGGGAGAAAGTCAAGGACGATAACGTCGACGTGCCCTTGGACATGATGATGGAGATTGCCAGCGAGTGTAGAAGAATCAGGGACATGGTGCTCACACCCGGACCGCAGAGGACTATTATTAGAAGTATATATACACAGTGGGCGATCTCGGGACGCAGACAAGTGAACAAACTCAGAAATCAAGCTCTCGATGCTTCGCCCGACAAACGGGAGCAAAACAAGGAATCGATCAGCAAGATCGGCGCGATCGATAAGATTTTCGGCGAACAAAACCTCGCGGGACAAGTTGATAAAGCCCTGGACACCATTTCACAGGCGCCCAATACAGTGTGCCGACAGGGCGTAGAGAGTGCCGCGAGATTTATAGACGATCTCCTCAGCCAAACAGACTCGGAAACGATCGCGACCTGGGTGGTGTCCATCATGGTGGAACTCAAATTATTTCTTGATGAACGTAGGCTGAACTCAGATGAGGATTTCGGGAATTTGCGAGAGTATTGCTGGTCTGCACTGCGGGACCTGGTCGAAGCACTGAGCCAATATCTCCAAACTCTCACTGGTGAAATTCGTGCATTATTAGAAAATTACGACGAGTACATGGAAACACTGCAAAGTTTGAACACTTTAGTACAGGAATCCATTCAAACTAAGGGGGGTAACTCTCTAATACTAGACACGGGTGGCAGCTAGCGATCACGCAGTAATCACGTGGTACACGCACGCCACCACCGCACGGACATCGGCCAGGTACGTGGCACGGTACTTGCCGCAAGCCTTCGCCAGTGCTGCGGTGCTGTGTACTCCATCGGGGTGCTCCAGGTACGGTCGAAGTGTCGCCACGATAAAGTCGGCCATCGCACCGGGGGTCGAGGCACACTCGAGTCCGAGCGCCTTCAGGGTCGCGGCAAACACGGACGCTGCTGTCGCATGGACAGCCTCCGCTTCGGCGCGCTCATCTGCGCCCATCCCCTCGTCGATCGCCGGTAGTATTTCAAAGCGGACATCGTCGACACTGTGTGTCTGCGGAAACAACAGGCGACCCTCGCGTACATTGCGCTGAAAGTCGACCATGCACACCGATGGACTCGTTGCCACTTGCGTTGTGTACCAGTCATTGACAGCACGATGCTCCTCCGCCGTGCTATCGTCGCTCGCACGGACATTTGAGGACGGCTTTCCGTTAGTGAAGAGACGCGACGCCTGGATGCACAGAGTGCTCGCCTGTCCGGTCAGCGAGGGGCCGGGTCCGGCGGCCACGAAACGCGCGTCCGGGTCACCGCTCGCGACACCGGACACAACTTGGTGGCCGCACGGGCCCTCGCCGCGGATCGTCGCCTCCACGTTCGCCAGCGCCGCGGAGGCGCTGGCGTAGAACGCCGTGGCCGACGGGCTATGGGGCCACGCCTGCACACGTGCCACCGCGGCCACCTTGGTGTACATTTGCAGCACGATATAGTCGTCAATGTCATTCAGCAGCGGATCGTGCACAGCCTCCAGTGCGTAGGCGTCCACCGCCATGTGCACGAGGCGGCATGCTGCCGGGGCACCCTGAAGAATGGCCATGGCCACCGCCATGCAGGCGGCCGACGACTCTCGAGCACTCTCGTTCTGTGTGCACAGCACTGTCACGGCCGCTCCGAGCGGTGTGTTCTTGTCGGTGATCTCGGCGGTGGTGCGCCACTCCATACCAGGTCGGGGGATGCCGTCTGCCCCCTGCCACATGGCGGGGACGCCGTAGCACTCCGCACTTTCCATCATCGTGGCGAGGGGGGTCGGCGCCAGTAGCGTGCTCGCTGCCTGGCTGTACTTCCACCTCTTCGGGAGGCTGGATTCGTGCTGTCGCTGTCGTCCAATCGCCGCGGCCACCTCCGCGTACAGGCGCACACGCCGTTCTTCTGGCGTACCGCACCCCTGTTGCAGCTCCATGTACGCTGCTGTGAACATGCGACGCGGGGCGGTCGCCGCGCGGGCCCGCTCGCTCGCACCGACGAGCGCCTCCTTCATCCCGTTGAGGGGGACCCGCATGGCCCCTGACTCGGCGGGGGGGCCGGTGGACGCCATCGCGGCGGCGAGCATGCACAGCGCAAGCGGCATGCGCGCGGCGAACTCGGCGTCCTTCGCGGTCTTGAAGACGATCTCGGGACTGTACTCCAGGAGCACCGGCGCCGATCGCAACGCCGTGGCAAACTCACTGATCGCGGTGGTGCCGAGAATCTGTATCGCCTCCAGCCATGCGTCGCCCATCGCCTGGCGCGCCGCCCGCATCGCCACCCCGGGGTCAATGCGCGCCATCGCACAGGTCCGCCCGACCGCCACCGAGACTGTCCTTTGCATACCCGCGTCTCCGTCTGCACCGAGTGCCGTCATGAGCGTGTCCAGCTTGACGCCGTCACCCAGACGGTACAGGGCCCACTCTTCGAACTTGTGCTCTGCACTGCCGTCGCTCTGCAGGGTTTCCATCGCCTTGGTGAACAATCGACTTGTCGCGGCGTTCATCACGGCGCTCGAGTACTCCGCCATTCGCGGGAGCTTCGTGGCGCCCTCGGTTGCAAACTCGCTCGGAAACACCCCCGCCGTGTCCGCCACAAAGTGATCCCAGAAGTGTGCCGCAATCGCCCCCGTGGGGAGCGCCGCCGCGGGCGCCTCGCCCTGTACAAACTGCGCCAGTTCAAAGCCCGATGCGAATCCCGCCTTCATCTCCTCCGCCAGTTTCGACGATGGTAGTACCCCTGACTCTTGCAGCCGTGCGATCGTGTGCACCATCACGGCCCAGTCCTCCAGCTGGACGCCCGCACTCGCCAGCTCGGCGCTCGCGCAAACAGATGTCAGCTTGGAGAGGTCATGCAGCGCTAGCGTCATATCGCGCATCCACCGGCACTCGTCGTTGTCACCGCCGGCCGTCCAGAACATCTCGCCCAGTGAACATGCATCGGCGTGCGTCAGAGCCGCCGCATCCACCGTTACCCCGCACAGCTTCTCCGGTACGGGGCGTGGGCCCTGGTTCACCACCATGCACTCCGCAAAGCGTGTGCTCCTCTCCTTCTCACCGTCGCGATTGCTCAAATACGCGTTGATTGCCAGTGTCTTGAACATGAAGCTGCGGCGAATCGCGTGGTACTCCGCCTCGCCCGTTCCGGATCGCCCCTCGCCGACCACCTTCGTCGTGTCGCATTCACGGTACATTGCCAGTACCCGCTCCACGGAGCCCATCACCGGGTTTTCGGACGACGAGAACCGCTGTATTTCATGCAGACGCACGGCTACGCTGCCCTCCTCCGAGCGTTCCATCTGTTCGCACAGTGCACTCGTCGCTTCGATGTCACAAATCAGCAAGTCGCCCGCCTTGCGATAGTCCTTCTCCGTCGTCATGCACCCTCCGGCACAAAGCGCCGATGCCATCCCCTCCCACAGCTCACAGCATGATCTCTTCGCACTCTCAGCCTGTGCGTCGGCCACGGAGCGTGTCTGTGCTAGCAGGGGGGCGGGGTCGACGGTGCGATCGTCGGGCTGCATGGCACTCTGCACTGTTCGTTGGCTGGGTTCTCCGTAGCCCGTGCTCTCTGACCTGCCGTACTCGGATGCTGCGTGGGACTTGACGCCCTCGGTCCATCGCCCTCAATTTGCAAAATATATTGGTCGCAGTACAACCACAATACGGTCCGGCCAAAAAAAACACAGCACCCCGTCGCTACCCACCGTGCATTCGAAAAAGGTGCCCGGTGTCGTCACGGGAGGTAGAGCTCGGCGCGACCGGTAGCGGGGTCAGCCTGGACGGCGTGCACAACTATCATACCACCGAGCGCCTGCGCGGCTGCGAGGGCGAGGTGGGGGTCGAGCGCCTCCCACGGGTTGCAGGGTAGCTCTGTGACGAGAAGTGTGGTGTTGGCAGCCGCGGGTAGCTGTGCAGACGTGGCCGCGAAGAGCCAGTGGGGTGCAGCGGAGAGCACAAGGGCGAGGCCCGCGACGACAACTCGCCACACGGTGGCGCGGGGCGCCAAGCGGTCCGCGAGTGCGGTGCCGTATGCGAGCGCGGTGACTGTCGCTGCCGCGGAGAGTACACGAAGGCCGTCCACGTCGCACGTCGGGACGAGGGCGCTCGCGTCGCAGAAGAGGGCGGCGGGGCTCGGGGCGGCGCATACCGCGCCTCCGATCTCGGGGCAGTCGTTGTGCAGGGTGACGACCGCATACAGGGCTATCGCCACGGCACAAACCGCATATCCGAGTCCCCGGCGCTCGCGCAGCCGCGCGGGAATCGGGGCGGCGTGGAGCGCCAGAGCAGCGCTGGTCGTCCGTGCCGTCTCCGCCGCGATTCGAAACCGCGCCAGTGCCTCGAACTCGTCGCTGATGCCTTCCGCTACCGTGTAGGGGACGGGCAGCGCCAGCAGGACGAGTTGATTCGGGGGGACCTCTCCGTAAGCACCGGCCCGCGCCGGCCCGAAGAGCAGAACGGTGGCCACGGCGTACACCGCGAGCGCCCCCTGGACCAGAGAGCGGCGCGGCGACGCGAGCGCACGCGCCACGGCCGCGGTGAATGCCGAGAGCACCCACGCGAGGAACACGACCTGTGCGGGGGCATCTCGCTCCGTCGGGATGTCGCCCAGCGGCTCGACTTGGAGGGCGACGACAGTGCATGCGAGCATGATCGCGGGCCAGGTTGAGCATGGGGGGCGGGCGCTCAGCGCCGCGGCGAGCACCGCCAGGGCGGCGGGGGCGGCGGCGCCCCAGCGGGCGGGACCCGAGTCTAGGCGAACGGCGGCACACGCTAGCGCCGAGTTGTTTGTGTACATTCGGCAAAATGCGGCTCGGTTTGATTCACGGTACAGAAATTCGGCGTGCGAAGGGCGCCCGCCACACGGGGGTGCCACATGCCCCTCGCCCCCCCCGGGGGCTGGCCCTATAGTGTGTCCCCTCGGGCGACCGTGTAGGCAGCGTATGCGATCAGGAAACCGCACGATGCGGCCCGCGCGGACTCGCACCGCCCGTGTACGGCGAGATCGAAGCACCCGTCGTCCAGCTGCTCGAAGAGCTTCGGATCGGAGCAGATTGCGGCGAGGGAGGGCACGGGGGCACCGCCCGGCTCGGCGACGAGCTCGGCCGCGGCGCCGCACTGCGAGATCTGGTCAAGCACGCGTGTGGCGTGTGCGTGCAAGCGCTCGGCACTCGCCTCGTGGTACACTTGTTCATACAGACGCCGGCGTGTCGCGAGAAGTGCGTCCACGCTCGCCGCCGCCTCGGGCGACGCTCGCAGGCGGTGCGACGAGTCGACCCACAGGTTGTCTATGATCTTGGTCACCGAGTAGGGCTCTATCGGAGCGAGACCGCTCACCACCGCATCGCGGCGCACATAGTCCATGCGATCCGTGTCCACGCCGAGGGCGCCACACGAGACGATCTCCGCCAGAGCCGCGCAGTAGCCCGCGGGGAGGTGGTGCGTCAGGGGGTCGATGCAGTGCTGCACGAACCGGATGTCCGAGTCCTCGAGGGTCGGCACGATCGTGGGCACAAACCGCGCCCCCCGGCGCTCGTGCGGCTCGACGCCCGTGCACCGGTCGAACGCATGGGACAGCGGCCCGTGGCCCACGTCGTGCAGCAGCCCGGCCAGCCCGACCAGCGCCACATCCCGGGGACTGACCAGGTCTGGGTGCCGTGCGCGCAGGATGCACGCCGCCTGGAGAGCGAGGTTGGCCGTGCCCACCGAGTGGTCGTAGCGTGTCACGGAGCGCAACTCGAAGAGTACGCCGCACTGGCGCACGCGGTGGAGGCGCTGCACCAGCGGGTGCAGTATCGCCTTGGCGACCACGGGGCGCCAGGGGTGGGGCACCCGAGAGAGGTCCATATCCTGGAATGGAGCGCACCCGTGCCCCTCCCCTTCGGGGACCGACCGTGCGCTGGTAGTGTGACGGTCGAAAAAACACGGGGCACCGAGTGGCGCCGGTGGGTCAACTGAGGTGTCGCACATGTTTCCCGATGAGGGCACATAATCACCTCGGCCGGTCGAGGGCCAGAAAACATGGGGCTACTAAGAAATGTTTGACCCGCTGAACGTCGAGCAGCTGCGGCGCACCAACCGCGGCCTCGCGGCCCTCCACGGCGTCCTCGCACTGGCGAGCCTCTTCCCCTCGGGGCTGACTTCGCGCCTCGCCACCCCGCGACCCGTGTGGTGCGAGGAAGGCTCGGAGCTGCACGCATGCACCTCGTGTGCGGCGGGGCGCACGGGGGCCACGCGTGACGGCGCCACGGGTCTGTGCACGGAGCTCGACTACGTCTCCCCCGTGTTCATCGAGTCCGTCAACATCCCACAGCTCTGCCTCGCCTTCTTTGCGATCACGGCGACGGCACACTACGTGTACGCTCAGCAAGCCGAGCGCTACCACGAGCTCGTGCAGCAGCGGAGGATGTGGTGGCGGTGGGTCGAGTACGGCCTCAGCGTGCCCCCCATGACCGTCATCCTCTGTGTGCTCAATGGCGTGACTGTCGACATGATCCTCATGCAGGTGGCCATCCTGGGGGGGATCACACAGGCCTTTGGGGCGGCGGCCGAGGCACTGGCCGCGGACGACTGTCTTCGGCAGGCCCAGCGGGTGCACTGCCTCGGCTATGCTCCCATCGTCGGGGCGCTGCTGCCGGTCTTTGTGTCGCTCGGTAACATGGGCACGGCGCCCTCCTTCGTACCCTTCCTGGTCCTGTCGCAGCTGCTCTTCTTCAGCTCGTTCGGGTTCATCCAGCTCGCCCTGTTAACGTGCTACGGCAATGAGGCGAGGGTCTACGCGCGCTGCGATACCGCATACCTCATACTGTCGCTCGCGTGCAAGACCTCGCTCGCCGGCTCGGTACTCGCAGCGTCCTTTGTGCTCTGACACGTCATGCGACCGAGCGGGGGCGGCTCGCACAGCAGCTCCACATCCCGCGGTCCCGCGGCGCGGCGCTCGTCGAGCGAAGGTGGGCCAGCTCCTCGACAATCTTTGCCTCCTCTTCCCGCAGCTGTTCGTATGTGAGTTCACCGACATCCACGGTTAGATCTACAGAGTCTTCGTGAGCCTGCTCGGTGGAGGGATCGATCGAGTCCATGGTTTGTCCAATACAATTGGTTTATTTTCGTGTGACGGTGCGCACATTCCACAAAAAGTTGAGCCCGGGAACCACGCCCGCGATGCACCCCCTGCCGTACCTGCCCGAGCCTCTCCTGCGCCTGATCGCGGAGCACGTGCTCGACCTCCGGGTCGAGGCCAGTGCGGGGCGCATTTTGTGCGAGCAGCTCGACGACGTCTGGCGGCGGGGGGACGAGGAACCCCGTCGTGCCGTCGCCACCGCTCGCGGCTGGCTGCGGGGCGACGATGCGCTGCTGTGGCGCGGCCACACGACGGCGCACGGGCTTCCGCGTATCACGGCGGCCCAGCGGCGGAACGTCGCGGCGCTCGGGCGCGAGCCGTGGCGCGAGACCCACCCGTACTGCTTCGCGCCGCTGCGCCGCGGCGAGGACCGCCTCGACATGCTGGATGACATGAACGGGTTCGGCGCATACTGCCAGGCCGTGTTGCCGTGGGGGCGCGCCGCGGAGGTGCGCTTCGTGTACGGGTGGTCGAGGGCGACGTTGATCGAGCGCCGTGTAGCGGTGTGGCGCGTGCCGCGGTACTGGATCGTGGAGTTTCCCGACGGGCTACAGGAGGGCGTCGTGACGCGCGAGCCGGGCGAGGCCGTGGACTGCACCGGCAAGCCGGTGCGACGTCTCGAGGACATGCGGGGCGACGTTACAGTGCTCGACGGGATGCCAGCAGAGGTGCTCGCGGCCAGCGTTGTGTAGTATGCACGGTCCCGCTCACAACAACGATATGTAGATACTCGAGATTCATACCGCCTCCTACTGACGTGCGAGTGTGCAGAGTAGTGGATATCATTTGTCACACGCCGCAGGGTCACGGCTCCGCTTAGCGCCGTCGCGATCGGGCTCCGCGGCCCCTCGCTTCTTTGTTCCTCTCGCCCCCGCACTTGCCGCCGCTCCCGGGAAGGCGTCCTCCTGCTCGATGAATAGCTGAGAATCGCAAGACCCCGCCTCTGACCCCGAATCGATAAATTCCGCAATTTCATATTCGTCATTCGCCATCGCCGTCTCCTCTTCGTGCCCCGTGCGCTTTCGAGTTGTCACTGACACGACTGCTGATTCACTGGTCGCCTCGCTCCCCACAGCTGCATGCCCAACTGGCCGTGCAAACACATACGAATACGCGTCACTGCCGTCGCGGTACTGCCCTGTCTTTGTAATATCATCCACCCGTGTGCAGCCCCGTCCACGGACTATTTTCTCGACAATGTGCAGCTCCTTGATCGCGGGTGCCGTGTAGCGAACAAATCGGTGCCTCCCGTGCGCTTGCATCGCATGCGCCACCAGCGCCGACCCGACCCCTCGGCCCCGCGACCTCGCGGTGACTGCGATATCGATCACGTACAACGTTTCTTTCTTCCGCCCCCGCACGTCGACGAGACGCGCCCTCCGCATCTTCTTGACACTCGGTCGATGGTCGAGCATCACGGTTGTCATGTAGCCACACACATTCCCTCCGTCCACTGCCACCACTGTTTCTGGTAGCAGCAGCTCGTGCGTTGCCTTGTCATACTCCTCGAAATTTACCTCCGTGTCGATGTCCCATATCGAACCCACGTCCTTCTCTGCCGCCTTCCGGATGTGCAGCCCCTGAAACTCGTCTGCCACCCACTTACCCTCTTGGATCGTACCATTCTTGCTGATCAGCGTACCACTCCCGCATCGCTTCCCTCCATCCCATTCGCCCTCGTACATGTCCCCATTCTTGTACGACATCTTACCGTGCCCGCATCGCGTTCCCATTAACCACTCCCCCTCGTAAATGTCCCCATTCTTGTACGACATCTTACCCTTACCGTCTTCCATCCCGTCCATCCACGTTCCAGTATACACATCGCCATTCTTGTATATTTTCTTTCCATTCCTCGCCCTCTTCCCATTCACCCACTCGCACTCGTACGTCGTCCCATTCTTCAGTGTCAGTGTACCAGTCCCGTGCTCCCGTGTTCTCGCCCATTCCCCCTCATACACATCGCCGTACTCGTATACCATCTTTCCCAACCCTTCTTGTCTCCCTTTCTTCCATTCACCCTCGTAAATGTCACCGTCGTCCCTTTTCCGTGTTTTAGGAAACTCATAAACGATCCTGCATATACTCCACCATCGCCGTATTTCACCTTGCCTGTCCCGTGCAACGCCCCATTCACCCACACTCCTTCGTACACCCCACCCCCTGGTTCCCGCTTCCTGCACACTGTCAACGTGCCCTTCCCGTGCCTGACATCATCTTGCCACTCCCCCTCGTACACATCTCCGTTCTCAAACACGCACTTGCCCTTTCGAAACGCCCCGTCCCTCCACTCGCCCGTATAGACGTCGCCACGGGGACTGACGTACCTGCCGGTGCCATCCTGGAGTGTGATCTTGACCTCGACCATGCTCCCGCTCTTGCTCGCCGTCGTCCCAGTTGTCTTGTCTGTGCACGTTAGGGCCCGTGTTGCAACAAGAAAAGTTACAATTGGTCGCAATTAAGCTTGAAATTGAACAATCACGACCAAGTTTTGATACATGGATGCCCCGACTCCCATGTCGTACCAGACTCGGTAACTGCGAGCGAAACGATGCGCATGGAGCTGCTCGCACTTCCCACGGAAGTCCTCGCACGGGTGGCTGCCCATGTCGACCCCGGCGACCTCCTCTTTTTCGCACTCGCCCATCCGTCACTGCACAGCGTGGCCCGGGGCAGCTGCGAGGGCATGCGGACACCGGTTCGCGCCCTCGGCACCGTGGGCCGGCTGCGATGGGTGCGCTCGCTCGCCCCGGAGGCGCAACCCCAGTGGGTGCGCCGATGGGATGCGAGGACGATGGACAGGCTCGCCGCGATTGACGCGGTGGAGTGCATGACATTCGCACGGGCGGGCGGTATGCAGTGGGACACATGGACGTGTGCGACGGCGGCAGAGCACGGGAAGCTGCGGGCGCTGCAGTACCTGCGCGATGCGGGCTGCCCGTGGGACGACCGCACATGTGCGATGGCGGCACGGGGCGGCCACGGGGCGGTGCTGTGGTGGGCGCGCGACGCGGGCTGCCCGTGGGACGCGTTCACGTGCGCACAGGCGACGCGAGGGCGCCACTTTGCGCTGCTCCGCGAGCTGCGCGAGCGCGGGTGCCCGTGGGACCATGAGACATACCAGCTGGCAAAGGCGGACTCGATACGGCGCGGCGATGCGCTCTCCAAGGAGATACTGCAATGGGTGCAACAATACGAGTGCCCGGAACTGCCACCGTACGTCGAGTACGGGTACAACCCCGATGCCTGGTTCAATGACAACACACTGGGACTGTTCGAGGACAGTAGTGAGGACGATAGTGGTATCGATGAATAGAGTTGCCAAAAAATTTTCAGGAAATTACCCCACCTCGCACACACACCGCACTAGCCATGGCAGAGCTGCCGACGCTACCGCCCCTCGAGGGCGTCGAGCTCCCGACACTGCCCCTCGCGGAGCTTGTGACCGACTTCCACCTGATTGTGTGCCAGTTTGCCATCCAGCGCGGGGGGGAGCTCACGAGGGTCCGCGAGAGGCTCGGGCAGTGGGTGGCGGCGGGCGGCGGGCGCCTCGCCGAGGCCGTGACAAAGTCGCAGTACCTTTTCGCCCTCCGCCGCGGCGGGGAGCTGGGGGTCACGCCGGGCGACTTTCTCGTCGCCGTCTACGCACGGCTCCATCGCCACCTCGATCTCCTGTTCGACTCGATGGCAAACTGCGGCACGGACCCGGTGCGCCTCGCGGAGGAGGTAATCGCACAGGACGATGGGCTCGCCGCACTGGAGTCGGTCGAGCTGCTGCGGACTCGCCCGCACATCATCGCCTCGGGCGAGCGGCCTTGTAAGCGCACGTGTCGCCGCGACGAATAAACCGTCGGGACTATACTAGCTCGTGCGCTATATCAAAGTGCTTTGCATTCATGCCAACAATACACTCTAGCGGGAGGCCTTTGCTTGCTTCACCGCCTCGTCGTCTTCAGTGCCTGTCAACCCGCCACTATTTTTCGCCTCGTGCCAAAACCGTTGCCCTGCCCCATCGATAGGCGGCGGCTCATCCGGGGGCGATGGCCCTCGTACGGGCGGTGACACTTTGGGCCTGTCTCCCGATCCCTTCTCCGAGTCAGCGACACGCTTCGGCGGGGGTCACCATCGTGCTCGGGTGCGGGTCGTTTGTTTGCAAAAATTGACGCAGGGCTGAATGCGGCAGACAAAGTTTTGGCGATCACATCTCTTTCGTCCAGCGAGGGTGGCTTAAACCACTTGTCTAACCTGCTCAGCCACTTTTCTGATAAATCGTGGTATTCGGCCCCCCGTCCATTGCGATGGTATGGATTATTGTACTGCACGGCGTTCTCAAAGATCAATCGCATGTCGCGCTGGAAGCCAGGGGGCACAGTCTTCGCAGGCTCTGGCCGATACTTGCCTGCATCCAAGTTCCTACGGACCTGCCCCAGGTCCATCGGCTTCGCAATGGTTTGCTGATAGTGTTTCCAAACATATGGGAATTCAACCGCAATCGACTTGCGCGCCCACTTCACCTTTTTCCATACCTTCCGCAGTATCTTGTACGCCTTTCCAACAGATGGCTCCTGCGTACGGGAAATAATAACGGAAGCCAACGCCTCGCCTGTGATGAAAGTCGCAGTCAGTTCTGCTAAGTCAAAAGGAACCTCTAGTCGGCTGGCGTAGATTGCACCCTTGAAGTCAGTACTGAAGGAAAAATTCCCCATTCCCACTGCCAGTTTCGCAAGTGTCAGTCGCAGTTTTGCACATTCGAGCGGTAGATCTGTGCGTCGTACAATATGCACCGCCGTACTTTCGAGTTTCCTTTCGAGCCACTCGAAAGGAATCCATTTCAACGCACACGGGTCGTTCCGAATGGCAGCGAGTAGAATTTCTGGGTCATTCATCAACGAACTGGCCGCATACTCGATGGATGCGCCACAGGATGTGACAGCCGCGTGAACAATCTCGCGGTCCGAAACGAGTGTGGAACATGCCCATTGTAATGCAAAGCCGTGCTTTTTGACAGCCAAGAGAACAATGTCACGGTCACGACGGCATCGCGGCCCCGCAAATTTAAGCATATACCCTAGCTGGGCGACCGCAGCACGGCACAATTTTCGATTGTCGCGGAACCGAGCCTTCACCCACTGCAGCACGCGTGGCTGACGCATGGTAGCTTCATATACGAATTCCACGCTTTCTTTCAACTCCGCCGAGGCGTGAGGAAGGCAGTCGGGTGCCAGAAAGACCATGTCAAGCAAGAATTGACGGTCCCTCAGTAGCTCGGACGTAGCGTGCTTCAACGCAGACGCCTTGCGGAGCACGGCCTCCTTGACAATCTCGCGATCGGAACGAATGATGTCCGCGGCGTATCGCAGCGCGAGTGGGTTGCACTCGATCGCAGCGCGTACTATCGTCTCGTCTGTGCGCACACTCCATGGAAGGTTCCGCAGCTCGTACGGTGAAGATTGCAGGATCGCAATGATAAAGTGCTTTGGAATCGATAGGGCTTCACTCATCGCGTCCATGCCCATGCCGGCCGCTGCAGAGCGCGCACACTTGTACTGATCAAGACAGTTGAATAATTTAAGCTGGTCGCGAATTGTAATCATTTGTACAAGTGTTTTGGTCACTTCGTCGGTTTCACACGGGACCCACGCGCACGCCCCCGCCCCCCGTGCACACGCCGCTCGTACTCGCGGCGTGCCACCTGCTCGGTCTCGCGCGTCGCCTCGAGGTTGCGCACGCTCTCGGTGTTCTTACCCTGGCGCTTCTTGTTCCAGCGCAGGGCGAGCGATCGCGAGGGCGGCGCGAAACGAAAGTCTCGGAGGCTCCGTGTCACACACGCCGACTTTGGTTTGTATCGAACGTTATTACTAGTGAAAAACACGAACGAGTAGCGCTCTCCCCCCTTCGTGGCCATCGTCGCATGGGGGATAGTGCCGTCGAACCAGACCCACTTGTTCATGACCTCCAGCACGCAGCTGTGCGGTGCATCGCGGTGCTTGTTAGCCGGGAGCCGCACAAAGAGGTCGCCACCCGTCGCCCCGGGGTCGGCGACCACCAGCATGATCGACTTGCCAATGTTGCCCCTGTCAATGTGCAGCTTGCCCGGAAAGTTTTTGTTCATCTGGATGTTTGTAAACTTAAAGTCAGGGAAAGTGTCACACACGAGCGCGTTGAGGGAGCGGATGAGGCCGTCGGCGCCCATGCGCTCGAGCTTGAGCAGGTTGGCGTGGACGCCGTACTCCTTCGCACCGTAGGCCGTCGAGATCCCGACATTCCCCGACCCGGAGACGGACACACTCTGGTCGTGGGTCACCCCCGTCGCCACGCGGCGTTCGCGGAGGAGGTGAAAGTCAAACTCCTTGCTCTGGCGCAGGATATCCTTGGCGACCCGCGCCGGCAGCGGGGCGACGCAGAACTCACGCGCCATGAGGTTCTTTGTATTGCACTTGGTCAGTTTGCACCGCATCGACCTTTGCTACATGCAGCCTAATATAATGGCTATATATGATAGATCCATGTACGTGTTCTCAAGTGACGAATTCATTACCCTCGGTACCCACACACGTGGCAGCATGCGTCAATCTCGCCCCCAAACTCCCCGCGCACAAGCATCCGCCCCTGCCCGCACTGCTCGCACACCCGAGCACACTCGAGCTGCTGCTCGCGCCGCATGCGCTCGCGCCGTTGCTCCGCCTCCGCCTCGCGCCTCCGCCGCTCCGGGTTCAGCTCGGACGGCCGGTCCGCGAGCATCGTGGCGACCTTGGCAATGAGTCGATCTGCCGTGGCCGCGCCTCCGGTACATGCGACCGTGCGCCTTTGTATATTCCCAGCCCACCGCAGGTGGTCCTGCAGGTGTTTGCGTTCTGCTTTGACTCGCATCGACGCCGTAGCCTGCCTCAGCATGCGGCCGAAGCGCTTGCGCTGGTCTCGTGGCATGTGGCACGGGTGGACACATAGGGGCAGCCCGGCGGCCCGGAGGAGGCGCTCGGCCGTGTGCGTGCTCGTGCGGAGTGCGGTGGCGAGCTCGGTGGTCGGGCTGCGGTACGAGGTATGGCGGCCGCCGCGCTTGGTGATGACCCGTGTACGCATCATCGCTACACCCGTCGTCTGGCTTGTGGCTCTCGACTACGGCTGATCGAATTCTCTGCATATGTTGTCAAAAAATTGGTCGTAATACTGCAAACCGGCATGGGCGACGATCCGTGCCCTATCTGCCTGGGGGAGATTACCCGCCGCACAACGACTTCATGCGGGCATGTCTTTTGCGAGAGCTGTATCGGGGTCGCACTGCAACGTGATCAAGACTCGGCATGTCCCATGTGCCGCGCCCGTGTGACGTCGTTCGCAGTGTACGACGGGGCAGGCCCACGCACGTGGCGTGTAGTCCGCGGACCCGGTGAACGGCGCGTCGTGCGTACCGCTCGAGTCTACCAACAGGACCGACCGCAAATGGCCGTGTATGTATTCTGCATTGTAGCCATGATGACACTCGTATGGATGCTGGGCGATACCACGTGTGCGGAAATGCACTCGCACACGCCGGGTCTATATAGCTGCACAGTGGGAGCGGCACGGTGCTATTTTGATGGGACGCCGCAGGAGGCGGGAATCGAGTGCAACTCGGGGTACGACCCGCCCTAGGCAGCCCGCGTTCAATCACGCCCTGCTCGTCTATGGGGCGGAGATCAAAGGCAATGATCTTCCGATCGCCCCGAGCAACTGAGCCCGAGGCCGAGGCCGAGGCCGAGGCCGAGGCCGAGGCCGAGGCCGAGGCCGAGCC
>MDTG01093563.1_pt1 | contig 15441 bp, 17 predicted proteins | sample 811421 | NCBI WGS metagenome assembly MDTG01 (sample SAMN05326645, study PRJNA326480) | marine metagenome | isolation source: seawater | place: Pacific Ocean: South East | collected 2011
ACACCAATTTAGTTTTTCTCGCATGAGATCATTATCAGAGCTTCTACCCCGCACACCAGTCGGACCATCAATATGATTAATATCGACTTTCTTGTTAGCGACATCACTGACAATTTCCACTAACTGATTGATGGTTACCATTTCCTCCGAACCAATATTCATTGGTCCCATGAAATCACTTTCCATCATTTTTCTCATCGCATCAAGACACTCATCAATATAAAGGAACGAACGAGTCTGCTCTCCATCCCCCCACATCTCAATTCTGGACACCTCCCCGTTGTAATGTGCAACTTCTGCTACCTTACGACACATAGCAGCGGGAGCTTTTTCTTTGCCATTGTTCCAAGAACCCTGAGGTCCAAAGATGTTATGAAATCTAGCGACTCTAATATCAAGCCCGTAGTTTCTATTGAACGCGAAGTAAAGTCTTTCACTAAACAACTTCTCCCACCCATACTCACTGTCGGGTGCAGCAGGATATGCTGAATCTTCAGAGCACTTTGGGTTGTCAGGATCTAGTTGGTTATATTCTGGGTACATACAAGCAGAAGATGAGTAAAAGATCTTTGGTGGATTCTTAAATTCACTTGCAACCTTAGCAACATTAAGATTAATCATAGCGGAGTTGTGCATAACATTTGCATCATTATCTCCAGTAAAGATATAACCTGCACCACCCATGTCCGCAGCAAGCTGATAAACTTCATCAAAAGTAATACTCAAATCACCAACGGCAGCTTTCATTGCACGGCGAACATTTCGTTCACTTCTAAGATCAAGAACCTGAAAGTCGTCACAAGGTAGATCAGTATATTCGTGCTCCTTGATATCAACGCCACGAACCCAATAACCTTCGTCCTTTAGTCTTTGCACTAAATGACCACCAATAAAACCACCTGCTCCACAAACTAATGCTGTTTTCATTTTTTTCTCCAAAACGAATAAATTCCTTTGTCAATTTCAAATTTATCAAAATCTCGACGCTCTCGATTTTCTTGTTCCTTTGCCCAATTCCACATTTCAGTTAGACCATCCTTTAACGATGTATTGTCAACATAATCTAAAAGATCAACTGACTTCTGGTGAGTGGACCACGCGAACTTAGCTTCGTGTCTTTCTTCTAGATGTTTTATTTCACCACCACCCATAACCTCTAATAAAATATTAGCTGCTTCTTTGATTGAGTATTCTTTAATTCCACCTAGATTAATAATTTCTTTTGATGCTCGTGGATCTATTGCGGCTTTCCACAATGACTCGACACAATCATCAATATAACTAAATGCTCTTTTCTGTTCACCGTCACCGAAGATGGTTAGTGGTTGCCCATTTAAATGTTGATACATCCAAATACCTAAGACGTTCCTGTATTTGTCCCAAATATTTTGTTTGATACCATACACATTATGTGGACGAATAATACACCAATCAAGATCATGTTGCTTCCCAGCTATTTCTAAGTCCTGCTCACACGCGGACTTTGCAATACCATATGGATCGATAGGTTTTCTTGACATATCTTCTGAGAAAGGTGGATTCTGATCTCCATACACAGCCATACTTGAAGTGAATACTAAACGCTTAACGTCATGATTGATACAATTATTAATAACATTAGCTGTACATACTGTATTATTTTGATAATTGTAGCTACGAATGAATGGGCTGAGTCCCTCTGCGGCATAAGCTGCAAAGTGAAAAACATAATCTGGTTTTTCTTCCTCAAACACCCAATTCAAATTATCTGAATTTAACAAATTTTCCTGATGTCTATTCCAGAATTTAACTTTGGGATTTACATTTTCCTTATAACCACCAGACATATCATCAAAACCAATGACCTCATAGTCGGGGTGATTTTCAATAATCCAATCTGCTAGGCGGGATCCCAAAAGCCCTGCTACACCTGTAATCAATACTTTCATTTTAAAAAGTCACTTTCTCTTTTTTGTGTGGTTGCTGTACTGTATATGCTTTATATGGTTCTATTACTTTATATTTATTATTAGTTTTGTAACAAGAATAATCAAAACTCAATTGATCCCTATAACTAAACTGAGCAACCATAGACCACCACTGTTCATTTAGTTTTGCTATTTGTGGAGTATTTCTTCTTACCAATAGATGACATGCACCAAGACCATTATTTTCTGGATAACCATTAAATCTCATATGCGCAACTTCATCATCAACCACATCAGGATCCTCATATTTTAACACATCACGTATTTCTTTAGCCTCAGCGTAAGCACACGATCGGTATGGATTTTTATGTAGAGCGATATCGTGATCCGTTAAAAACTCATCAATAAAAAACTGTGGGTGTCTGTTGATAAACATATTTGAGTCAACGTAAATTGTATAATCATAGTTCGGAAAATATAAATGTGAGTTAATTTTTGGATGTCGTGAAGTCTTTCTAACTGTATCAGATGTCAACATTGGAGCCTTGAGTTGCCAACCCGACACACTTTTCGGCTCCTCTTCGTCTGTTATCATGAATAAATCAACTCCCGGAATTTCCGGTACTGATATACTTTCATCATATCCACCTATGTTCACAGTGTAGAGAGCTATCCTCATATTTCTACTTGCTTCCAATTGAATCGAATATAGTCATCTGACCAATCCACTTTTCCAGATTTTTTTTGCTCTAACAATTCAGAATTCACAAAGCAATCTCTCTCAATATCAGATTCACCATCCGAGTCGATTGTAACATGTAAGTCATATCCTTCATGAACCACATAATTATCTTGACTCGCTCTCCAGAAAAAAGCAGGATCGTTCATGCCATAGTCTTCACAAAAATCTTCATCCCAGGCACCGATACTCCAAAAATCATCTTTTCGAATCATGAATTGACCGGGAGTTATTTTGTTAGCGTTACTGATTGATGTTCCATTTGTTCTATAGAACTTATAAATGCTCTTGTCTGGTGCCGACCCAATCAGTTCCAGAAGTTTGCTCATGGTTTCCTCTGGAATGATAGTGTCCATGTCTTGTTTGATAAACCACTCAGTTTGAGTTTTATCGGCACCAAGATTCACTGCACCCGGAACATTAAAATAAACGTCATCGGTAACTCTGTAGACATTAAGATCAAACTCACAATTAGAAAAATCAAAATCTTCTGTAGAATTTTTCATCGAACAATCATCTACCAAAATAAAATTAACTTTATCTCTCAGATCCTTTGAATATGAATTCCAGTTGTCAATCTGCTTCCTAAGCATTTTATCCTGATTATAATATGTCATAACAACTGTCAGTTTCATGTGAGTAAGTATCCTTCTCGTTGCCCTTGATTCCAATAATAACCAAAACCGTGCTCACCAATCATATTTTCATAAAGTGACATCATCGACTCGGGTTTCTTTTTACCATCATCACTTAGAACATGATCAAGACAAATAATACCAGATTTAGCATTTTTTCTAGATGCTAGATAAATATCATTTGCATGTACATCATAACTAGATTTACCGTCAATATATACAAAAGAGTATTCAATCAATTGTATCAACGCATCCGACATTTCTGTACTAGAATTTTCCAAGTGAAGGTGTACTGTGTCACCATATGGTTTTGTATTCGTTAAAAATTGAAAATAGTTATCGGTTAACTTTTCATTTCCACTTGTAGTTTTTCCAGTATTATATGGATCAATACAAGTAACCTGCCTATCATACCGAGCAGCAACCTCAGCAAGAATAGCAGTAACTCGACCCTTACCACACCCAATCTGTAGAATATCACCCGAATGCCTCTGTAGTGCATAATCGGCTGTCGCATATATCCTAGCATTCTGTTGCTTGATTCCAAAATTAATTGGTGTCTCCAAGAAAGAATCTCGAACTACTCTTCTTGGTTCGTGATATTGTTCACATATCATTTTAACTTTATCTATCATAATTATCCTATACTAAAAGTGTATTTTGAAATACTATTTGATGCCTCTCGGCGTGAATTTGAATATATTTTTTGACCACCTTGGGTTTCAATATATTGAAACCCTAAATTATTTAGTGTGACATTAAAACTATCGACCGAGTATGCACCAGAATACTGCATTGATTCATGTTTACCATTCTCAACAGCCAAATATTCAACTCTATCTAATCTATCTTTTCCGCTCAAAACTACTTGTTCATCATATCCCTGACAATCCATCTTTACCAAATTGATCACTCTATCTTCTGGAATCATGTCTATTAGTGCAGATAGAGTCATTACTCTAACAGGAACACTTCTTGCTATCGGTTGGTGATACTCATATTCTGTGTTTGGTTTTAGCAAACTACTTTTACCGTCACGGACTGACAAATTATATTCCATAAACTTTTCACCATCACCAATAGCACAAGGTAAAAAAGAAAAATTATCAAAAAATTCAGGAGAAATTGCATGATCCAAATGTAGTGGGTTTTTGCCTTTAGGAAGGATCTGTGTGTGATACCACATCGCAAGAAATGACATCCACATTCTAGGATCTGGTTCGACAGTAACAATAAATGTTTGTTCGTTCATATTGTTATGAGTGTTTGGTGCATGATAAGAGGCACCTATGTCAAACATAATTCTCTCTACAGAGTCCGGAATTACGAACTTTCCATCCTTCGTATTTGGTATTGGTATATCAAGTGTGAAGAAATCTTTTTTCATACTGACAGTCCAACTTTCACACCATCATCATAGAACAATTTACTCTTAGCTACCGACGCAGTTTCTAACTCAACACCAAATCTATTTGTCTTTCGTAGAATATCACCCGGCACTGTTACGATATTAGCACCACACATTTCGGCTTCTTTAATGCTAAACAAACGCTGACAACCAGCCCACAGAATTTCTACATTATTATGAAGAGCAAATACATCAACAGCAGCCCGCACATACCCATCAGGGCATTTTCCAGTGTCTGCTATACCACCCGCAAAGACGGAAACTATCGCTGGAGTTTTTTTATCAAATACACCAGAGAGAGACTCAATCTGCTCTAACGTATAAATTGTCGTGACATTTACTTTCTTACCTTCACCATGCAATCTACTGATAATGTCAACAGTGCTTTCTCCCAAGGGTGATACAATAGGAATTTTAACATAAACATTATCTCCCCACGTCAATATTTCTCTAGCTTCTGTTTCAATATCTTTCAAACTAGATCCGACAACCTGAAAGGAAATCGGTCTACCATTCGCACATTCCAAAGCATCGTTTGCAAATTCTTTATATGAAACCCCCTCCGCGATAGAGGCTGCAACATAAGAAGTATTAGTTGTAAATCCAACGACATCGGGGTGCTTATCATATTCACCAAACACTGCACCATCATAAAAAATCTTTACGCTCATTTACTTTGCTCCTCAAGCACTTTATTCAACCAAACAATCGACATCAATAATGCAAACAAACCATGTTCCCTACTAACTTGCATTCTAAAAGGTATAAAACGTATAAAATACATTGACATATAGAATGCACCTTTCATCTTAGTTGTTTGGGAATCATCTGTCAAGACTTTAGACCATTTTTCTAAAATCGTTTCGACAAAATAATCATCATAATCAAAATATTCACCTACACATATAGTATTATTTATACTCGGATCTACAACTAAATTTTCTTTATTTTTCCACTCAGAATACCTAGACATTATAGACTGACACATTTTACCTAAATCTAACTCAGCAGCATCAACATAGTCTGAACTGTCCATATCGATCAGTTTTAAGTCTCCTGATTTAGATATCATAACATTCTCTAACGTAAAGTCACCATGAATGGGTCTGAGATGCTTTGGTTTGAGTAGTTTCAGATCAATCCTAGAAAGCACTTCGCGAAGACCATAATATGGTTTATTGTTTATGAAAACTTGATCTCTATTAATGAATGGATCCAATTCGGGATCTTGTTCGTATATCTTTAATTTTGGATAAATCTTTACATCCAAATGTCTACGAAGCCAAGATAGACCTTCAACTTCACGTTTAAACGAATATACCGACTCATTCATATTTTCAATTAAATTTACAATAGAGAATATAGTCTGTGGACTTTTATTTAATTCCGCCAGCGGTGTGTATTCGTCCAAATATTCCATATCATAATAAAAATCATATTGATTATCCTGAGTTCGTAAAATATTGGGAGTGCTACCCTCCCACATAAAACCAAGTCGTTTTAAATCATCTACCTGTCTCTTTATCTTTTCATAGTGTATGATGTTTTCATCAGACTTAATCACTTGCTTTCTGACAAAAAACGATTCACTATCTTTAATTAAATATGTTGTAGCAAAAGAGTTTCCTTTGAGAACATCAACAACTTCCAAATCACTGTGTTTTGTATATTCATCTATATCAATACCAGAAACACCACCATCTCTAGTAATTTCTGCTCCTACGGCTTGTGGAGTAAATAATTTAGATGGCTTTCGATCATTAATTACAACTCTAGGGCCTGATGGAAGACCCATAACCAACTGGTCATAATCAATCCCAAAATGGCATAGCATGTTTACAGTTTCAGTTCTAGTTTTTTCACTGCGAGCTGTCGTCAGAATTACCTGATGTCCATTTTTCTTCCACTTGGATAACTCATCAATTCCAGACAATGTGACGTTAGTGTTTAGATTAGCATCGGAATGTGGTTCATGTTTCACTAGCGTCCCATCTATATCACAAAAAATTGTGCATCTTTTTCTCAAGTAGTTTACATGGTTTTCCAGCATGTCAGGATCACCATAAAAATATGCTTGATCTATGTCAACTGTCTTCATCACTCTACTTTCTTTTAGCATGGACGAAAGACAGTCTGAGACATATATCCCATCAGCAGAAAAACAAGAAATGTCTTTGAAGTAAATACACCCTATAATTCCTCTGACATCAAAGTGCTCCGACTCAATCTTCTCTTTCTCACATATCATTTTGATATTATCACCATCACACACAACTTTAGACCAGTTCTGATATTCATCATCTTTGAATTTCCATACTGGAATTATACAATCTGGATTGGTGTCTAATTTTTTGAAGATGGGATCGACGTTTAAGCTATGGTCACAATCACATATGATACACGCACCACTTAAATTTGCAGACTTAATCGTTTCATATGGACCCTTTGTTTTGTTCTTTAACTTAATAACTCTAACATTGGGATGGTCAATAATATTCTTCAGTTTTTCCTCAACAGAAAACTCAGTATCTTGTTCCTCTGTACAAATAAATGTAACTGATTCAATATTGTCTTGCCATTTTTTAAACGGTCTATAGGTTACCTCAATGAAAGTAGTATCTCCTATTTTCATAAAAGGTTTAAAGACACCACCAAATCTAGATCCCTCACCTGCGACTGGGAAAACTAAATTCATAGAACACCCCTGTCTTTAATATTTACATCATATCCATTCAACAATTCCAATAGCTCGTTACCATGTTCGGTGACATACCATTTACCCCTACGAACAGCATTCATGGTAGGAAATATTCTAGATCTGTACGTTACATTTTTAGGTGGTAGTGCTAAATCGTTATTGGGATCCCACCAGTAACACCCACGCATATCATTATCGATCATCCATTGATGTGTTTCTGGACTCTCTAGATCTCTAGTTTTTTCACCACTCAACTTTGCTGTGTTTGATGTGGCGATGTTATTTTCCAACAGGTATTTAAATTTATCTTTATCCCATAGTGTAGGCTGACCCACATACTGTCTACTTTCATCTTGTAAGTACTGTATGCTTTGATACAAAGAATATTGCTCAACATCTAAAAATCTATTACTGTGCTCTTCGAATCTAGAAACAGGAACACCTGATCTAAGCAATTGAGCGAAGCACAAATTGGTTGTATCCAAAACGGTACGCAAATCAATTATATTCTCAACATACACATCACCCACAACAAAATTATCATCGTGAGTGTATATCACATAATCATCTTCAATTTGATTCAAACATTCTAACGTCTTTTTTGTCCAAATGGGTCCATCTGTGTAGATAACGGGAGTCACCCAATTTGGTAGTGGTTTATTCACTTTATCAGTGAACAAATAATAATTATCAAAAACACATCCATTATGTGGTTTGATATGCTTTTCTATCTGAGAAAATGTTATATCCCAGAGATCATCATACTCTGAGTGTGAGTAGGCAAAATAACCAATATTATGCATGATTTAATTCTTTACAAATAGCCAATCATTATTGTCAGAAAAAGCGTAACCAGTATTGTCAGGCCAATTATTTATTGTGCGATGACGAGTATAACCAAGATCAGTGAGTTTGTTTACTAATGATTCGGGAGGTAACTCAACACATATAACTTTAATATCATATTCATCGAAGGGAAAGTCACGCAAAACTAATTCTTCAGCACCCTCAATATCCATGCTCAGGAGATCAATTTTTTTAGGGGCATTAGCTACCTCTAGTATGGTAGTCAACTTCTGGCTTTCAATACTACCAGAACCAACTGTTGTTATTGTCGATCCGGTATGGTTTTCCTTAAACTCCACCATATCTCCATTACCCATCACGAAGTTAAAACATTTTGCTTTTCTTCGCAATGAACATTTCTGAAATGCATCTGTTCGAGCTTCAATACAAATTCCATTCCAACCTAAGTCTCGCTCAAGTAAAAATGTGTTGCTCTTATACAATCCATCAGCAGAACCAATATCCACATAAAACCCATTCTTCTTTCCTTCGAAAAGATGATCTCTTAAATAAATATCTTGTTTATCTGCTGCATACCACTCACGCTGTAATTCTAAGTCAGTCATAATAAGTTAAATTCCTTAAATGTAGAATATGTTTCTTTTAGTTTTTTTGGCACTATATCCGAGTTGAGATCTACGGATGTAGTTTTTACTGTGGTTGGTTTGTAAAAAATTGCCTGTTTTCTATATTCCAATTGACCTTCATTTGAGTAACAGTTTGAAAAATGACATCCAGAGAAAAAGTCAGTATTTACTCCCTCATCTCTCCATTGGGGGTATCGTGTTTCTCCTGCACTAACCATTTGTAACTTATCCTTCAAGTGCTTAAATTTAGACGCACATGGATTTCCCCATCTTTTATCAGTCAATTGATTCATTTTTTTCCAAAAGAAGTGCATATACAGCTTCACTGGAGAATCATTTTCATTTATCGCATTCTCAATTTTTTCATACGCTGAGGAGTATATAATTTCATCTGCATCAACAGAAAAAATTAAATCATCGTCATTCAAGTATAAAATATTAGTGAAGTAATTACGCATAAATGGCTCATTTACAGTTTTCATTACCTCATTACTAACACCAGATTCATCTTTAAGAAAGTGAGGGTTTTTATCAAGTTTAATTCGATGATAATCAAATTTATCCATGTATGGATCGAATAAATCCCAATGTTCATATAGATCAACAAAATCTTTTTTTATACCGCTAATTGTATGATCAAATTCATAAACTAAAAATTTGTCTACGAAATCATAAGACTCTAGTAGGTTCAATAATATCAGAGGAATTTCATTTTTTGAGTAAAAAAATGTCTTCAATATTTTCATAATTAAATTTTTCCTTGTGTATATCTTTAACTTGAATTATTACTTCTTCACACTCTCTGATTGTAACAGAATATCCACGATTAGCAAGCCCAACTGCGAAACTTAACTGCTGCGATTCCTCTATGATGGGGCAATCTGGCTTAAACGTGACATCGGTAATTGTTACCGGATGCTTTACATCATGTTTAGCACAGAAATCATCTAACTGATATGTCAAGTGATCTTCATTTGTTTTATCACAAGCGATATTCATATGAGCAGTAATTCCCATTTCCGATGCACAACGAATGAATGCTCTGTTGTCTCTAGGAAAACATGGTCCACCATAACCATACCCATGTTTAAAATACTTATTGCCTATTCTATCGTCAGATCCAATTGCACTTAGTATTTTACTAGGATCCCCACCCAATCTAATAGCAACATCACCTATGGTATTTGCCATAGAAATTTTAGCTGTGAGAGAACAGTTCAATCCTACCTTCGTAAGTTCCGCACTAGTTCTATCCATACGATGAACAGTGTAGTCTGATAGGCACATACGATCATAAATCCCACAGATTAAATCACCAGCTTCTTCGTTGGCCTCTCCGATGATTATAATTGATGGGTATACTTGATCTTCGACAATCGGACCTTGTGCTATCGTCTCCGGGTTGAAACTAACAATATAATTCAACTCAGAGACTCTCTCTGCTACAGTATTTGTATATCCAGGCTGCACATTACTGCATATAACAAGATGTTTTGGTTTATCTTGTTTACCCAACAACTCTAGCTGTTCTAGAAATGATTCTATCTGATCATGATTATACTTTCCATCAATGTCAGATTCAGTTCTTAGTGTCACAAAAATAACATCAGATTCAGACACGGTTTCTGTTAATGATGAGGTTGCCCTAAACTTATCGTAAAACTCATTGTAATTCTTAACTAAATCATTTAGTCCAGGCTCAGTAGATCTGAATAATTTTTTGTTTACCTCATAGATATGATCGTCTCGGATATCATATCCAATTACGTTGTAGCCAGCTTTCTCTAAATTTAAAGCAAAACATAGTCCAAGTCTACCAATACCAACGACAGCTAAATTTAACCCCATGACTTCCATCCTTTATAATTTGTATCACCGAGAGATCCCTTAGATTTTGTTTTATGTGGTGCCCAAGGTCCATAAACATATACTTCGTCGGATACACCAGTTACTGCCGCCCACCAAGAGAACGTACTTCTTGGGAATAATATTTTTTTGAACTTTCTCATATAATTAAAATCTTCTCGTATCGAACCGGAAAACCACTCCACATCATATTTATTAAATAAATCTATAAAAGAATTTGTGTATTCTAGTGAGTGATCAACAGATAAAAACGGGTAGTCATTTCTTTTGTACACCTCGGGTGGTTCTCCATCACCACCGTTCTCCCTGAGATAGTCCATAGCATCTTGAATGTCACTAGCGGTCCACCTATCGTGCTTTTTAAGATTAGTAACTACATGCAACTTATTAAATTTTATTTTGCTTAAAGCATCTTCCCACACGTCTGCGGTGGCGCTGTATAAAGCATTCTTGTTTAGTAATCTATTACCCGCCCTGAGATGAATCACTAAGTCATCTTCATTTACGTCTTCAATCTCATCAAAACACTCCCATGATTTTATTTCATTTAAGTGGTCAGAGAATAAGTTATAGTCTTGTAATACTCGTTGTGGTTCGTACAAATCCTTTACCCTACCCAGATCTCTCTTATCATTTGCAGGTATCAATCCCTCGATTTCAGTGTGGGAAAAATCATAACCATTTATATCACACAATAGTCTTGCATGAACATATTGGAAGAGTTTATTTCCAGCACCACCAGTTTTATCATAACGTAAATGTAAAGTTTCCACGACTAATCAATTCCTACTAATGAACATAATCAGTTCTATCTTCAAGAGTTCTTCTGGGATGTTTATATTCAGTTCTAGCTTTTTTCCAATGTCTCAACTTCGAGTGTTCAATAGTACAATGTTCGACTATAAACATTCGCAAACCATTTGGCTGTTCGCGGATAAACAATTCACGTTCCTGAGATCCCCAGGCTTCGCGCATGTCCTCACCGAATAAGAAACCATTATCATTTGAAAATTTATCGACAACACTACGAGTAAATGCATAGAAGAACCCATTGAGCGGATATCCTACCATATCGATATGTCCATTCTTTAATACAGTGGTCTCCACCAATTTATCACCGGCAACCAAAGGATTTCTAGTCTGGAACTTATCGTGCTGACCACCATCACCGTTTGTCAAAGGACCATATATTGAAACATCGTTGTGATCATGATCAAGTATGATTTTAATCATATCATTAATGGTTGAGTTTATGGTTAAATCATCATTGAGGTTAAAAATCAAATCACAACCGTCATCATATGCAGCTTTAATTCCAACATTCCACGCATATGTCAAACCACCAATTGATTGATCTTCAATAATTATGTGATGGTGATTCTTTACTGATGATGTATTATCCAATTTCTTTTCAGAGCCATTATCTACAACATATAATTCAAATGGATGATCACATGAATGATACAAAGAATGCACACACTTATGTAAAAGATCCCTTCCCTGTGGTCTTATGCTTTCACTCTGATGGTTAGTAATAACAAATCCTATTTTAGTCATTTGAATCTTTCCTTGTCCAGAATGTCCACTTCCATAAGGAATCTAAAACAACATCATGAGTTTTCGACATTTCTTGTTTTATTGCCAAATATTTGATATAAGAATTCTGAACGAACGAATGAAACTGCACATGCACATTCTTAATTTTAGAGATTGTACCAGAGTCAATCAAAACAGGCAGTAAATCAAACTCACCACCCTCTATGTTTATCTTGATTAGATCAATCTCTTCCTTTTTATTTTCGTTCATAATCCAATCAAGTTCATCAACAACATCGATTGTGTCTATCACCTCGGTTGTTCCAGACATGTCCCTGCTGTATCTCGTAAGGGTACTTCCTTCATCACTAACAACAATCTCCTCCTTTGATTCCTTAGTACTGAGGGCAACTTTGTGTGGGAGGACATTTTTCATTGTTTTATTGACATTAATTTTGTCTATAAGTTCTTTGTAGTATTTCTCTACTGGTTCATACGCATATATTTTACATTGACATTTACTAGAAAGTTTTTCGCAAAACTCTCCCTTATATGCACCAACGTCAACCACTATACTGTCACCGGTTAGTCCATCTACATTATATCTAATTTCTTCCATACCGGAATTCCATGGTCCACTTGTGGACGAAAACTGAAGTTTTACTAGCTCTCCAGTTGGAAGTTGTAGGGTTGTATAACACCCCTGTTCATCACGTTCTATTATATATTCACTCATAATATTAGTTTTCCATTCTGTCAAGCATCACAGTCAAGTTATTTAACTTTTTATTTCCAAAACCCCACATATATCTATCTCTCGGAATTATTTTCTTTACACCCTCTCCCGTGACATTTCTCCAGTTTCCGTGCCAGTGATGTTTTCCACATAGATGCATATCGTCAATTATAATCAAACAACGCCCACTGTAATTATTGCAAATTATTTCGAGTTCCTCATATAATGGAACATCACCATCGGCCGATTTTCCGGTTCGAATACCAACACGATTACATTTGGGATGACTCATTCCTTTATGTCCTTCCAAATTATCAGGAAACTTTTCTAACAACTCATCATAACCAGTTACATCGTGTTCTGCTATAGCCAGTAAATCGGAATTATGTGCATCCAAGAAAAAAACGACTCCATCATTATAATTCTGATTTACATATTCAACAACTGAGGGTAAAACTTTCTTGCTATCACCTAATAAAAATTTAATATTTTTGATGTCCTTATTGAGATCAACTGCTTTGTTGTAGAGAGTCTCGTCTATTTCCATGGTTATCACATTTTTAAATTTTTTTGACATCTCTTTCGCTGTTGTTGCAATAAATGTACCGGTCTCCACAAACACATTGAGATCAAATGATTCATTAATTTCGTTTTTTATTTTTTTTAACAAATCATTTAATTGCTCTGAACTCATCCCACTCATACTATTGTTACCTTTCCTTTACATTCATTTAACCACCAACCAACTTCAACGAATGTGCTAAGATACGAACCAAGTATGTTCGGGTTTCTACCCAAGAGGTACATTTCAATAATCGCATCTTGAGAAGCTTCTAGTGTTGACATGTAAGCTGTGCCAGGGCTGTAGTTTCCATCACCACGTTTTGGATAATCGAAAACACGATTTCCGTATCTACGTCTCAGCGTGTCTATACAACTCTGATGATCAGCACAAACAAAAAAAGTCTTATCTTCCATCATGTCCATGTGCTTATAATAATCTTCATAACTAAACAGACATTGCCTACGGGGATCATCAGCCCAAGAACGCATGTGAACAGACACGGTATCCTCATCAAAATTTATGGATGAAAACTCATCTATCTGTTCTCTAATGTATTTTGCGGGGGTAAGTTTTCTTACCTGTTCAATGTATGAATCTTTAACACTCTGTGGTATTCTTTCATACTCATGATCTATGTTCCTGCCGTTATTAACTTCGATCTTTTTACGAAGTTTTCCATTCTCATGTTTCTTGTCTGGGTGTTCCTGTGCAAACCCATCTTCAATCGGATCAGAATCAAGAACAATAAATCTTTCATTAAAACGTGTTTCAGCACCTTCAGGAACACTACGCAACTCCCAGTCACCATCAAACAACTGGTTGAAATCACATGTGGTAAACCTATTACGAGGCCAAATTAGTTTTGTGTTTTCATCCAGTCTCATACAACTCAGAAGACATTTAATTCTATTTCCTAATCCAGAATCAATAGTAGATACAATCATCAACAACTCCTAAAATGTTGCCAAGCTTTTAATTTAATATGCGGAACCCAACATGATTTGACAATGAAACTTCGCATTCCTTTTTGTACACACCTATCATGTATTTCAATTTCTTGCCCGTTCCACGAGCACCACTCAAGAGGGCTGAACATATTGTAATGATCATAACGAAATCTTTCATACATCTCTCGTGTGAATCCATAGAAGAACCCATTCAAAGAATAATAAGGCCGACTATCCCACTCCATAGTTGTAGCCTCAACCATTGAATTTTCACCAATAGGAACAATTCCCATTGCCAGTTGATGTTTAGTAGGAACTCCATCTGACATTGGACCATACAGAGAAACATCTTTATGTTTGTGATTTGCAATTTCTGCAATAAAATTGTTTATTGTCTCATTGAATGTTAGATCTTCATTTGTATTCAGAATAATATCACATCCCCGACTGTATGCGTCATAAATACCCAGATTCCATGCGTGTGTCAGACCACCAATTGATTGATCTTCAACATACCGATAGTGATAATGATCTGGCAGTTTACTCTCATCTAATCTGTCTTTTGATTGGTTATCAACGATGAATACCTCAAAAGGATACTTACAGGACTTCTCAAGCGATTCTAGGTACGCTGAGAGCAACTCTCTCCCTTGCGGGCGAATCCTTTCGCTGTAGTGATTCGTTACAGAGAAACCAACCTTAACTGTTGGATGATCTTGAGCCATATTTGACAACCTCCTCGGATCCATATTCAATTAGTGTCATACAATCTTTATTACCAGTCCTAGCACAACAAAGAGATCCACCTAGTTTAGCAAACTGAGTATTCTCCTGCCCAATAACATGGCCACAGGAACCAAAAAGATCGATAATCTTCGCCCCTGTCATCGTCTCATCTCTACGCATTTCTGGATTTTCTTTTACCATGGACCAATTAGCGTTATCATAACGTTTCTCGTCTTCATCCCAAA
>MDTG01198500.1_pt1 | contig 15441 bp, 13 predicted proteins | sample 811421 | NCBI WGS metagenome assembly MDTG01 (sample SAMN05326645, study PRJNA326480) | marine metagenome | isolation source: seawater | place: Pacific Ocean: South East | collected 2011
GTATACCTTTCCGGTTTCCTTATTTTTAATAGTGACCGTGAAAGTCTTATTCAAATAACTTTCCTCAAAAATGGAATGATAAAGGGTTAAAATGATTTTCTTGGGAGAGGTGGCCGAGTGGTTGAAGGCGCAGCACTGGAAATGCTGTATAGGGGCAACCTTATCGAGGGTTCGAATCCCTCTCTCTCCGTCCGAAAAGTATTCAAGAAAAATTAGAATATTCATAATATCTGAAATCTCCCACTAGAAGGAGATTCAGAGTTATTTAAGTACCCAAAACTATTCTTTATATGTCAAAAATTTGTTTTAGATAATCATGAGCTAGTCTGGATATTTCTGAAATTACGTCTACTTTATTGTTATTCAGGTTTTGTCTTTAAAAAACAGTTCTAATTTCTCTCTCTATGTTTATATGTATATCTTAAATATAGACATTTATTATTAAAAGAAACTTAACCAAATTTTCCAGAAATATAATCTTGAGTCGCTTTTTGAGAAGGAGAGTTAAATATTTTCTCAGTTTTATCAAATTCGACCAGATAACCTACTTTACTTGATGTATTTATTTCATTTGCTTCTGCATTATAGAATGCAGTCATATCGCTTACTCTCAAGGCTTGTTGCATATTATGAGTAACAATTATAATTGTATAGCTATTTTTCAATTCATGAATTGTTTCTTCAATTTTTAATGTTGAAATAGGATCAAGAGCTGAGCAAGGCTCATCCATTAAAATTACATCTGGTTCGATAGCAATTGTTCTTGCTATGCACAATCTTTGTTGTTGTCCCCCTGATAATGAATAGCCGCTTTCGTTAAGTTTATCTTTACATTCATCCCAAACAGCTGCCTTCCTTAATGAACTTTCTACTAGTTCGTCCATATTACCTTTATAACCATTTATTCTTGCTCCAAAGGCAATGTTTTCGTATATGCTTTTTGGAAATGGATTAGGTTGTTGAAATACCATTCCTATTCTTCTTCTTACTTCTACAGGATCAATATTTGAGTTATATAAGTCAATTCCTTCAAATAAAATTTGTCCTTTTAATTTGCAATTATCAATTAAATCATTCATTCGATTTATTGATCTTAAAACTGTGGATTTTCCGCATCCGGAAGGTCCAATAAGTGCAGTTACATTTGCTTTAGGGATATCGCAATATATATTTCTTACGGCATCAGAATCTCCGTAACTAATAGTTACGTTAATTAGTGAGATAGATATTTCGTTTTTAGAAAATATTTTAGATTTTGCCATATATTAAATTCTATGATTGATTCCTAGGTGCGGCAAGTTTACCGATCCATCTTGCTATTATATTTAACAATAAAATAAATATAACAAGAATAAATGATGCAGCCCAAGCCAATTCATTTTGAGCTTTATATGGTTCTAATGCAAAATTATATATAAGAACTGATAATGAGCTCATTTCATAAAAAATATCCTGAATACCAGTTATGTGATAGTAGGAGAAAAGAGCTGTAAATATTAATGGAGCAGTTTCTCCAGCTGCACGAGCCAATCCAAGAACAATTCCTGTTAATATTGTTTTTAATGCACTTGGTAATGTTACATGAATAATTGTTGTATACATGGATGCACCAATTCCTAAAGAAGCCCGTCTTAAATCATCTGAGACAAGTTTTAATCCTTCATCTGTTGTTTTTATAATTGTTGGCAGCATTAAAATTGAAAGCGATATCCCTCCAGCTAAACCACTAAACATACTTCCAAAAATTATCTTTGTAACTACAACTACTGAGTATATAAATACACCAGCAATTATAGATGGTATTCCAGAAAGTACATTAGTTCCAAATCTAATAAACCTTGAAAAGAAGCCACCTTTAGAATATTCTGCTAGGTAAATTCCTCCACCTACTCCTATTGGTATTGATATACATGAAGCAATAAAAGATATAATTAATGTACCGATTATTGCATTGCCTATCCCTCCCGCTGAGCCTAAATCATCTCCTGGAGGCAAAGGTTCTGACGTTAGTATTTCCCAATTAATCTGCCCTCCGCCTTTTACCAAAACATATAATAAAACAAATATTAATGGCAATATTGCAATAATAGAAAATGATGCAGATATAATTGTTAAAAGAATTTCTTGTATATTCCTTTTTGAGTTTCTTTTATAATTTAAATCCATAATAAAATTAATATTTTAATTTCAATTTTTGAACAATCCATTGTGCAAAAATATTTACTAATAATGTCAATATCATTAATATAAATGCTGCGTACATTAGAGAGGAAACTTGACTGCCATCAGCTTCTCCAAACTGATTAGCTAGCATTGATGCAATTGTATAACCAGGAGATAGAATAGACCAACTAAAGTTATTCGAATTACCTATAATCATTGTAACTGCCATGGTTTCCCCCATTGCTCTTCCAAGAGCAAGCAATACTCCACCTGCAATACCAGATATGGCTGCAGGGAGTAATACGTTAAAAATAGTTATCCATCTGGTTGCTCCTATTCCATATGATGCTTGTCTTAGTTTGTTGGGAACTTGATTTAACGAATCTCTTGAAATTGCAGTAATTATTGGCAAAATCATTACTACCAAAATCAGTACAGCAGATGCAATACTTGGACCAACTGGCTCAGTACTAAAAAATGGTAACCAACCAAAGAAGATATTTAACATTTTAAGAATAGGTCTTACTGCTGGTTCCAGAACAAATACTGCCCATAAACCAAGCACAACAGATGGAATTGCCGCAAGTAATTCAACCATAAGGCCTACTAAATCTCTGATTTTTTTAGAGATAATATCTTCTGTTATGAAAATTGCTGTACCGACACCTAATGGGATAGCAATTACAAGAGAAAGTAAAGAAGTTATTAAAGTCCCATAAATTGCTGTAAATGCACCGTATTGATCTTTGACTGGATCCCAATTTGATGTAGTTAAGAAACTTAGACCATATTTTTGAATTGCCTCTGAAGATTGGAAAAATACAACTAATAAAATAGATATGAGAACAACTCCTACGATTGTGGCAGTAGCTACAGATAAGTTTCTAAATCCATGGTCAAAAATTTTTTCTGATGATGTCCTAGATTTGAGAACATATGGGTTATCTAAACTGTTGGACATTAAATTTTAGACTTCATTTTTAAATATATCCTTTTCCACGTTGAATTACATAGATATTATTAAATAATATTTTTCGGTCTGCATCACTACCAAAAAAAGTATTTAACAGCTTAAATGTATGTAATGATTAGATTCGTATTTTTTCATGGGGCGAATCGTTGGCATAGATCTTGGCACAACTAATTCAGTGGTTGCTGTCCTTGAAGCAGGTAGGCCAGTTGTAATCTCAAATATTGAGGGTACTCGTACTACCCCTTCAGTAGTAGGTTATTCAAAAGATTTAGAGCTTGTAGTTGGTCAATTGGCAAGACGTCAATTGGTATTAAATCCTAGAAATACTTTTTCAAATTTAAAAAGATTTGTAGGAAGAGATTGGGATGAACTTGAAGAAAGTAGTTTATCTGTTCCATATTCTGTAAGTTCAAACGAAGAAGGGAAAGTCAGAATTACATGCCCACTAACTGAAAGAGAATACGCTCCTGAAGAATTAATTGGGAGTATCATTAGAAAATTAATCGAAGATGCAGAGACTTATTTGTCAGAAAATGTAGATTCTGCTGTTATTACAGTACCTGCTTATTTCAATGATTCTCAAAGACAAGCTACTAGAGATGCGGCAATACTTGCAGGTATAAATGTTGAGAGAATATTAAATGAGCCTACTGCTGCGGCACTTGCTTATGGTTTTGATAAAAGTTCATCCCAAAAGGTATTAGTTTTTGATTTAGGTGGAGGAACTTTTGATGTATCAATAATGCGAATTTCAAATGGAGTATTTGATGTTAAATCTACATCTGGTGATACTCAGCTTGGTGGTAATGACTTTGATCAAAAAATTGTTGATTGGTTGGCTGATGACTTCAAGAAAAAATATGAAATTGATTTAAGAAGAGATAGACAATCTCTTCAAAGATTGACTGAAGCAGCTGAGAAAGCCAAACAAGAACTTTCTGGAGTTCAATCTACACCCATCTCATTGCCTTTCATTTCAACTGGCAAAGATGGTCCACTCCATATAGAAACAAATTTATCCAGAATTGTATTTGAATCATTATGTACTGACTTGCTTGAAAAAATACTTATTCCAGTTAATTCTGCAATTAATGATTCAGGATGGCAATCTGAAGATATAGATGAAGTCGTTTTAGTTGGAGGTAGTACCAGAATGCCTATGGTCCAAAATTTGGTTAATCGTATTATTTCAAATGAACCTTGTCAGTCTGTAAATCCAGATGAAGTTGTTGCCATTGGTGCTGCTGTACAAGCTGGGATTTTATCTGGAGAATTAAGAGATCTACTTTTAAATGATGTTACTCCTCTTTCTCTAGGATTAGAGACATATGGAGGTCTTATGAAAGTTTTAATACCAAGAAACACCCCAATACCAGTAAGACAATCTGATGTCTTTAGTACTTCAGAATCAAATCAATCTTCAGTTGAAGTTCATGTTTGGCAAGGTGAAAGGCAACTTGCTGCCGATAATAAATCCCTTGGTAGATTTAAATTATCAGGTATTCCTCCTGCCCCTCGAGGTGTTCCTCAAGTACAAGTTGCTTTTGATATTGATTCCAATGGTTTACTTGAAGTCAGTGCAACAGATAAGACTACTGGTAGAAAACAGACAGTTACAGTAAATGGCGGCTCAAATCTAAATCAAGAGGATATAAACAAAATAATTAATGATGCGAAATCAAAAGCAAATGAGGACAGAAAAAAAAGAGCTTCAATTGATAAAAGAAATAATGCTCTTACTTTAGTAGCTCAAGCTGAGAGAAGACTTCGAGATGCTGCTCTTGAATTGGGTCCTTATGGAGCCGAAAGACAACAAAGGTCTGTGGAAGTTTGTATGAGAGAGGTTCAAGATCTTTTGGAGATAAACGATTTAAATCAGCTTGAACTTTCCCTTGGCTCACTTCAAGAGGCTTTATTTGGTCTCAATAGGGTTTTATCTGCTGAAAGAAATATTGAATCAAATCCTTTACAGGGAATAAAAAATACATTTGGCTCACTCAAAGATGAACTCTTCTCTGATGACTATTGGGACGATGATCCATGGGAATATCAAGGAAGAAATACTAGATCAAATTATGATAGAAATGATGGTGATGGATGGGATAATGACATTTACCGGTAAGCCAGATTATTGGTCTTTGCTTGGCATTTCGCCTGATTCCGATAGGAAGCAATTAAAAGAAGCTTTTCGAAAAGAAGCTAGGAAATGGCACCCTGATTTAAATAAAAATGATCAAAATGCAGAAGAACGTTTTAAATTAATTAATGAAGCTTACGCTGTATTAAGCGATCCTTCTAAAAGGATTTTGTGGGAAAAAGATAATAATTATTCTGCTCCAATAGACGATCAATTTAAAGAGGGATTCCCTTCTTATGAAGAATACATACATTTAGTATTAGGAATAAATATAGTTGAGCATGATTCTGATTATGAAGAATATCAAGAAGTTAATAATACAAATGTCGAAAACTTTGAAAATGAAGTTAAAAATTATTCTGAAGATTACACTCCTACAACCTCTTCCGTTCCTCCACCGCCTGTAAAGCTAGAAGATAACATTGAGACGCTTATTCAGTTGACAGTTGAGGAGGCTATATATGGTGCAAATGTAGAAATTCAACTTCCAGATAATACATTGGTAGAAATTAGAACGCCCAAATTTGCAGGTGATGGTTGGAGGTTAAGGCTAGAAGGAATTGCTAAAGGAGGAAGAGATCATTTTATTCAATTGAGTGTTATCACAAATGAAGGTTTAAGAATTGATGGCTTGAGAGTTTTATACAGATTGGAATTATCTCCTCCAGAGGCAATCCTTGGTTGTGCTGTTGATGTTCCAACTCTTAATGGAGACGTAACTCTTCAAGTTCCTCCAAAATCATCAAGTGGAAGACTATTAAGACTCAGGGGTAGAGGCTTAAAATTTGAAGATTATGTTGGAGATCAATATGTTGAGGTTGTCATCGTATCTCCTGAATTTACAAGTGATTCGGAAATAGCTTTATATAAAAGATTGCTCGAATTATCTGCCAATTACGAATAATTATTTTAATGTTCAATAATCCATGCAATATTTAAAGAAATATGGAAGTCTTTGTTCTTTTATATCAGTCAGGTGACGATGAAGAGGGAATTCATTCATTGGAAATAAAAAATCAAACTGTTGTTTTAATGTTTCAAGAATTTGATGATGCAGAAAGATATTGTGGTCTATTAGAAGCCCAAGATTTTCCTATACCCACTGTTGAAAAGGTAAATCGGTCTGAAATTGAAATTTTTTGTAGAGATGCTGGTTATATTGCGAGGTTTGTTGAAAAAGGGTTTATTCCTAAAACAGATGAAGATCGTTTTTTAATATCACCGCCTCAAGCTAATCTTGATGTGTCTCAATGGGATAAAGAAAGTAACACAACTTTGAGTGATGTTCTAAGTCAAGACTCTGATGAATTATCCAACTTAAAGAAAAAATTGGAAGATCTAATGTGAAATATGTGAAACTTAAATTAAGTAAAACACTTTTTCTATAAATATGTTCTAAATTTATAAAATGTACAAAACTTACTCATGACCAGAGTTCTAATGCAAACTGATTGCGGAAATATTAATTTAGAACTTTTTGATAATGATGCACCTAATACTGTGCAAAATTTTTTAAAGTTAATTAATGATGGGTTCTATGATGGATTATCTTTTCACAGAGTTATAAATGGTTTTATGGCCCAAGGTGGGTGCCCAAATACAAGAGATGGTGTTAACGGAATGCCTGGAACAGGTGGCCCTGGATATTCTATTAATTGTGAAATAAATAGTAGAAAGCATATTGAAGGTTCATTATCTATGGCTCACGCTGGAAAAAATACTGGGGGTAGCCAGTTTTTCATTGTTCATAGTCCCCAACCTCATCTAGATGGAGTACATACTGTTTTTGGAGGAACAAAAGATATGAATGTTGTTCTTTCTTTAAAAAACGGTTCTAAAATTGAAAAGGTTACTGTTATTGATTAAGTTTATTCCATACAATCATTTTTGTATTTATTTTTAAGTTTAAAAGTTCAGAGTTAATTAAGTTAAATTCTTTATTATCTAAAATACGTTTTTCTTGTTTAAGATCAAGAGATGGATGAATTGCATGCTCAAAATCTATTGAAGAGAGAATACCTATTTTTTCAGTATTATTTGTTTGGGCCAAATTAATTAAAAATTTTTCTATTGATTTTAAATTAATTTGCTTTATTTCATTGTCATCTCCAGAAAGTAAATTACTTAGTCTCCAAATGAATTTTGGATTATCCCAAAATGCTACAAGTCTTGGATAATTTACTTCTGTAATTTGAATACTATTTTTTAAAGCTAATTGTTTGATTTTTTGTTCAAAGATACCAGTTTTATCCTTAGTTAATTCTCCATCCCAAAAAACAACAATTAACTTATTCTCTGCGTTTATAACTTTATCTTCAATTAAATGACCAAGTTTATCTCTTTTAACTTTTAAGTAAGCAGCGTTGTGATCTCCTGGACAAATAACTAGAGGAACTCTATTTTCAACTTTTATTCCATAACCTCCAAGACCTGCTATTTTTCTTGGATTATTTGTAAGTAACCGTAGTCGATTAATACCAAGATCAGTAAGTATTTGAGCACCAACTCCATAATTTCTTAGGTCGGCTGGAAATCCAAGCTTTTCATTAGCTTCTACGGTATCAAAACCTTGTTCTTGAAGTGTGTAGGCTTTTAATTTATTAATGAGGCCAATGCCTCTTCCTTCTTGCCTTAGGTAAACTAAGACACCCTCTTGTTCCTCGGATATTCTTGCTAAAGCAGCTTCAAGCTGAGGCCTGCAGTCACACCTTAATGATCCAAATGCATCACCTGTAAGGCATTCTGAATGCATTCTAACTAGAACGGGTTCTTTTAATTTTTTTAAATCACCTTTTACTATTGCAATATGCTCTGATCCATCGAGTTTGTTTTTATAACCTATTGCTTGAAATTCTCCAAATATACTTGGTAGTTTTGCTTTGGCTTGTCTAAATACAAATCTTTCATTTTCTAATCTATATCTAATTAAATCAGCAATACTGATAAGTTTTAAATTCCACCTTTTAGCATAATTATTTAGTTCAGGTAGTCTTGCCATTGATCCATCGGCATTTTGAATTTCACAGATAACTCCTGATGGATTTATTCCAGAAAGCATTGCTAAATCTACAGCAGCTTCTGTATGGCCAGCTCTTTTTAAAACGCCACCCTTTTTTGCTCTTAAAGGAAATATATGTCCTGGCCTTCTCAATTCATTTGGCGTTGTCTTTGAATTAATAGCAACCTGTATCGTTTTAGCCCTATCTTCAGCAGATATTCCTGTTGATACACCAGCTTCTGGTCCAGCATCAATGCTTACGGTAAAAGCTGTCTGATTCGAGTCTGTATTTTTATCAACCATTAATGGCAATTCAAGCTCATCAAGTTTTTCTCCTTGCATTGCAAGACAAATTAAGCCTCTTCCTTCAGTAGCCATGAAGTTAATTTGTTGAGGTGTCGCAAATTGTGCAGCACAGATCAAATCACCTTCATTTTCACGACTTTCATCATCGACAACAATTACACATTCTCCATTTCTTATAGCTGCTAAAGCATCAGCTATATCATCAAAAACAATCTGATCTGCCGAATCTGAAGATTTCAAGTTTACCTCTTTTTATTTAATGAAATAAATTGTTTCGACGTTTATTCTAGGTTGGTTAATTATAAATATAGACAACTTACAACAGCAACATATGGCATTTTCTAATTTAAGACAGAAAAAGATTTCAATTCTCGGATCAAGTGGTTACGGAGGAATGCAGTTAGTTCGGTTGCTAAGAAATAATCCAAATTATGAAATAGTAAATTTGTGCGGTCAAAGAACTATTGGAAAATATTGGAATGAACTCTTTCCTTTTTTAAAATTACGTACAGATAAAATTATCGAAGAAATTAATCTTGATAAAATTTCTGATACCTCAGATTATGTATTTCTTTCTTTACCAAATGGAGTGGCTTCAACGATAGTACCTGACTTAATAAATAAAAATGTAAAAATATTAGATTTATCAGCTGACTACAGATATAAATCTCTAAACAAATGGAACCAGGTTTATGTATCTGAATCTACAAGTTTAAAGAGAAATGATTTCCAACTTTGTGAGCAAGCTGTATACGGTTTGCCTGAAATTTATAGAAATGAAATTAAAAAAGCAAATATTGTTTCTTGCCCAGGGTGCTTCCCCACAGCATCCTTACTCCCTTTGCAACCTTTTTTAAAGCAAGGCTTGATAGAAACAGATGGAATTATTATTGATGCCAAAACAGGGACATCTGGTGGAGGGAGAATCCCAAAAGAAAATTTACTTTTATCAGAATGTTCAGAATCAATTTCTCCATATGGAGTTGTTGGTCACAGACATACTTCAGAAATAGAACAAATTGCGTCAGCTATTTCTGGCAAAGATATTCAAATTCAATTTACTCCACACCTTGTTCCAATGGTTCGTGGAATACTTTCTACTGTGTATTGCAGATTGAGAGATCCAGGATTAACAGCTGAAGATTGCCGTATTATTTTAGATACGTATTATAGAAATGAAAGCTTTATTGATGTTTTAAACGTAGGAATTTATCCAAGTACTAAATGGGTGAGAAATACAAATAAAGCATTTATTTCAGTTCAAGTAGATAAAAGAACAAGTAGATTAATTTTAATGTGTGTAATAGATAATCTTTTGAAAGGGCAGGCAGGACAAGCTGTTCAAAATCTTAATATATTGTCTGGATTAGATGAAATCTTTTCACTACCAGAAGTTACATTTTTCCCATAAATAAATTATTTAATTTTCCAATCTGCAGAAATAATTTTTATTGATTCAACTATTATTTCATGTTCCCTTTTCTGAATTTTTAATCTAAGGGAATCAACTGTTTCATTATCTTCTATTAATACAGCAGCTTGTATTATAATTTTACCTGAATCAATATCTTCAACTACTTTATGGACAGTACAACCAGTAATTTTGCAACCATATTTTAAAGCTTTTTCAATAGCATTTGATCCTTTAAAAGCAGGTAATAAAGAGGGGTGAATATTAATAATCTTATCTTTATATTCATTTATAAATAAAACAGATAATATTCTCATCCATCCTGCTAGAACAATTCCTTCTACTTTATATTTTGATATTCTTTTTAATATTTCGATGTCGAATGATTCCCTTGAATCAAAATCATTGTGATTTATATATTCATAAGGAATGTTATTACTCTTAGCAATTTTTATTGCATTACAGGCTTTATTAACTATTAAAACAGAAACTTTTGCATTAAGATCATTTGAATTTATTGAATTAATTATTGCTTCAAAATTTGTACCTGCTCCTGAGGCCATTACAGCAATATTTAATAAAGGTTTTTGATATACTACTTCTAAAAGAGAGGGATTTATTAAATATTTCTCATCCATCATGTGTTGATTATATTAAATAGCTTTTAGTATTCAATATAATAACGAATTAAAAAAAAAATTCTATCTTTTATTATTAACCTATGATATAGTGAAATTAATTTTTTATTGTTTTTATGAATTTATACGTATCTGAAGTAGTTTTTTTTAAAGCATTAATTTTATATAATATTTATTCAATTTAACATCTTAATTATTTAAAATCTTCAAAACACAAAAAGCATAATGTCTAATCAAGATATTCCAGAAATCGAAAAAAACTGGCAAGACTTTTGCAATCTTCTATGGTTTTGCGACGACCTTGGAATGTGGGTTGATGTTAGTAAAATGGGATTTGGAAATATAGACCTTGATAAAAACAAGAATTTTTTTGATAAAGCCATATCTTCAATGATCAATCTTGAAAATGGAGCTTATGCAAATATTGATGAAAATCGGCAAGTCGGACATTACTGGTTAAGAAACTCAAAATTATCTCCTTCTGAAACTATCAGAAATAAGATTGAGACTTCCATTGAATCTATAGAAAAATTTGGAGAAAATGTAATCAGTGGGAACATAACTAATTCAAATAAAAAAAGGTTTACTGATGTTTTTTGGATTGGTATTGGAGGAAGCTCTTTAGGTCCTCTACTTGTAATCGAAGCTCTACAAAATTTTGGGAAAGGTTTGAAGTTCCATTTCTTAGATAATGTTGATACTGATGGTATTAAACGTAAATTTGAAACAATTAACTCAAACCTAGATACCACTTTATTTGTAGTAGTTAGTAAATCAGGTGGTACTCCTGAACCAAAACTTGGCATGGAACAAGCTATCAATTTCCTTGAGGATAAAGGACTTTCATGGAATTCTCAGGCGATAGCTATAACAATGGAAAATAGCGATCTTTTTATAAAGGCATCTAGTGAAAAATGGCTAAAGATTTTTGATTTACCTGATTGGGTAGGTGGACGAACAAGTATCACTGGTGCAGTCGGCCTCTTACCGATGGCTTTAGCTGGATTAAATATTAGATCATTTTTGAGAGGTGCATCTTTAATGGATAAACACACACGATCGAATGATTTTAAAAATAATCCTGCTTCAATTCTTGCTTATTCATGGTTAAAAGTTGGAGAATCAAAAGGTTTGAAAGATATGGTTGTTTTACCTTATAAGGATAGTCTCCAAGTATTTAGTAGATATCTGCAGCAATTAGTAATGGAGTCATTGGGTAAGAAAAATAATCGTAATGGTGTAAAAGTTAATCAAGGAATTGCAGTTTATGGAAACAAAGGCTCAACAGATCAACATGCCTATGTTCAACAATTGAGAGATGGTATTGATAATTTTTTTGCTACATTTATTGAGGTATTACAAGATTCAAAAAATATAAATAAGATTAATAATAAAAATCCAGGAGATTATTTATCTGGTTTTTTGCATGGGACCAGATCAGCTCTTTCGGAGGGGAATAGAAAGCATTTAACTATAACAATGAAGAAACTTAATGAAGAAAGTTTAGGAGCATTAGTAGCTCTTTTCGAGAGATCAGTTGGATTATATGCAGAGATAATTAATATTAATGCCTATGATCAACCTGGTGTTGAGGCAGGTAAAAAAGCTGCTTCCAAATTACTTAAATTACAAACTATTATTGAAAATATTTTATCTAATGGAAAAATTAGTAGTGTTAATGAACTTTATAATGAAATACCAGAATCAGATATGGAATCAATTTTCTTTATTTTAAGGCATCTGGTACAGAATGATAATAAATATTCTGTTTCAGGTAATTGGAGTAACCCAAGTACATTAAGATTTCAGATAACTAAATAACTATATTTATAAGTTTTCTTTTAACAATAATTATCTTTTTAGGCTCTTTGCCATTTATCCATTTTTTTATTACCTCATTATTTAATGCTAAATTCTCCAACTCTTGATTATCATAATCTTTAGATAAGTTCAATTTAGATCTAACTTTTCCATTAATTTGAAGAACTAGTTGATATTCATTATCCTCTAATGCTTGTTTATCAAGTAATGGCCATTTTTCCAAGTGAACACTTTTATGATTACCTATATTTCTCCAAATTTCTTCTGAAAGATGTGGTGAAAAAGGCGCTATTAATTTTATTAAAGTTATTATGGATTCGAAAAGAATTTCTTCCTTAACATTATTTCTAAATTCTATTATTTTATTGGTAAGAATCATTAATTCTGATATGGCAGTATTATGCTTGTTTCTATTGAGATCATCAGATATTTTTTTTATTGCTAAATGAGTATATCTTCTAAGTTTTTTATCATTACTATTAAGAGTTAATGCATCTATCTGTATTTGTAAGTTTGAAATATCTAGTTTATTTTTACTTAATTTTAATTCATTCATAAGCTTGTATATTTTGGTGATAAATCTGTATTGTCCTTCTAGATCTGAATCATCCCACTCTAGATCTTTTTCTGGAGGGGCCTTGAATAAAATAAACATCCTAGCTGTATCTGCTCCATATTTGTTAATTACTGATTTTGGATCTACACCGTTGAATTTAGATTTTGACATTTTTTCATAAATTACATCTAATTTTTCGCCAGTGATTGGATCAGTTGGATTATCTAAATCTGAAATATCATCTTTTGAGATATATTTATTTGATTTTGTATTTATATATGTATTCGATTGAACCATTCCCTGAGTTAGAAGATTATTAAATGGTTCCTTAATATCAATATGAGTTGTTTTATTAAAGACTTTTGTTATGAATCTTGAATAAAGTAAATGTAAAATTGCATGCTCTACTCCTCCAACATATTGATCTACAGGTAGCCATTTTTTCGAGGATTCTTTATCAAATGGCAATTTGTTATTTTTAGGATCTGTATATCTTAGGTAATACCATGAAGAACATATGAAAGTATCCATAGTATCTGTTTCTCTTTTTGCTTCATTACCGCATTTAGGACACTTTGTATTTAACCATTGTTCGTTATTCTCTAATGGCGACTTACCTTTACCAGAAATATTTATATTGTCTGGTAATTTAACAGGTAGATTCTCAATCTTAACAGTTACATTTCCGCATTTATTGCAGTTGATAATTGGTATTGGACAACCCCAGTATCTTTGTCTTGAAATCAACCAATCTTTTAACTTATAATTTGTACACTTTTTAGCCCAATGTTTTTCTGTCCCAAATTTAATTATTTCACTTTTAGCAACATTTGTATTTAATCCATTAAAATTTTCTGAGTTGATTAATATACCTTCACTTTCAATACAATTACTGTAATCATTTATTTTACCTGAATCAATTACGTAATTAATTGGTATATTATATTTACTCGCAAATTCAAAATCTCTTTGATCATGACCTGGTACTCCCATAAGTGCACCATAACCATAATCAATTAGAACATAATCTGATATCCAAATTGGTATCTTTTTATTATTAATTGGATTAATGGCATATATTCCAAGAAAAAAACCATTTTTATTTATTTGAAGATTATTTTTACTTTGATTAGAATTTATATTATTTTTTTTTAAAAATTCACTATATTCAATTTTTTTATCTTTACTAATTATCTTTTCAATTAACTCATGTTCAGGTGCAATTGCTATGTAACTTACTCCAAAGAGAGTTTCAGGTCTTGTTGTAAATACTTTTAACTGATCTATATCGGTACCATCAATTCTAAAGGTTATATCTGCACCAACTGATTTGCCTATCCAATTGGACTGCATTGTTTTAACTTTTTCCGGCCAACCATTTAAAAGCCTTAAATCATCATTTAATTCATCTGCATATTCTGTTATTGCAAAAAACCATTGCTTTAATTCTTTTTGCTCAACAACAGCACCTGATCTCCAAGATTTTCCATCAGCATTAACTTGTTCATTCGCTAAAACAGTTTTATCAATTGGGTCCCAATTAACTTTTGCTTTTTTTTGGTAAGCTAAATTATTGTTGAAAAGTAGTATAAATATGTACTGAGACCACTTGTAGTAATCGTCGTTGCACGTAGTTATTTCTCTTTCCCAGTCAATCGATAAGCCAAGCTCTTTTAATTGAATTTTCATTGTTTTTATATTTCTCTTTGTCCATTCCTCAGGTTGTATATTTCTTTGTATTGCTGCATTTTCAGCAGGAAGACCAAAAGCATCCCATCCCATAGGATGGAGTACTGATAAACCACACATTCTTTTATATCTTGCAATTACATCTGTTAAGACATAATTTCTTACATGACCCATATGTAGATTGCCTGAAGGATATGGAAACATTGAAAGTGCAAAAAAACCTTTTTCGTTATTTTTAGGTTCTTTAGTTTTATAGAGTTCCTCTTTGTCCCATTTCTTTTGCCAATGAGACTCAATCTCTTTATGGTTATATTGGTTTGACATTAAAAAAGCAGATTTTAGGAGTCAAATTATGAGATTAACTCATACTCATAAATATTCTCATATTCAGAGACCAATACTAGATTTAAGTTTATATATGCTTATTATTGAACCATTGATCCAATAATTTAATTACCTTAACTTAATTCATCAATTATTATGTGATGTCCATTATGAAATTTAAAAAATATCAAGGCATTGGAAACGATTTTATATTGATTGATTGTTTTGAAAAAATAAATTATGAAAATATTCATTATTTCGGATCCAAGTCAAATGTAGAAAGAATTTGTAATAGGAATTTTGGTATCGGATCCGATGGCATAATCCTTATTTCCCCTGCTGAAAATGATTATGACGCAGAAATGACTATTTTAAATTCTGATGGAACAGAGGCAGAAATGTGTGGAAACGGTATGAGATGTTTA
>MDTG01305935.1_pt1 | contig 15440 bp, 15 predicted proteins | sample 811421 | NCBI WGS metagenome assembly MDTG01 (sample SAMN05326645, study PRJNA326480) | marine metagenome | isolation source: seawater | place: Pacific Ocean: South East | collected 2011
GTCCCAGGGTCGGAATATGATAAGTTATCCATAAAAGAAGTATTAAGAATAGAGTAATTCATCATAGGAACCTGTGTTTCAAATGTTCCAAATAGGTCTTCAGTGCTATCACGCCCACTCAAAGGGTCACTTGCTATAAGTGGTCCTTCATAATTGGTAGGAAAATATAACGGAGGGTCGCTTGAAAGGTCAACAATACTAAACCCTGTTCCGGCATTTTTTATTACCCTGTTTTCTCTTTGTTGTTCGTTTTCATTTACGCCACGGAACACCAAAGCTAATCTAGGCATTGGGTTTTTTCGATTTTCTTCGGTCCAATATCTACCGTTACGGCGGGATGCAGCTATCTGCACAGGTGTACCATATGTTTGAGAAAATTTTTCTCCACTAACATTATCACCAATAATCTGACCGTTCTGGAAGTTATCGTAGGCAGGTAGTTTAAGTTTGAGCCAATCATCCCTCGAAGCATCCGGTATACCAAATTTCTTAAGCCAAGAATAACTGGGTATTTGACTTACTCTTGAAAATGTGTCCCTAGGTAAGGCGCCGATTTGAAGCCACATTCCACCTGCCTCGTTTTCTTCAGGTGGTTGTACTTGAGCGATTGTAACCTGTTCTACAAATAAAGCGTTAACACCCCAAAAAGTTTGAGTTCCAAATTGAGTTGTATAAAAATTAGATGTGGCAGCGAGGGGGTAGGGGTTTTGATTAGCGGCTTGACCGGATAAAAACTCCCCAATGACGTCAAAGATACTATTAGAGAACTCGGCTATCTCGCCAAGCAAATCATCATACCAACCCATAGAGGGAATAAGGTCCATTAGTTCATCTAGTTGTGCTTGAAAATCTAAAGCATTTCTAAGGAAATCACAAAAGAAAGATATTTTAAGCATCTTGCTTTTCATAGATTCATCGAGTTGTACTATCAATTGTTCTTCTGGGAGAAAATCGATGCCAAGGTCAGTGTTTCCAGCCTCTTTGTTTAGGCAAAATGCTTCAATAGGACTCAAAGAAGAGTAAGCGTTTGTAGTAGGGTTACCAGCCCCTAGTAACTCAAAATAAACATTTAGATTATCTGCATCAAAGTTTATCATCCGATAGTCTGAAGTATCTATCTCTGTTTGTGTATCTCTGTCAGTGGCTATAGGTATGGGCTCTACTCTAGCAGCCATTTCTAAAATCACCTCGTACAAATAAGCCGGAGCATCACCCCTCAACAACGTTGTGGCTTCTGATGCGGTAACAATTTTAGAAACATCATCCAAAAAAGACGACATCTGAGCAAAGGTTACATCTACATCCCCATCTTGGGTTGGTTGCCTTAAGCCTGCTTCAATAGCTTTTTCTACTATATCAGTGTCTGATAAAAATTCTCTTATTTCAACTCCCCCATAGACGGTTTGAGCAAGAGAGTTTTTGAGGTCTTTTGCATCGTTAGTGTTCGGGTTTGGACCACAACCCAAGAATGCATTAACCAAATCCCTTATTATTCCTGCCAACAAAGCATTAAGAAAGTTTTCTACAATACCGTTGACAATTTTTTCATAAGATTTACGCCGATTATCGACTAAGGAAAAAGATGGTCTCTCCTTAAATTCAAACTTTATAGGAGGGTCTAGAGTTGCTCGAACAAGGTCATTAGCAACAGGAGGAGCACCAATTGGGTCCAAAAAAGAATCCTCTACAAAATCACCAATTGCATCTAGGGAGCAAAATATTCTTTCATTTACATATTTTTCAATATCACGACGAATTAACTCAGGATTATCTGCATACCTAAATCCTAGATTTTCTGCATCTTGTAAATCTACTTCTTGTCCATCAATACTAATTTTAGAACGCTTTATGGCATCACTAATAACCTCATTTTTTAGAATAAGAATAACCTGGCGGGTTACAGACTTTAACTTTGTCGTAGTCGTGAAAGCTTTGGCGATACCTAGGGCATATTTAGCGTATCGTGCTTGTGCCGTACTACACTGAATATTACTTTCTATGTTCTCTAGCCTATATCTTAAAGGTCGCTTAAGATACATTTCCTCAAATGATTGCGCCGGAGTATTTGCAATCTCTGAGACCTTCTGAAAAACATTTTGTTGTCTTTTTTGGTTGAGTGCGTCAGCGTCTTTTTTCTTGTTGGCTTCTATTTGGGTAGAAATAGCCGCCAAATCCAAAGGCGGATACATATAAGTTCCCAAAAAGTCAACCCAAGGTTTGCCGGACGCATCAGGCTTTTCTAGATACTCTTTAAAAATGTAGGGACTATAAAACAAGAAGCTAAACGATGTGGGACTCATTAATCCAAAAGCGTCGAGAATGATTTTATTTTCATCATCTTGCTGTTTTACAAAATCAAAGTTTCCTATCCCTCTTGTTGTCAAAGAGCCATTAATGCATATCTGTTCTAATTGGAAGGTATCAGAAAAATAAAATTCGATTATATCGTCGTCCTCAAGAGATAATCTATTGTATCCATAAAATGTTTGCAAGTAATTTATAAAATTATGGAGATTATCAATCTCTCTTTCTAAATTTACATTTTTCAATAAAGTACGAGAAATACCCTCAGAAATAATATTTCTCATATAACTTTTAAGAACTTTTCTAGTAGCTGCTAATTTTCCAACAAGACTGTTTACTTGAATTGGCAGCCGGTACTTAATATTTTCAGCACGACTTTTACTAGAAATAACCTGAGATTTTTCGAAAGGAGTTAGTTCAAACTCTTCATAAGAAACAGGGAACCCGCCATCAAGCTGGTCTATCATCATCCGTGGTATCCTTACACATCCAAGCCACGGTGAAGAAGGTCTCTCATCCATAAATGTCGATAGGGAAACCCCATCATCAAACCTGGAAGTATTGCCATTCAGACTTGCAGCCACTAGTTCTTCACGAGTTACCGGAGATGACACAAAAGTTGCCAGGTTTTGGTCCGAAAATTTTTGAGTAAATTTTAATATTTCTGAAATACCTTCGGTCAATAAAGACTTAAGGTTAGTCAAGGTAGATGCATTTATGCGAAATTCTACTCTACCAATAGTGTTCACATAGTCTAGAGGTTGGGTGCTGCTTGTCCTTATAACATAATAATAGTTGGCATCGATAGGGTTATAATATACCTTTGTCTTTTCAGTGCCTGGGTCTACATTATTTTTCCATTCGTATAAATCTAGATTAGAATTTTGAGACGAGTAAGGGATAATTCCTGGATTTGTAAAAATATAAAGATTGTCATTAACTTCAAAAGATTCGGACGGCATACCCAAACTTTCTCGTAAATAATTAGTATATGTAGAGGAGTGGACGGAAGGGATAGCAACTAATCTAGCTACTGATTGTTTTAGTGCTGCATCTCTTACAGATTGGGCATCCTCATACTCAATTGTACTGCGACCAGAATTAGAGGGAATATCTGTTTGATTTTCTACAAACTGTGCTTCAGAAGTAGTAGCTGTCTCGTAAGAATTAGCCACATCTTCTGACGATAACTTTTGAGCTATCTTTTTAAGTTCGTTATATATTTCATCATCAGAAAGTAGTTTAAATTTAGAGCTTGTAATTTTAGCATTTTGAGGATATAGGGCGCAATAAGCACTAGCATCAACAATATTAAGAGTTCGCCCTTCTTCAGATATAGTAGCAAGCGGACCAACAGCTTCCAAAACTGTTCCGACATCTGGGAAAATGCCAAAGTTTACAAAACTATCTTGGATAGCATCTATAATGAATCGATTTCTTTGGCTTGTATAATCGTATCCAACTCCACGACGCTCCGTAGAGTTGTACATTTCAGCATTTTGCGCATAGGGATTTACTATGTCTTTTTGTCTTTGTTTAATTGCCATTTTTAATTCGTATTGTTATGATAACTCTTAAAATAGTACTTTCCAAACCAATATTGGTAATTGTATTTATGCATGATAAGATTGAATGACTGGTCCGATAATGCCTGGGCTTCAGTCTTCAAAACCAAAGTAGCAATCTTGAGAGCCGCTGCAACAGGAGGGGCAAGAGTCGCAACAGCAGATATGGCTTCCATAAGCTTTATTAGTACCTTATATGATGCTCCAACTGAAGAATTCATTTTTTGTATATGTTCCACTGTTTTATCCAGAGCTTGAACCAGTTTTTCTCCTTTTACAAGAGGTTCTAATTCCGTATCATCATTCCCGGCTATCAAGTCTATACCAGGTATTTTATCCTTGATAAGAAATCCAGATGCGCCGCTGTAAGTGTCGCCGCCTGTGACCAACTTTATCCCCTCTCGACCAATAACTCGAACAGAATCAGCCTTTATGGCAATAGCAGAAGTATTGGTGGGATTACCCACTGAGCCAGCAGCTAAGTTGAAATACTCGGGTGAATCAATATCCGAACGTTGAGAAATATATATTCTTGCAGCATCTAATTCTGGGCTTTTGTTTGTCAGGACTTTTGCGCCTTCTGCGTTTACACGGCGAGCTAAAATCCCAGACATTCCAGCAATGATATCAATACACCCTACATGAGTAGAAGGAACTGCTCCTTTTCCCGAGGTTTTACTTCTTGGTCGGTCCCGACCCATAATAATGATTGTATTTTGTTTACCTCTAAATATTGATTCGCTAGGTGCTTCGTCATAATCAGGAATTGGCTCAGATATAGTTTCTTGTTGAACTCCACTATTGAGACCCAGATAACCTGATACATTTTCTTTAGCAAACTTAGCGCCTGCTTCGAGTAATGAATTAATAATATTATCTTGTTCGATTGCCATCTAAGTTATGAACTCCTGATTGAAGAAATAAACATCTGGGTTTACAAAACCTGAACTGAAATTGAGAGGACTTGTCATTACTGCAAAGTGTAAATGGGCTCCGTATTTAGGAGGTGTTTTAGGAACTCGATTTCCTGTGTTACCAACTAGGGCAATCTGTTCACCTTTCTTTACGGCTTTTCCGTTCATTCCAGCGACGGACGCCGGGTCTAAATGGGCATACATAGTATAGAAAATTTTTCCAACACTACGAGCAGCACCTCTACCTGTATACGAAATATGTTTTATTAAAATATATTTTCCATATCCGCTATTAAGTCCTTTACTGTCTTGTCTAACCTGAACAATACCATCAAGCGCAGCCAAAACTGGGGTTCCAAAAAAACAAGCATAATCTATTCCCTTGTGATTAGTTGAAGCTCCTCCTCCTGGGTTACGAGGTCCAAAAGGGCTTCCCTTTCTCCAACCTTTCGGTGGATAGAGGCTTGCTACGGAAGGCGGTGGTGTCACAGTAGACGGAATAGGAACACAAGGTTTGGTGGCAGCAACAGGAGTACACTGAAGACTTGAAGGCAACTGAGTAATAGGAACAGTATTACCAACCGTCCCATAAGTTCCGTTACCGCCGGCATTACCCACAATATTGCAAGATGCTACAGTAGCTACACTACCAGGACTTGGGTTCGTGCCCCCTGGAGAAGGGGAAGTTGTAGTTCTAGGACCGGATGGTCCCCCAACAACAGGAGGACCATTAGGTAAAACTATTTGACCCTTGATAATCTTACCCTGCTTTCTCAAGGTAACGCTTGGACTTTCGGGAGCACACAACTTTGATAAACCGCAGTCACCAAAAACTGTAATATTAGTATTAGAAATATTTTTAATGATACCGTTATTATATCGATTGCCCGGTAACGCTTGGTTCTGATAACCAATCGTAATAACTGTGCCTACTTTGGGTGCGTGATTTAGATTTTCACCATAAAAAGTAGGATATAAATCTATTATTGGGTCTTCAGCACAGGTAGGTCTTCTAAGTCCAGATAAACGCTTAGTTTCAATGGGTAAAGCCTTTACAGCGACCTTCTCTTTTCCATCACCTGTAAAAAAACCATAAACAGATTCAAAAAATCCTGGGGATTGACTCTCTACACGGATTATTACTGCTTTCTCTTCAGTGACTGTATCAAGGATGTTTGGTGTTTTTTCTTCTCTTTGAGATTTTACATATTCCCAAGTGTTGGGCGATTCGGGAGAAACGGCTGCCATCAGAGGTGTTCCCTCTTGCTGCTGCTTATTGAGTCCGTCTATATACTGGTCCAGTGTTGTCATTCGTCTTGACTCGACTTGATAATATCAAATAAATTTTTCTTATCATCTTCTGACAAACCATTGTTCTGACTGGTAACATCTTTTTTGTAGACTAAAGAAGCAATTTTTACAAGCTGCTCATTACTGCGCTGTAAGGTTTCTACAAATTTGGCAGCAATAGGACCAGAGTCTGAATATCTTTCTGGTGATTTTTCCATATATTCTTTTAACGATAAAAGCAGGTTTTCTGTTTCCTGACGGTCGTTATGAATATTATCAAGAGCTTGCTCTATTAGGGAATCTAATTTTTGAGACATAATCATCCTCCTATGATAAATAGGAGGCTAGTTAATTTCTCCTTGGTCCCACTTCTGTTTAAATAAATGATATTTTTTCCGAATCTTATTGAGCGAACTTACAATTTGCTTAGTGTTTAGTCCAGTTATTTCTCGCATATAAAGGTAAATAGCTTTTTTATTGAAAATCTCAATTTGGTCAACATTATCCATAATTGTTATAACTGCGTTGATTACCTTTTCTTCGTTTGGTTTTAGGTTTGCTGTTTTCCACGATTTGACTTCAGTAAAAAGAGTTGCCCAAAACTGATGGTCTTCCATTTCTTCATAGAAGTCTTTTTTGTTTTCGGAGGTTACAGCTTCAACCTCACGAATCATCGAGTTGTAGTTTATCTCTCTTTTGTTTTTCTGGGTCTGTTTTTTAGCTTTGTGAGTAAACCAATTCTTAGTTACCACTGAGAAGTAAGAAAATGCCTTTGTTCCTTGGTTTGGATTAAATTTACCTAAAATAGTTGTTAGCCATATTTTGCAATCATCCTTTAGATAATCGATGTTTTCTAAGTTATTAAACTTATAAGTAAAAACTATTTTATCAACCAACTCATTGAAGGCAGGTTGGATATGTTCGATATATAAACTGCTTCTCTTAGAAATGTCTTCTGTTGCACAATAAGATACTATGGCGTCTTCTGTTTCCTTTGTAAAATAATGTTTCCCTTTGGACCTCTTTCTCATTCCGATTCTCCAAAGGTAGACTCAGATGCACTATCTAAAAAGTTGTCTATCTTATTACTAACGACACTTATATTTCTAATCATATTCTCTATTGTAACATCACCATAATATACTTCCATATTATAAACCTTTTCTATTTCTTCTTGAAATTCTTCTAAGTCAGTAAAAAGTTCAGCCATTTCATTTAGAGAATTACCGTATACTGTCAAAAGGCGGCGAATGTACCATACGCCTAACCCATTTATTAACAAGGATAAGATTAGTGCTGTCCATAAAAAATAAGTCATTTCTTTACCTTGTACATTCGCTTAGATAAACGAGTTTTGTCCTTTTTTATTTCATTAAAAGTTTCTTTTATAGTTTGGTTAACAATTTGACCCTTGGATGAACCTGTCTTAGTTTTAGCCTTTAGTGTATTAATCGGCTTACCTAAATACTTTTGAAAATTTAGAGACTGACATAGAGGGCAGCCATCTGGTCTTATCTTATGTGAATGGCGGGACTCAAATATTGATTCGCAGTCGTTACAATGATAAGAATAAAGAGGCATTATTCAGTCTCAAATACGTTCTCTGATTTAACCTCAACCTTAGGTGGGTTAGTAACAAACAATTCGTTATCACGCACAGTTAGTGACCAATCCTTAAGAAGTTCAGAAATATCTGTCTGTTCGCTAAGACATTTCTGAAGTGTCATCAAAAGAGCACCTATTGCTTGGTCGGATAATTTATACATTTTCTTTCCTTATTTATATGTTAACATATTTAGTGTGTCGGGCAGGATTGCCCAATACTAGGGAGTTATTATCTACATCTTTAGTGACTACCGAGCCTGCACCAATAATACAATTATTATGGAGAACAACCCCACAGATTATAGTTGAGTTTGCTCCAACGCTGGCACCTTTTTTTATAAGAGTAGGACGAAAGGTTGAGGCAGTATCAGCACTCCACCCTGGGGTAGCTCGGGGAAATATATCATTGGTAGTAACTACATTGGGTCCTATAAAAACATTGTCCTCGATGGTAACACCCTCGTATATTAGAGCATGATTTTGGACTTTAACATTGTCCCCAATAACAACATTAGGTCCTATGTGGACCCCTTCGCCTATGGTGCAATTTTCTCCAATAACCGCATCTCGGGAGATATGAGAAAATGCCCATATTCTAGTACCAGCACCAATATTATCTGTTTCAATAATCGCTGTTTCGTGAGTAAAAAACTTCATTATTTTACCTATAGAAATCCTTAAGATTTTTTACCACAGACTCTCGTTCTTCTAAAGAAAGTCCGGGATAAATAGGAAGGGAAATAACCTCCCTAGATAGTTTATCAGTGTTTGGGTATTTATGTAAGTCATTTTCTGAAATAATATGAGAAAAAACCTTTTGCCTGTGATTTGGCACAGGATAGTATACAGCGTTTCCTATATTTTTACTGTCCAGGAAATGTTTAAGTTCATCTCTTTTGTCAGTTCTGATAGTGAACTGGTTCCAAGAATGGAATTTTTTCTGAGGAGGGAGGAGGATATCTAGTCCTGAAAGTTCCTCAAGATAAAAGGTAGCGTTGTCCTTACGAGCGGAAATCCAATCATCTATACCTTCTAAGAAAATAGAAATAACTGCTGCTTGGATTGTATCTAGTCGAAAATTAGAACCAAGAATATCATTGTAGTATCTTTTTTCGGAGCCATGGCTGCGTATCATTCGTAACTTATGAGCCAAATCCTCACAATCTGTCATTACAGCGCCGCCATCACCAAAGCAACCTAAGTTTTTAGCGGGGAAAAAACTATAACAAGAGGCAGAACTCATCGTCCCCACATGACTTCCATCATCGAATCTAGAACCAAAAGACTGCGCACAATCTTCGTATAAGATAATATTGTTTTCTTCGCAGAAGCTTTTTATCTCACTTAGTTCATTTGGTTCTCCGAACAGATGTACATAAATAAGAGCTTTGGTTTTAGGGGTAACTACTTTTTTTATCTCTTCTAAAGTAGGATGAAAAGAATTTGGTGCAACATCTACAAACACTGGTCGTAAACCCGCTAATAAAATAGCAGTAGCAGATGCTACAAAGGTAAAAGTTGTAACCAGAACTTCATCGTCTTTTTCCATACCTGAAGCCATCAAACTTGCTATCAAGGCGTCCGTACCGCTAGACATCCCAACTACATATTTAGAGCCCGTATAATCCTGTAACTGCTTCTCTAAAGCTGATACCTCCGGACCATTAATAAAATAAGCGTGGTCTAGACACTTTGAGTAAGCCTCCATAAATTCATCACGGCGTTCCTTTACTAATCTCTTTAAATCAAACAATGGTACATTCATCTTATTCATCCAATAGTAATTGTAGGGTTGAAATAGCACTCTGAACAGAACAAACGGGTTCTGTTTCGTTAATAATCATATCTAGAAAATGATTCAATTCAGCATCCAAGGGCATCTTTCTTTCGGGAGAAAAATATATCTTTTTTCTAATTTGTTGTCCGTCACTAAGAGTATATAATCCCAAACTTTGGTCCATATAATCTAAAACATACATCCCTCTTTCACAAATGATTGTCATATCTCTAACACTCTTGGGAGTAAGCCAGTTTGAAGAACAAACAATATCTGTTCCCCAATCATCTGTGAGGTGAAGATTTGCCATCTCAATAAATCCCGGAGTTGTAGTTTTTAGTGTGGAAGAAACTTTTCGGAGATGATTGTTAAATATATGCTGGATAGCATCTACATCGTGGACCAACAAATCGGTTGCTACATTATTGTTATCTTTCTTTAGGGGTCTGTTTGGATAACTATAACGTCTAGTCTGTATTGAGAACAGCTTTCCTGTGTTTCTTTTTGTCCACTCCGAACGCATTGCCATTACGGCTGGGTTGAATCTCTCTACTTGACCTACAAGAATATTTTGATTCCATTTTTTGAGCTTTGTTGCTTCTTGGACAGTGTGAGAAATTGGCTTCTCTAGTAGTATTTTTAAATTGGGGTTGATATTTAAAACCTTTTCACACATTTCAACGTGATATTCCGAAGGACAAGCAACTATAACGCCGTCCAATCCTTTTAGGGACGTGGCAAACTTATCCCAATTGGCATAGTTCTCTATACCAGGGTCATAAATAGAAATCAGTTTACACGAACCATTACGAGATATGGTGTGTTCGTGTTTTTTTCCCATATTCCCCACACCACACAATCCTAAATTAATATTCATTTTTTTTATACCATTCTACTGTTTTTTTGATTCCCTCTGATAAAGGAGTAAATCCCACGTCCGTATAAAGAGTTTTAAGTAATGAGTTATCCCCACAATGCTGAACAACATTACTAGCTCGTTCAGCAATGTGTTCCGTAATACAGTGGTCCCACGGCATTGCCGTTTGAAGGTGACTGAGGATTTCCATTGTGGAAGTCTGGATTCCAGTTGATATGTTGACTACAGATGAAATTTCTTCTCTTTTTTTATAAAGTTCTAGTACACACTCCACTGTATCCTCAACATAAATATAATCTCTGGTTTGGTCGCCCGTACCATGAATCTGAATGGTTTCTCCTTTAATCATCTTACCAATAGACAAAGGAATGACACCTGCAAATTCTTTACTGTTTTGACGTGGTCCATAATTATTAAAAGGGCGCAACACCAAAGTATCACTTCCAAAAGTCTTTTTATAGCTCAGTGCTACTAGGTCGCCGGCAGCCTTTGATGCAGCATAAGGTGTTGAAACAGTATAAGGATGAGACTCATCCATTGGAACATATTGTGCTGACCCATAAGCTTCAGATGAGGAAAAATGTACCAATGTCTGATAAAGTCCTTGTCTCTGCATTTCACACAAATATGAAACAATATCTACATTAACTTTTATGTTTTCCAAGGGTCTTTGTAAAGACGCAGGGAGCGGAATAACCGCCAAGTTAAATACAACATCAATCTGATGAGTAGTGATAATATCTTTCAATACTTGATAGTCTGCGGCGTTAGCCTGTATAATAGTTACTTCATCCAGAGAGGAGATATTATCAAGATTGCTCATCTTGCCAAGTGATAAATCATCTAGTATAACTAAAGTCTTGGGATTATGCCGACAAATATTATCAGATAAGTGACTGCCGATAAAACCAGCGCCCCCAGTCACTAAAACATTCTTGCCTTTAAACATTTTCAAACCGCTCTATTTCAAATATTATAGAGTCGATATCTTCTTTTGTTAAGGATGAATGAAGAGGGAGGGCTATACTTTGTTCAAATAAACCCCGAGAAACCGGACACAAATGCTCAACATCATAAATTGGCTGACTACTAGAAGAATATGTACCTATTTGAGATTCTATGTGATTTTCTTTTAACCACTCAATCAAAGAATTACGAGAATACTTTTCATTTACTAAACACACGAAGGCTTGAAGAACACTGTTTTCTTCTAAGACTATTTTTTGAGGGGTGAGCCAGTTTATTTTTTCTATTTTTTGTCTATAATATTTGGCAAGTTTTCTTCTTTTTTTTAGGCGTTGGTCATACCCTTTAAGTTGTGCGAGCAATATTCCACAAGAGATATCGCTCAGCTTATAGTTATACCCTAGTTCTTCGAAAACCGGCACCGAAAAATTTGACTTCTTTCTTTCATATGCCCTTCGTTGACCAAAAGCAGATAGACTCTTTGCTTTAAGAAACATATCCTTATTTTTAAAGGTCATCATCCCACCTTCTCCGGAAGTGATATTTTTTCGTGCATGCATAGAAAAACATCCTATATCAGACCAATCGCCTGCATATTTGTTTTGGTATGATGCTCCCAACGAACACGCAGCATCTTCAATAACGTATAAATTATTGTCTCTAGCAAACCTTTGTATCTTGTCCATCTCACACATATTACCAAATGTATGAACACATATAATGGCTTTAGTATTAGGAGTTATTTTATTTAAGGCGTCATCAATATCAAAGTTGTAAGTATCTTTATGACTGTCTATAAATATAGGATTAGCTCCAACATATTTTACACTATGACCAGTAGCGGGAAAGGTAAAATCTGAGACCAAAACATCATCCCCTTCGCCAATCTCAAGACACAACAAAGCTAAATGCAACCCAGTGGTACAATTAGACACTGGGAGAGAATAAGAAAACCCGTACTTTTTGTTCATTTCATTCGAGAGTTTTTCTCCCGTCGGACCATTTCCGGCAACCCACCCAGATTCAAAAACCTTTTGGATTTCCGCTAACTCTTCTTTTCCTAGAGACGGCTGTGCTAAAGATATATGCATTACTTTTCCATTTCGTATGAAGGGTTACCGATATTAATCGTGTGAGGAGTAATATCTTTTACAACATTAGTGCCGCAGCCAATAAGAGATTTTTCTCCTATTGTTACACCATCTTTTACCGAAGTATTTGAACCAACATAACAACTTTTTCCTATGACTACTGCTCCAGATACACAAACACAACCAGCTAAAATAGAATAATCGCCTACGATTGTATCATGACTAATAACGGAATTAGGCAGAATCATCACATGTCTTCCTATTTTTACATTTGAGGTAATCACCACATTCTGAAAAACAACTCCTCCAGCGCCTATTCGTGCAGTTTTGGAAAGATAAGCACTAGGGTGTACCAATGTCGCATATCTGGCTTTGGGTATTTGAAGCTGGTTGATTATTTCTTCTTTCTTTCGAAAAGTGGTGGTGCTCCCAATACCATTTACAAAATAACAACTATTATACTGCGACCAATCTCTTAGTGGTCCCAGGACAGGTAAGGTACGATTATCATCAAGAAATCCTCTAAAGTTATATTTTACAAAACTATCAGATTTATTTATGTCCTGAATCATCTCTCTAATGTCTCGACAATTGCCGCCATACCCTAATACAATAATGTCTCTGATTTCAGGCTTTTTCGATTTCATAAATAAACTTTTCAACAAACTTTTGAGGCGTAGATGTATTTTGGTACCAAGCATAAGACCGAAGAGCCATTTCAATGAGGACCTCTTTATCAAGATTCAACACCATTTCTAATTCTTTATATGCAGAGTCTACAGTTTTTCCTAAATTATGTACAGGATATTCTACCTCTGAATTAAAGAAAGGTAAAGAGGCTTTATCAATAGCTTCTTTCTCCATATTATAGGTGGAAGAAAAAACTAAATTACCATAAGATAAAGCCTCTAAAGAACTTATCCCATGGGCTCCTGTAGCTAAAATACCAAGTCCAATACTTAAAGTATCTATATAAAAGCAGCTATTCTTCTTAATTTCAAGGGATTCTTGAGGAGATAATCCTGTTTTTTCTATATATTTTATAGGATTTTTACTTGTCTTTTGTATTTTCTCCATAATTTTGAGAAGAAAATCACTGCCCTTAATTTGCCTATTGGTTGGAATATGGGAGATTACCCACTCCGGTTGATTAAATCGGTCCACTATATTTTGTTTTATGAGGTCACTGGATATTTTATCCTTTTCACACATAAAAATGCACCCTGTTTTATCATCCCTATTTGTCAATCGATATAAATCAAGAGGAGACAAAATTCTATCAAAAGACATCTGGTCCATTTGATTAAACATTTGAGATTTTTTTCTATATGCTGTTCCACTGTAGAAAGCAATCTTTTTCCCAAGGGTCTCAAAAATAGGGTCAACGCCCAAAACCGATTTAAACTGGAGAGCAGTAGAATATTGAAAATAACAGTTCTGGTCCTCTTCAGAATAGATAACATAATCACTATCTAACAACCACTGTGTAGCATCTTTTTTTTGCCTTTCGGACAAATCCACAAGATTATAGTCGTGATGAAGTGCGTATTTGTATGGGTGCTCCTTCATACAAAAAGATTTGGATTCATATTCACTACTAACACTATTGATAAAAGAAGACCAATTAGTAAAAACATTTGCATTATCTTCAAATGAAATAAAAGAAATCTTTTTCACTAGCGGTTATCTTCCCGGTCGCCTAAATGATAAGCACGAGCCTTAGGATTAAAAGAAACGGGGTACCCATACTCTCTGATAGCCAAACTCCACATTACATCCGGCATCAATTGGAACAAACCAAAAGGTTCTACTTGAGCCAAAACCTCTTTGTGACAGACACAGTTAGCTACATAGGCAGTTAGTGAATCTTCAATGTGTCCCGTATCTACATCATAATTTAGTGGTCTATGTGACGCCTGTGTAGTATTTTCTGGAAACTGCATCCAGTCTTCACCAAACTCATGACGTTTATCATTCTCATCCGTTAGTCTAAACCCATATTGTCCTGGTGGTTTTTCTGATAAATATTCCGACATTTCATATACCCACTTATCATCTGGAAGGATGTCATCTGCTAAGAAACAAACCCACTCTTCTTTTCTTGATTCTAAACCCTGTCTCCATTTGCGAGACATATCTCTTTCCCAAGCGGTGTATTCTGAAAAGGTTCCACCCAATTGTTCTACAGCACTTTTCAATACAGGGCAATGAGAACTCACTAGGGTATAGTTACCTTTGGAAATTTCAATACATTTGGGGATGATTTTGTCCACCAGTAATTTTTTTCTCTTTGTTGAGGCTGAGGTTATTTGTACGATTCCTAAATTCATTTTTCTTTCCTTACTGAAGCGGTAGCTAAAGAACCGACTACATGATGGGTTACGTTTTTGTTCAAATTTGCAACAATGGTACTGAGATTGTTCTCGTGAAGTTTTACTACACTATCTTGGATTTTTTGATACATCTTGTTGCAGTCATATTTTTCTATCAAATATTTTTGTAACTTTTCTGCTTTTCTCTTTTTAGCAATGTAGTTTTGTTTAACGACTCTCATTGACTTCTTTAGAGATTTAGGTTCAACATAACACCACTGAGAATCAGCATTTATAACTGTCTCCCAAACAGCCTCAGGAGCAACTTGGGCAATTTCATACTTAACTTTCTCAAACATTGCTTCACGAAGGTTCTTTTTATTCTTCGTTTTGGTTTCCCTAGGCATATACAAGAAATCAACATGTCCTGACCAGGATGGTGCTATCACCGGCAATCCACTGTAGGCTGCTTCAAATATCGGCAAGCCGTACCCTTCCCCGTGAGTCGTGGTAACATAAGCGTGAATATCAGAATGGGTATAAAGGGTGTGAAGTTCCGCTTCAGTCATATTTCCGTGGAGATAATAGATTTTACATTTTCTATTAGGATATTGTGCTAAAACATTCTCAATATCGACTTTGAGCGACCACCTGTCTGACAAAGAATTGTTGATTCGGTGAGTTTTTAGAATTAGACCCGTGTCGGCATCATCCATAAATTCTTCAATAAAACCTCTAA
>MDTG01342040.1_pt1 | contig 15437 bp, 20 predicted proteins | sample 811421 | NCBI WGS metagenome assembly MDTG01 (sample SAMN05326645, study PRJNA326480) | marine metagenome | isolation source: seawater | place: Pacific Ocean: South East | collected 2011
AAACCATTGGCAAAACCCAATATACCTTGCTCTGTTAGAGGCGTGTTGAATACACGGTGTTTACCTTCGTTTTTAAATAAAGATATCTTATAATAAGTCTTATGTCTCTGGTAATAATATAATGTTCTAATTAACTGTTGAGCAACACCTTTTTTACGATGATTGTTATGCACACACAAATAATCAACATATTGTAATGGAATCGTTGTTCCATTTAATATACAATCTACCGGACGTAATGTAATGGTTCCTATTATCTTATCGGCATAATAATAATGCAATATAATAACATCATTTAGTTCTAAATAAGGAACTATATGCGTTTTTTCAGGTAAGTAATTTAAATCTTTAGTACGTAAGTAATTATTACTTATCAACGCAACCATTTCATCTACATAAGACTCGTTATTATCATTGCCGTATACTACTTTAATGTTTTTTATATTTACATATTTATCATCTATTCTCGGCAACTTTTCTGATATTACTCTTGGTGATATAAAATAATTCCATATATCATATACATGAAATACAGGTTGCTTTGACCAAAATGGCAAAGATAACCTTATTACTATATACATAACTATTATGACTATTACTATAACATACAATATAATCATTTGTTTATTTTGTATGATATTAACGTTTAAGTATCTAAACACAATGATTCTTGACTCCACGTATAATAATATTCAAATGGAGGATACACAGTTAACATTACTACCACTTGACCACTCGTTAATACTAATACTGTATTTATATCATGTATTATTATATATGTTATACTAAAGGTAGTTAATAAATGTAAACACAACCATATAAGTATTTTATGATAATATGGATGCATTAATATATTTATATTTTTTTTTTTTGTATTATTTAACTTCTTTTACTATTTATAATGGATCTAAAATATACTAATAGTTATCATATACACAACAAAGAAAGAATCATTGTTATATGGAGTGCTAAAGCTGCATGCACTACTGTAAATCATATGATTTTTCAACATGAAGGTTTATTAGATGAAGCATTAAAATACAGCAAATGGATTCATAATTATAGAAGACTCTATAATTCAATGTATAACAGAAATAAACAAATTACTAGAAATAGACATCCATTTACTAAATTTATACAATTCACTGTAAACCCTTATCGTCGTGCAGTCAGTAGTTATATACACGCTATGCGTAGTAAAAATAATTATGTTGGACTAAAAAATAAAAATATTTCTTTTTATAACTTTTTATTACGTATATTAAATGGCACTATTAAACATGATCCACATCATGATAAACAAACATTCGTTACACGTAACTACAATAATATACACGTTGTAAAAATGGAAAACATTGAAAATGAACTTCCTATACTAAACAACAAATTTAATCTACATTATAAACTTTGTGGAAATCAAAATGTTAAAAAAAAAAATAGCAATGTTAACTATTTTGTTGGTGAAAAAAATTGGAAAAAAATATACAATAATATACCCAATAACTATACATTATTCTATAATAAAGAAATTAGAAAATTAGTTTGTAAAATTTATAGGGAAGATATTAAAAATTTAGGTTATACTTGGGACATGTTCGTAAATTATGAAGAACACAAAATGAATCGTCCGTAAAAAAAAGATTTCTAAACAAAACTATTAAACAAAAGGGCGCGCGCGATTTTTTCTTTTTCTACAACTCTCCCCTATTATACTTGTTGACCAACATCTGCAGGAACTCCTCTTCGCTCTTCCGTGGCATGTTAACAATCCGTCCTTCCGGCGGGAACTCGTCGAACACTAGTTCCTGGATATTCTTGGGAACTTGTGCCCATTCACGCTCCTTTCTCTTCAACTCCCACCCCCTCGCCTGCACCCAGCGTTCCTCCAGACGACTCAATATTTCAGGTGACTCCCCACGTTCGCTTTTGCTTTCGCTGAATTCTGCTAATACGGTTTTCACCTCATTCAATTTCAACCACCGCTCCATAGGTTTCATCTTCTTGATATATTCATCGATATTCTGATTCCCTTGTCCGTAAAGAGGCAGAGGAGAACGAGCAGGAGTTGCACACGATTCTTCCGATGGAAGAATCTGCGGTTGCGGTGCCGCACGAGGCTTGCGCTGAACATACTTGGTAACCTTGAAGAAGTACGGCGCACGGTACTCAATGCGAACTTCTTTATCTTGCCCGAGTTGCGTGATGAATGAGGAGATGCGCTGGAAGATATCGTCTTCCACGAATTCTGCTGTTTCTACGACCCCGTTGTCGGTGAATTCAAGAGTCGGCGAAACGCTCGCGCTGCGCGGAAGTAGCACTTGAGGTGTATATGCGTTGAAATGAATGAACACGAGGTAGTAAGGTTCGCTGGTGTTTCGGTCCTGGCGCGGTAACATGGTCAGATCTGCGATGCAAGCCCTGCCGAATAAACGCTCAAATGTTCCGTAAATCACGCGGTCGGTAACGCGATGGAACACACGAGGAATACATAGTGCGGGAATCTGAATCGTACGAGCGGACATGATTGTTGTGTGGTACTTATCCTACAATCAAGAAAAAGTTTTTCAATTTATGAAAAAAGACGTTTTTTCATATTTTCGCCACAAGAGATTAGTTATCTCTTATGCTAGCCCATCCAGTCTGTGGATAAAAGATTCCTACTTTTCTACACGTACGGTTAGAATACAAGTTATTCCAACCGTCTCTCCAATATGGATTTCCTTTGTAAACTATCTGTATACACCCAGGCGGTCGCCTTATTCTACAAGAAGTTCCCAATAAATAACCCATCAACCTCTTTATCGGATACGTATCTGTATCTTCTACATATTCACAGATCAAGGTCATGATTGGATACAAATTACACGGTTTGTCGGATGATGTTAAATCTAAGAGAAGTTGGTCTCCAATTTGCATGGACGGTTTACTTTTAAATACATTAAGATTTTAAATTCAATTTATGTCTATCTATATATAAATCGCTATGCTAGAATTTTGGTCCATGTGGAATTTCTCATGGTGGGGATTATCTCAATTAAAACTAACAAAATTAAATTATTCTTTAGCAGGTTCTATTATTGCCACTAGTGCTATGGGCGGATTTCTTATTCATATTTATCCTAGAAAATTAAAAATTAACTACAACAACGAACGAGTACTTGTACCCTACAAATACGCTTTCTGGATAGACATTATTGGTCATCATTTACCATTATATATGCTATACAAACAACGACACCAAATTGAAAAGAGTTGTGGACGAAACTTAATTTACCCTGTTATAGGTTATAGTATTTGTAACTATATTAGAAACACACCAGTTGAGAAAACATACGGAATTAATGGTAAAAAATTATATTTTACTAGTTTTACTATTATTTCTAGTTTAGGTGGTTTTTATCATTTTAATAAAAATAGAAAGTTATACTAGTATATCCATGAATAATGACGGTAAACAAGCTATGATAGGTGCGTATGTTCTTATATGTGCTTTTATTGCTTTAACATGTAAAAGTTGCTGGAAAGTAAGTGTGTCACTTATAAGTATTCCTATATTTGTTAAATGTGTTAGTTTTACATGTAAAACCAATCAATCCATGGATGATCAAATATTTCCTATGCAAGAAGTTAATATGGTTCAACCTAGAAATAGAAACCTACGAGTAATTATACAAGACCCCCCTGATTTCTCTAGATTATATACAACCCAAGTGGTGAAATCTCCTCTACATATAGAAACTTTTTCTTGCTCTATATGTCTAGATGATGAAGAAAAAGGGGTGATTACCTTACTTTGTGGTCATAGATTTCACCAAATTTGTATAGAAGAATGGTTTGGTCGCGAAGAAAGTTGCCCCCTTTGCCGCGATGAATTTGATACTGTATAAATTGAAACAACTATAACTACATTGCAGAATTGTTATCCTAACACCTATGAGCATTCAACAACATTACTACAAAACAAAACATCTACTTCATGTTACCCATTTTGTGGTTCCTAATGGATACGACAATACCACGGATGACATTGAAAATACATACAATGCGCTCTACAATCCGAATTTATGTTTGGTGGTGATTCAGGACATGGCGATAGGTATCTTTCTTACCATGCATTTAGCTAAGAAATTCGGTTATATTCGTATGATACTTGAAAGAAATGAATACAAGACGTTACAACAAAAAACGTCTTGTATTGTAATCACAATAGACGACAAATGGGATACTAGTAAGTGGTCCTATGATAAATTATCACGATTCCATAATAGTATGGGTTCCTATATATCGGATTCTACGTTGGAAAACATAACAAATAATGATTCATGGAAATTACAACATATTGATATAGCCTTTCTAGAAGCTTTATCCTTTCTTTAACCGGGCTTCTGTAATACATAAAGATACTGATATTCATACTCTACTTCTACCATATCCATTTTTGCATTTAAAATAAATCCTGCTCGCTTCGCCTGATTTAATACGGCTTTTTGACTCGGCATAAATAACTCATGCTCATTTTTCATGGCCTTTTCTTTGGTCTTATCTACGAAAAATTCTTCCATATACGCCTTATCTTGACTTTCGTCTAATCTGAAATTAGACTTATAATCATAATCCTTAAAGGTTACATAAGTATTCGTAATACGCCGTGGGGCATATTTTTGCGCGGATATTAAGGTTAACGGATCACCTGCTTCTAGTATAGGATTAAATTTAGTTCTATCCACTAAATGAATGACCAAATAGCCTCCTGGCATCAACCATGTATAACAATTCTTGAAAAAAGTAAACTTGTCTTTGATATAATATATCGTAAAGTAAAAACAAGTGATATGTGTAAAAGTAGAAGGAGAATAGTTTAAGGTATCCATTACATCGCCAACGACAAAAGTACAGTCGGGATACTTTTTTCTCGCCATTTTTACCATGGATCTTGATTTATCTATGCCCTGTACATCATACCCTTTCTTCGCCATATTGTTTACATGGTGTCCTGTACCAGAACCTATATCTAATATAACACTTGTTGTAGTAGGAGAAGTCTTCTCTTTAAATTCAGAGAATTCGTAATCGTTTTTAACTTGATTAAACACTAATAAATCATATATATTTGCATAAAAAGAATCATAGATGTCATCACCTTTTTTGTAGACAAATTTCTTATCCGTAGTAATAAAAGATTCTCTGCGATCGGGACCTAAATCAAATAGTAAATATACTACAATTAATATTATAATTCCTACTAATATCTTTACCCATATGGACGATTTTAAAAACCAACGATATACTTGTTTTACTTTTGTGGTTAATTTCATTATATATGATAATTGATTATATTTTTTTTATATTTCGTTTTATATGAATGAATATGAAATTAATGATGTAAGAAGCAAAAAAGAGTTTCAATCCTTTACGTTTTCTAATTACAAAAAATCGGAAGTGAAAAAACAATTACTAAATGATATGTTTAAAGGAAAAATAGAAAACTCTTGCTATTGGACTACGGAATTGATTTGCGCTGGACATTTTATGGAACTATGGGAACTTATTCTTTATTATGCTTGCAAACATATACATTTAGGAAACCCCATGCTCCCTGCTTATATTAACCTACGTTTTCAACATTTTAAAGAAATTGTTAGTCTTGGTTACGTAAACAATGAACTCGCCATGCGCAATAATGATAAAATTAGAAAACTATTTAATGAAATTATATGTGTGTTATGCATTTCCATGAAAAAACACTCCTATGAATCTATTAAAGTGAAAACGGAAGACTTTAATATGAGCATCTTAAGCGAAAAATTAAAAGCACCGTCCGTACATTATCTAGATAAAGTGTTTCAACAAGGTGATCCTAAGGAATTTTTTATTCCTCTTAATGAATTCGCCTATTGCATTGATAAACAATGTAAACAATCTGTTTTAGCATGCTATTGGATTGAATGGATTCTGGAATTTGAATGTTTTTGTAAAAAGAAAAAAGAAGTGTTTGAATGTAATACACGGAGTTTCCCAAAAGTGCCTAATAAATTTCAAAAAGATATCATATGGATTGTATGGGAATGCATATTAGAACAAGGGAAAAATCATACACCAATCATACAAAAAATTTTGCGAGAACTTCTTGATCTTTTTTGCCTAAAATTTACTCCTGCATGCAAAAAAAGACGAAAATTCTGCCTATACTTTGCCGCTACCCTGTTATGCGAACACGTTAATACAAATGTCCCTTTGTTTACTAATAAACACGTCATTGAAAATGTAAATAAACATACCCATTTATTGTACAAACAAGTTAAAAAAAACGAACGAGCGCCAAACACTGGCTATTTATTTCAAAATACTACTGTTAAATCAAATCTTGAAAAAACAATTGATAAACTTGATATTTTAAATAAAATGCCGAATAAGTAATTAAATTATATGTAGGTATTATATAAGAATGGTGAAATTTAGTAAAAAACAACTTTCTAAAAAACAACGACGCAAAAAACAAAACGCTACACGAAAACTTAAAGGCGGAGCGCTACTTACGGGAAAAGACTTAAATGATAAGTCCATAGTGGACTTGTTTACAATACTGGCAGAAAAACAAAAAAAACAGAATACCATAGGAGCATTTACGGGGCGGTCCAATAGAACAGCAAATATCACGCTGTTAGTAGAAAAGATCAACGACAAGTCTCCATCACCCGCGGCGAGACTTAACAAAGAAGCACAGCAAGCCGCTGGACCTAGCGGAACTGAAGATCAAAATAACACTGCTCTATTACAAATCAATGCTTTTAAAGATGTTGATGGTATTGATGGTATAGACGCTAAATTTATTGACGAGAAGTTTGGTTATTTAAAAACGGCCGGCGGCGGTGGTCAACCTGTCGGTGGTGGTGGCGATGGTGATGCCGGTGGCAGTACTGGTGGCGGTGGTGGTGGTGGTGGTGGCGGTGGTGGCGGTGATGGTGATGATGATATCGTTACCTGCGATGCTATTAAGTTAGGCCCTGAGGGGGAAGCTAAGGTAACGTATAATATAACAAAAAAAGTAATAACTTATATCCAACCTAACGCAAGTAAAAGTGAACAGGGACCGGAGAAGGTCAATGTACTACTTTGTGGGGTCGAGGGAGAAAACTTAAAGGTAGTTTTTGGGGAAAAAGGGGCGAATACAGATATGACCATAGAATTAAATGATATTAAAAACGATGATAACAAAAAGAATTTTATTGATGCTCTGCTCAAGCGTCAAACCGATATTGCACGTGAATCCAATGAAGCAATAACTAATGTTATGAATAGTGTACAAGAACTGGAGGATCTGCCGGTGACGGGACTGGACACAACAATCAAGGGGACCAAGAATGCAAGCGGCCTTATTCCTGGCGGCGGTTTTCTCCCGTTGCGTAACGACGACGACACTCACACATTTACAGTGGATACTAATGAAATCTAATATGACAATGTCCTTTTAAAAAGTTTACATTGATTTACACGTAATTAAATATTAAAGTAATAGATATAGTATAGCACAACTATGCTATATCTATGTAAACTACCGATTGAGATTCAATATCTTATTATGAAATATTTATCTTATTCGCCAACCAGCAAAATAATCCAAGACAATCAAACCATTATTCTAAACAAACACATCTATTATCAGTATATTGAAAATAGATTTGATATTTTTCATACCAATGATCATAATAAAGAAGAACGTATATTTCAACAATGTATTATGAAATATATACATATTACTAAAAAATATCCTAGGATTCCTGATTCTATTCTAGTAGACTCTCGCCAACAATTCTATAAAGATAAACTTAAATGTCTTCTTAAAATTATGCAAGACACCGGCAGGGATGAACGTATCTTGTTTGAACCTTAATAGTCTGTAGTACCATCTATTTCGGATACCGTAGGTTTATACGTTTTTTTAGGCAAATCTCCTTTTGCCAAGGGGACCATTTTATGAATCACTTCTTCTTCCAAGGTAATTGGAAATTGATTCATGGCACTTAAGGATTGGTTATCATCATACGCTTTAGAAGGTGTTTTCATTAACTTATTTGTAATTCGCGCTTCGTTCGTTTCACCACTTCGTCTAAGTATTTCATAAGCTCCTAACATTGCTAAAAATCCAACTATAATACCAAAACTAGCAAAACAACCTAATACAACTATCAATAAGATAAATTTGCCGAAAGGTTCTTGAACCAAATTTTCTATTTCAGAGGGTAATGGTGTATCATATAGTATAAATAATAAAACTATACATAAAACTATTGCTTGAATAAGGGAAAATTTTTTCATTTGTTTTCCTAGTTCAACACCTAAATTTTTCGCCATATACTCTATATTCATATTATTTTTATAGTAAATTGAAATATATATTCTATTTCATAACAAATGTAGCATGAATCATTATATAGGTCCTAAAGGATATAGTATCCTAAAAAGTAATCTAACACCACAACAACAGCAACAGATTAAAAATGATTTAACTGCAAAACCTCAACTTCAATACAGCATAGGTAATGAAGTTAAATCATTTCCTGTGTACCGAGAATCCACCATGAAATTATATGTACCACGCTTTTACGGGGTTCAACAGTTTGGACCTCCCGAAAACTACACTATCGGCGATGGCGATTCCATTCAACTTGATTTTAAAGGATCCTTACGTGATTTTCAATATACCATTGTGGATAGTTATTTACAACACGCCAAGCAACACGATTGTGCTTTGTTAGATATTCCATGTGGTTTTGGTAAAACAGTTTGTGCTTTAAATATTATAAGTCGTTTAAGTAAGAAAACCCTAGTGATTGTACACAAAGACTTTCTTTTGCAACAGTGGAAAGAACGTATACAAGAATTTCTACCTGATGCGCGTATCGGAAAAATTCAAGGACCAGTTGTTGATATAGACGATAAAGATATAGTGATTGGTATGCTTCAAACCCTTTCCATGAAAGTATTGGATCCGTGTATATTTGAATCCTTTGGTTTAACAGTAGTAGACGAAACCCATCATATGGGAGCAGAAGTGTTTAGTAATGCGTTGTTTTCCATTGTTACTAAACATATGCTGGGGTTATCCGCTACCATGAAACGGAAAGACGGACTTACTAAAATATTTAAATTGTTTCTAGGAGAAGTTGCTTATGCAATGAAGCGAAATACAGACGACGATCAAGTTACTATACAACAAGTATTTTACGAAAATCAAGACGAGGAGTTCACGGAAGAAATATTAAATTATCGTGGTCAAACGCAATACTCTGCCATGATTAAAAAACTATGCGAATTTAACCCTCGCTCTGAAGCCATCTTACGCATTCTAAAAGACCTTTGTGATGATGCAAAAAATAAACAAATTATGATTCTTGCACACAATAAATCCCTTCTAGAATATCTATATAAAGCCATTGAACATAGACAATTTGATACGGTAGGTTATTATGTCGGCGGTATGAAGCAAACTGAACTGAAATTTTCAGAAAGCAAACGTATTATACTTGGCACCTATGCTATGGCAGAAGAAGCACTTGATATCAAAACACTGAGTTGTTTGGTATTAGCAACACCACGCAGTGATGTGACACAAGCAGTGGGACGTATACTTAGAATTAAGCATGAACAAACTATAGTAGTGGATATTGTAGATCAACATAAGACTTTTAAAAATCAAAGTAAAAAAAGAGAATCATTCTATAAACGAAATCGCTATACAATCATTCAATGCACTTATCAACATTATCCTACCTTTACACCTTATAATTATACTACCCGCAAAACTCCTGCTAAAAAAGAATATAAATGTCTTATTGAACTATAATACTATTAGACATAAGGTTTATAGAGAGGCGGATTAGCCAATGCAATTTCATTACCTCGTAACCTCTTGCTTGTATCTATGGAATATCCTACGGTGTTTTGTACATAAGCCCCCTTTTTAGCACCTCCACGATATTTTTTAGGTCTACAACGCGCACAATATTTTTTATATCCTCTTACGCGGGTACGACATTTTACACATGCAGATCTACGTTTCGTGTGGGATCTACGTTTCGTGTGGGATCTACGTTTCGTGTGAGATCTACGTTTCCGTTTTCCAGCGCCTTTTTGAGTATAACGACTCATTGTATATTACACGAATATTTTATTTAGAATCAGATGGATTATTTGTATGTCCCATCATATCACCTGGATTAGGCATGGATTGTTTACCAAAGACAAATTTTAATAAAAATCTACCGGTCTTATATACAATAAACATAAGTATAACACCTATGATAATGGCAAAAAAACTACTATTCACAAAGGAAAGTACTACATCTGCTACAGATGATCCCGCATCTAAAGTATTATTTGTTGTGGTACTTTCTAATACGGTAGTTTTAGTATCGTCATTTTTAAAATTTACTGGACTGCAATCTATATATATATCATCTGCCTCTGCATTCGTAAAAGGATTTGTATGATAACTTACATTGTTATAAGTATCAGGTATAGGTTTATAATTATGACTCATTAATAAAGGATAACCAGTAGTACTAGATCCTGTTTCATATATAGTTTGTAATTTAGTGGCATATACACTTGATATAGGTATACCATCTTTTAAATCAAATACTACTACATTTAATACTATATTATCAATATTACTACAAGTATCATAAGTTACGCCGCTTGTGCTATTAAATACACCTGTGTAAAAATAGTATGGTGCCAACGGAATAACATCATTTAACTTAAATGAATTACCCAAGGTATTTTGATTTGATATTTGTGTTGAACCTGATGTATAGGCATCCATGAATGCTGCTTCTGATTCATCGGCGCCTGCATGACCTACTCCTGGTACGTGATAATGACGATGCTTTGCCCCACCTTGCTCATCTGTGTGTCTATGTGCCGAAGAAGATGACGTTTTAAAGGTAAAATCGGAGTATCCTTGGGTTGAATTATCTCCTCTCCTTACCAAAATCCTATTTCCTTTTGTTCCTCCACTATCATCTTTTTGTCCTTTTGCAATATATGGAACACCCGGTAAATTATCTATCATATCTTCTATTATAGCAGCACCTCCTGGTCTTGTTCCTGTACTTCCACCTTGAATACTTGAATTTACAATTGGAATACATACCCATAACGGAGCAACGCCAGTGTTGTTTTTTTGATGCATGATGATAAGTTCTCCAACTCCATGATTAGCAGAAGCATCAAAAGTATGCAATGGTAAGGTTATAGAGATTTCTATATTATTATTATCATCCGTATTACTATAGGATATTCCATTAAAGATAACATCGCTTTTACCTCTATACATTACTTTACCCATGGTATAAGGCGCATCATTTACAATGGTATTATTTTCACTTAATTTAGAATAATTCCCAAAATAAGAACATTTTTGATCACATGTTTGCATGGATTCACTAGATAATTTTGCTACTGGGAATACACAATTGTCTCCACATGTTGTCATTATTGATATATATATTATAAATTATAATTATTAATTTATAATCTATAATATATATATTATGAATTATAGTAAAAAAAACATGAAAAAAAAACAAAATTTTGGTAATGCAAGTAGAAAAATATATAAAAAAAATCACCGTAGATTAAGAAAAAGTGCTAAAAATAAACACTCGACTAATCTTCTTTTTAAAACAGTTAAATTATACGAAAAACAAAAACACAAGTATTTAGACAAACCTAAAATCCAAAGACAATTAGGAGGTACTAACCCTATATTTAAAGGAGGTAAATCAATGAAGATATCTGCCGATGAAATAAAAGATCGGCAAAGAAGGAAAAACGCTAGTCAAAATCAAGTTATTAAAAAACTTTTAAGAGATTTAAAACGTAATAATGTATCTAATCTAGTAAGAAACTATAAAAATGCTAAAATTTTAGTTAGCCATAAAATATATTCTTTTGATGATCTATCTAAGTATAATAGTAATGCTATTGGTAAATTAATAAATTCTATGAAAATGTCTAGCAAAGAAGCTGATAAATTTAAAAAACTTATTAGTAGTCATAAACATAAACATAAAGAGAAACAAGAGAAACAAGAGAAACAAGAGAAAAAACAAAGCAAAAAATCGGTTAAAAATTTGTTACTTGAAATAAATGATCTTAAAAATAAATTAAGTAACGTTCAACTTGCTATGCAAAATATGAAATCTCATACCGGTACACCTGTATGCTTTGATGCTACTTCTGCAGACGTTAAAGGTAAGGATGGAAAAACGGAAAAAGGAACAACCGTTAGAGTATGTGTAAACACTAAAAAAAGCCTAGAACAATGGGCTAAAAGTATTTCAAAGGGAAGCGGAAAAGATCGTGTAATAACAGGTAACGATATAACGGTAAAAGCGGAAGCAAAATAAACATATTCACCTAAAGAATGAATATGTTTATACTATTTGTTGTTTAGCGGCGGCGGCGTTGCGAACGGTTGCGGCGGCGATGGTTCTGGCCACTTCCGCGTTGGTTGCGTTGCGATCGGCGGCGGTTTTGTTGGTTGCGTTGCGAACGGCGATTGCGGCGGTGGTTGCGTTGCGAACGGCGACGTTGTTGACGGTGAGATTTACTTCCTCCAAATAAAGATAGCATTATAAAATATAGTAATATTTTATTTTTTATAGGGAAGGGATATATCTTAAATTCTGATTTTCATACATAGTTACTTTAAACGAATCATTGTAACCTTCTACATATACTACATCGCCATTACTCAAGGAATTACAACCATTCTCATGCATGCAACTTTTACCTTCATACATGACCGGTAACCGAACCGATTGATGCTTGTCCGATAATGTATAATATTGTTGCTTGTCTCGTCTTCTATAAATATAACGACCATACAACGGTAATATTGTCTCATCACCACTACTACGTGTTATAAAACCAACTTGCGAAAAACTCTCTTCTACGGTACTTGTGGGTATATTGATGGGTATTCGCTTGGTTTCTCCTAAATATAACGAAGGGGGTGCAGATGAGGATACTGTAGTAGTGGTATCCATTAAAGGATTTTTACTAATATACAATATTATACCTAATAACACAAAACATATTGCTAATATACTAAGAGTCATGTTTTCTATACATATTACACCTGGTGGACATTTTCTACTCATTTACTATATTATGCTATATTATTTAAAGCACCTAATTGCTTACTCGCATTCTGAAACTTTGCCTTATTAGACGCCATAGTTTTTACTAAACTAGAACCTTCTAATTTTTCTACTAAACCTACCGCTTGCTCTGTAAGAGGTTTCATTTTTTCCATATTTTCTAACATTTGATTTTGTTGCTTCATTAACGCTGCTGTTTCTCGCGTCATCTTATTTATACCTCCAGATCCTACTATACTTTTAATATTCTCTAAATTTTTAGACATTGTTGATGCTTTATCTACATGATTCGACGTAAAATCTTCATCTTCGTCATCGGAGTGATCCTCCTTTTCTTCCGTTCCTTTCATCTCCTCTTGATCCTCATCATCCTCTTCCTCCTCTTCATCTGCCCCTTCTTTAAATCCTTCATTGAATTTGATAAAGGAAGTAAGTATGCCAGTACCTATTATTGCTAATAATAGCACAAATATCATATTCTTTGTATAATTATGCGCAAGTAATCCTATTACTACAAATAAAACTGTACTCTCCCATTTTTCATCTATGCCATACGTAACCAATTGTCCTACAGCTACTATACTCAAAAAATATAAAAACCATTTATTGTTCATTATGGATAATTTTTTAGATCTTGTACCACTACGACGACGAGGTGCCATATATACTCTACTAATATTAAAATTGAAAGTTATTTTTAATATTACTACTAACGATACACCATGTACTCTCTTGCTACAACTGAACCTTTTAACACTGTGCATCACGGCAAAACAATTGATTCAACACCTTTTATTGAAAACTATTATCTTATTGATGAAGTTATTGAGTGTGATGAATTTATGCAACAAGAGTATGATACTAACGAGGTAGATATTGTTGAAATTGTTGAACTACCTGGTCTAGAACACGTTGCTATATTTAAAACTATTTGGCTAAAACTATTGCAAAGAAAAATTCGGCGACAATGCATTGATAACAAATGCTCTGAGGCTTTTATCCCTTAATTTAAATGTTATCGCTTACGTGTACCAGTTAATTTTTTATTAGTATGTTTTTTTTTAGTTCGCCTCTTCTTTTTAACGCTACCACCCGTTGTCGCAGACTCGTTAAGATAGGGTTTAAATGAAGGTAAATTTAAAAGAACCTTTAATATACTAGCAAACCAACAAGAATCACCTTTTTGACCAAATCCTATTTGGTTTTTTTTTGGTAAACTATCCATGTCATCACTTCTTATATAAAATAAGTAACGTTTATTTAAGCCTTCTAGATCCGCCGGTAGTGTAGTATCATTTTTAGCAAATTCATTATATTTTTTAACTTCATTATCGTCATGTATATACCAGTCGTCCTTGGATTTTATTAGTGCAATATAATGCGAACTTTCAGTTAGATGACCACCATATATAACTGCAAATAATACGAAATTTTTTATTTTCGACTTGTTTATCTCAATAGGGGCACTACCACTCCTTATTGTATCAACCCAGATAACCTTTGTACTATTTTCTATACTATAGGTTGTATATTGGGTAGCTTGTTTACCATCACAAGACGCTACATCATCAATAACTACGCTAGTTTTTTGTCCAAATGTGTCAAAATATTTCTGAGATATAAAATTATTGATTATATTAGTACTATTCTTATTTTTTGGGTCGCTTTTGCACTCTAATTCACTAGTTATCTTTATAGCAAACATAGGGTCAATATCCTTCTTATTTGTAGTTAAAAGGTCGGTTAAAAAGTCACCTGGATCTTGTTGACTCATTCTATCAATCACATCCGTCTTTTTAACATAATCAAAAAACTCACCAAAAATAGTTTGAGACAAATTCTTATCCAGTTTAATATTGTATGCATTATGTAACCTGTTAAAATATGTATGATAGTTGTTTTTTCTTATTATTTCTGCTTCTGCACCTGATGCTGCTTCTGCTGCTGCTTTTGCACCTGATGCTGCTTCTGCTGCTGCTTTTGCTTTTTCTGCTTCTGCTTCTGCTTTTGCTTTTTCTGCTTTTGCTTTTGCTTCTTCTGCTTCTGTTGCTGCTTTTGCAATGGGGACTAGAATTTCTCTTAATTTTAGTTCATCTTGAAATACTCCCTTTATCTCTTGATTTTTTCTAATTATCTCTTGTAATTTTAGTTGATCTTGAAAAACACCTTCTATTTCTTGGTCTTCTATAATTTTTTGTAATTTGTCATTATCTATTATCAGTTTGGTTATGGAACTGGTTGATTCTGCTTCTGGTGCTGCTGCTGCCG
>MDTG01055679.1_pt1 | contig 15435 bp, 26 predicted proteins | sample 811421 | NCBI WGS metagenome assembly MDTG01 (sample SAMN05326645, study PRJNA326480) | marine metagenome | isolation source: seawater | place: Pacific Ocean: South East | collected 2011
CTCATAAATTACCAGATTATTTTAATTTTTGTGACTTTTAGTTTATCTAATGATAAAATTCAATTTAAAATGGACATAGAATTTAAAAATAGCAAAAAACCCGTGAATTATAAGAAAGCACTCAATTTGCTTGAGAAAAGAGTAGATGTTGTAAAAAAAGGAGGGCGTGAATTAGTGTGGTTTTTAGAGCATCCAATAACTTATACAGCTGGTATTAGATCTAAAGAACAAGAAGTTTTAGACAATTCAATCAATATCATAAAGACAAATAGAGGAGGAAAAATTACACTACATAACCGAGGTCAGCTAGTAGTCTATTTTGTTATTAATTTAAATAAAAGAAAAAAAGATATAAGAAATTTAGTAAGACAAATTGAAAACATAATTATAAAATTTTTAGAAATATATAAAATTAGATCATACGCAGATAAAAAAAACATAGGCATTTGGGTAAAAAGAAAGAAAATCGCAGCAATCGGTATAAGAGTTTCTAGGTGGGTGGCATATCATGGATTTTCTATAAATATAAAAAACAATTTAAATGATTATAAAAAGATAATACCTTGTGGCTTAAATAATAAAAAAGTAACATCAATAAAAAATGAAAGAAAAATAATTTCCGAAGCTAGAAAAAATCTAAAAGAAGTTTTTTTTAGATATATTTCAAAATTTTAAAGCTTTGTTTTAATAAAATTTGCAAATTCATTATTATATTTTGCCTCAAAATTGTACTTTATATCTTTAATAATAAATTTTATTTTATAAGCATGTAGCATTATGTTTTTCACTTTTAACCGTCTTTTTAGCTCAGATAATGAATACTTGTCATCTCCAACTATTGGATTACCAATATTGAATAGTTGTTTTCTCAATTGATGTTTACGTCCTGTAACTGGTTTTAATTCTAAAAAAGAATAGTTATTTCCACTTTTAATTATTTTTAAATATGAAATTGCTTTCTGAACTACTCTTTTATTTTTTTCATAAGTAATCAAATTATCCTGTAATAAATTAATATCTTTTTTTACATTTCCATAAGTTATAGCTAAATAAGTTTTGTGTATTTTTCTAATTCTGAAAAGAGAAGTAAATAGTTGTGCATATTCACGGTTTTTAGCAACTATCATTACACCTGAAGTTTCTTTGTCTAGTCTGTGAACTATAAAAGGTTTTTTATTTTCGAAGTATTTTGTGTTCTTTAAAATATCAATAATATTTTTAAAAGATTTTGTACCAGATTGTACGGGTATACCACTAGGTTTGTTAATTATTACAAAATTATCATTATCTTCAATAATAAACTTTTCATATGTATGTCGCTCTTTATCAGAAGGTTTATATTTTCTTATTTTGGTTTGAATTTTATCTTTAAGATTTTCAATGCCATGAACTTCGATAATATCTTTATATTTAACTCTATGTGATGTTTTTATTCTCTTTTTATTAACTTTTACTTTTTTTTTTCTGATTATTTTCTCTATGAATGATTGCGGAATGTTATTTATATTATTTTTGAACCACCTATCAAATCTTGAGTTGTGATAGTCTTTATTGACTATAAACTTTTTAAACATTTAATATATAATTATATATTATTTGCTGACAGTTTTTGGAAGAGATTCTTTATCTTTCTTTGCTGACTCAGTTTTCTTTGGCTTGTCAATTTTTCTAGCATTTATATCTCTATCAACTAATTCTATAACAGCCATTGGTGAGTCATCTCCAGTTCGAAATCCAGCTCTTAAAACTCTTGAATATCCGCCATTTCTTTTGCTATATCTCTCTGAAAAAACATCAAAAACTTTTTTTACCGAGTTTTTATTTTGTAGTTTAGAAAAAAGTCTTTTTTTATTACTAAGTTCTTTTTTTTTTCCAAGTGTAATTACTTTATCAATTTGAGGCTTTAATTCTTTTGCTTTTGGCAAAGTGGTAATTATTTGCTCATATTTAATAAGAGAGTTAAGCATATTTTTAAATAATGCTTTTCTATGTTCTGATGTCTTGTTAAGTTTTCTATATCCAAGTCTATGTCGCATTAATAATTGCTTTCTTCTAATTTTCTTGACATTTCTGCAATATTTTCGGGTGGCCAATTAGGAATTTCCATACCTAAATAAAGTGACATTGTATTTAAAACTTCTTTAATTTCATTTAAAGACTTTCTTCCAAAGTTTGGTGTTCTTAGCATCTCTGGTTCAGTTTTTTGAACTAGGTCACCTATATAAATAATATTATCATTTTTTAAACAATTCATTGATCTTACTGAAAGTTCTAACTCTTCAACTCGTTTTAATAAATTTCTATTAAATTCTGGTTCAGAGGGTTTTGTTTCTTTTATAATTTCTTTAGGATCATCGAAATTAACAAACATTGCTAATTGATCTTGAAAGATTCTTGCAGAGTATGCAATTGCATCTTCAGCATTAACCGTTCCGTTTGTTTCAACTGTCATTAGTAATTTATCATAGTCTAGAGCGCTTCCTTCTCTTGCATTTTCAACTGAAAATGAAACTTTTTTAACTGGACTAAATAAAGAGTCAATGGCTATCAATCCTAATGGACTGTCTTCAGATTTATTTTGTTTTGCAGAGACATAACCTTTTCCATTATTAATTATTAACTCCATGTGAAAATTAGTTTTTTCATCTAAATTGCAAATTGTTTGCTCAGGATTTAAAATTTCTATTTCAGGAACCAAAGTCATATCTTTTGCTTTTACTTCTTTTGGTCCTTTAATGTCTAAAATAATTTTTTTCGGTCCTTTGGCTGTTGATTTAATAGCCAAACTTTTAACGTTTAGAACAATGTCTGTCACATCTTCTCTCACACCTTTAATAGAAGAAAATTCATGCAATACTCCATCAATTTGTATCCCAGTTACAGCAGCTCCTTGTATAGAAGACAATAAGATTCTTCTTAGAGAATTTCCGATAGTTTGTCCGAATCCTTTTTCTAATGGTTCAGCTATAACTTTAGCAATAGTTTTGTCCTCGTTGCTGGTAATATCCAACTTTTCAGGTTTAATTAATGCTTTCCAATTTTTATCTACTATAGTTGAGGTCTCCATTTTATACTCTCCTTTTTTTTGGTGGTCTTGCACCATTATGTGGCATAGGTGTTGTATCTTTTATTGATGTAATTTTAAATCCTTTGGATTGTAAAGATCTTAAAGCTGTCTCTCGTCCTGAGCCTGGTCCTTTAACTTGAACACTTAAAGATCTTAAGCCTTGTTCATATGCTTTTTCACCTGCATCATCTGCAGCAACTTGAGCAGCATATGGTGTTGACTTTCTTGAACCTTTAAATCCTTTTGAACCAGCAGATGACCATGATATCACATTACCATTTTCATCAGCTATAGAAATAATAGTGTTGTTAAATGTAGAGTATACATAAGCTATACCAGAAGTAATATTTTTTTTAACTTTTTTTTTATTCTTAAATTTAAGTTCTTTTAATTTAGGATCAGGTTTTTTTTCTTTTGGTTCTTCTATTTTTTTTTTACTGATATCTTTTTTATTTTTATTCATTTATTAAAATTATTTTTTTAATGGAGTTAATTTTTTCCCAGCTATTGCAATCGCCTTACCTTTTCTAGTTCTAGCATTACAGTGCGTTCTTTGACCTCTGACAGGTAATTTTTTTTTATGTCTTGTACCTCTGTATGTTGCTAAATCAACTAATCTTTTAATGTTGACAGAAGTTTCTCTTCGAAGATCGCCTTCAACTTTATGATTTTGATCTATATATTCCCTTATCTTTAAAACTTGATCTTCGGATAGTTGGTTTACTCTAGTTTTGTCCGAGATATTTAATTTTTTACATATAATTTTCGAAGAATGTAGTCCTATACCATGAATATAGGTCAATGCTATACTAACAATCTTATTTTGTGGAATATTAATTCCTGCTATTCGAGCCATAATTTAATGGGTTCAAGTTTTTTAAATTGGTATTTATATGGCGTTATCATTTAAAGTCAAGCCTCTATAACTGCAATAATATCGCTAATTTCTTTATAAATTTGATCTATAGAACTTTCACCGTTTATTTCTTTAAGCAATTTCTTTTTTTTATAAAAATCCAAAACTGGAGAAGTCTCTTTCATGTATATATTAAATCGTTTGATAGCAATATCCATATTATCATCTTCTCGTTTATTTAAAAATTCATCAGAACAACAGTCCTTATTTTTAGGGGGAGGATTAAAATATTTGTTATAAATTTTACCACATTTATTACATAAATATCTTCCAGTTATTCTCTTTTTTATAATCTCAATATCAGTTTTTAAATTAAGAGCTAAATCTATTTTTTGTTCATACTTAATAAGAAGTTTATCTAAATCATTTGCTTGCCATAAATTTCTTGGATAACCATCAAATATAATTTTATTTTTATAATCTTTGTTTGATAAAAAGGTTTCGACTAACTTGCTAATAATTTTATCAGGTACAAACTTACCTAAATTTATTTCTTTATCTATTTCAATTCCTAATTGAGTTTTTTTTTTAATTTCATCTCTAAGTATATTTCCTGTAGATAATTGAACTAAATTAAATTTTTTTACTATAAAATTAGATTGAGTACCTTTTCCAGCGCCTGGGGGGCCAAAAATAATAATATTCATTTCTATTTTTTATCTACCAAATTTTGTTTTTTTTATCAAAGATTCGTACTGAGCACTCATCAATCTAGTTTGAACTTGTGTAACTGTATCCATAGCTACTACAACAACTATTAAAATTGAAGTACCTCCTAAATAAAACGGGATCGGGTATTTTGAAATTAGAAATTCAGGCATTAGACACACGAACGTTAAATAAATTGAACCTATTGTAGTAAGTCTCATTAATATTGTTTCTATATATTCAGCTGTTCTTTCACCTGGTCTTATACCTGGAATATATCCACCATATTTTCTCAAATTCTCTGCAGTTTCTTTTGGATTAAAAACTATTGAAGTATAGAAAAAAGAAAAGAAAATAATTCCTGAAGCATATAGCAACATGTAAAGAGGCTGTCCTTGGGTAAACATTGATGAAATATTTAAAAATAAATCTGACTCAGAAAAACCAAAATTTGATAAAGTAATAGGTAAAAGTAGCAATGCAGATGCAAAAATTGCAGGAATTACCCCTGCTGTATTAATCTTTAATGGTAAGTGAGACGACTCTCCTCCATAAATTTTGTTTCCAACTTGTCTCTTCGGATAATTGATTAAAATTTTTCTCATAGCTCTCTCAAAAAAAACAATAAATAAAACTGTAAATATTACTAGAACAAATATCAAAACTATTAAGGTAGCTGACAAGGCTCCAGTTCTTCCTAATTCAAAAGTAGACGCCAGAGCTCTTGGTATTTCCGCTACAATTCCTGAAAATATTATTAGAGATATACCGTTACCTATTCCTCTCAAAGTAATTTGTTCTCCTAACCACATTAAAAAAGTTGTACCTGCTACTAAGGTAATTGTTGTCATTATTCTAAAATAAAGACCTGGGTCAATAACTAATGATCCAGCATTTTCTAAACCAACAGAGACTCCATAACCCTGTAAGCAACAAATTAAAACAGTTCCGTATCGTGTGATTTGAGTAATTTTTTTTCTTCCTACTTCTCCTTGTTCCTTTAAACTTTTGAAGTAGTCCGAAACTCCAGTTAGTAACTGAACAATAATTGAAGCAGAGATATAAGGCATAATTCCTAAAGCAAATATCGCCATTCTTTGTACGGCTCCTCCTGAAAACATATTGAACATCCCCAGTAATCCTTTTTGATTTGTTGACATAACTTCTTTTAAAGACTCTGGGTCTATACCAGCCAATGGGACATAAGTGCCTAGCCTATATACAATTAAAACTAATATAGTAAAAATTATTCTATTTCTTAAATCATTTGATTGGTTTAAAGCAGCGGGGCTAAAATTTTCGTTTGACATAACAATACTAATCTTTCAAAATATTTAGAGTTCCACCTGCTTTTTCAATTTTAGCTTTTGCTTGTTTAGAACTAAAATTTGCAGATATAATAATTTTGTTTTTAATCTCTCCTTTTCCTAGAATTTTAAGTTTTGAAAATTTTTTGTTTATAATTTTTTTATCTATCAAGTTTTTTAGATTTATTGGGTTTTTTTCATCTAGAACTTTCCTCTCATAAAAATCTTGAATAAGCGAAAGATTTATAACGGCAGTATTTTTCTTCTTTTGAGAATTAAATCCTCTTTTAGGCAATCTTCTATATAAAGGCATTTGACCACCTTCAAAGCTTTTTACAGCAACACCAGATCTGGATTTCTGTCCTTTGTGACCTCTTCCTGATGTTTTGCCTTTACCCGACCCTATACCTCTTCCAGGGCGAAGCTTTTTAAAGTTTGTTTTTTTTAAATTGTTAAGTCTCATTAATTAGATTCTCTCTTTTGAACTATTTCAGAAATTTTTTTTCCTCTTATATTGGCTAAAAGTTTTGGTGAACTTTGAGAAGTTAACCCATTAATACAAGCTTTTAAAACATTGTGGGGATTAGAAGAACCAAGCGATTTGGCTACAACATCTTGGATTCCTAATACTTCACATACAGCTCTGACTGGACCGCCTGCTATTATTCCAGTACCTGCAGGGGCTGTTCTCATAAAAACTTTTCCTGATCCATTTCTGCCTTTTATATCATGATACAATGTTCTACCTTCTTTTAAAGATATTCGAATTTGATTTTTCTTTGCGACATCAGTTGCTTTTTTAATTGCATCAGGCACTTGTTTTGATTTACCTTGTCCTATACCAATAGATCCTTTTTGATTACCGACTACTACAAGTGCGGCAAAGCCAAATCTTCTTCCGCCCTTAACAACTTTTGTAATTCTATTAATGGCAACTAACTTTTCTTTATATTCACTTTTTTCTTTAATTTGTGTTTCTTTCATATCAAATTTTTAATCCATTTTTTCTTAAAGCATCAGCAAAAATCTTAACTCGTCCATGGTATTTATTTGCGCCTCTATCTAAATATACTTTGTTTATTTTTTTATCTAGAGCTCTTTTAGCTAAAATTTCGCCTAAAAGATTTGAAGTATCTACTTTATTTTTTTTGTTTTTTTTTACTTCTTTTTCTGTTGAAGAAGCAGAAACTAAAGTCTTATTTAAACTATCATCTATGATTTGAGCAGAGATATTTCTTAATGACTTAAAGATTGAAACTCTATATTTGCCTAAATTTACACTTTTAAGTTTTTTTCTAACTCTAATTTTTCTTTTATTTTTACCAATATTTTTTTTCATAAATTATTTTTTCTTACCCTCTTTTCTTAAAACAAATTGATTTTTTTCTTTAACTCCTTTGCCTTTATAAGGCTCTACTGGTTTTAAAGCTTTAATATTTGAGGCAACTTTTGATACTAGCTCTTTATCAACGCCTGAAATTTTTATTATAGTTTGTTTTTCTACAGTCAATTTAATATCTTTCGGTATTGGAAAATTAATATCATGGCTAAATCCTAATTGAAGGTTTAATTTGTCCCCTTTAAGATTCGCTCTAAAGCCAACACCAGTAATTTCTAATATTTTTTCATGTCCCACTGATACTCCCTTGATAGCATTATTTACTAAACTTCTGTATGTTCCCCATAAAATCTGAGTTTTTTTATCGATCACTTTGTTGAGAGGAAGTATTTGAAACTCATTTTTTTCATTCACTTTAGAGGAAAATATTTTGTCATTTATAGTCAATTTTTTTGATCCTTTTGGTCCAGATACAGTAACAGTATTATTCTCCACCTTTATCGAAGACTCTTTTGGTAAAATTATATTTTTTTTTCCAATTTTAGACATTAAAATACTCTACAAATAATTTCTCCACCGATATTATTTTTTCTAGCTTCGTTATCTGACATTACACCTTTCGGAGTAGATATAATTGCTAAACCTAAACCATTTTGAATTTTAGGAATGCTAGTTGCTCGTGAATAAATTCTTCTTCCTGGTTTTGAAATTCTTTTAATTTCTTTGATAACTGGATTTCCTTCATAATATTTTAAATCAACTTTTAAATTTTTTTTATTATTATCTTTTTTCTCAATAAAAAAGTTATTTATATATCCCTCATTTTTTAAAACTTCTAAAATTTGCAGTCTAAAATTAGAAGCAGGCACATTTATACTTGTAAGCGAGCGCATCTGTCCGTTTCTTATTCTTGAAAACAAATCTCCTATTGGGTCAGTTAAAGTCATTTTTTCTCCTACCAGCTAGATTTAGTCATACCAGGAATTTTTCCAGACGAAGCCATTTGTCTTAGAGCTATTCTTGATATTTTTAGTTTTCTATATACACCGTGAGGTCTTCCTGTTATCTCACATCTGTTTCTTATTCTAATTCTTGAAGAATTTTTTGGTAATTTATTTAATTTTAGTTGAGCATTAAACCTTTCTGCTAAAGGAATTTTTCTATTTTTAATTATTTTTTTTAATTCAATTCTCTTTTTAGCATATCTCTTATTTAATCTAATTCTTTTTAAGTTTCTTTGTACCGCACTAGTTTTAGCCATGTATCCTCAGTTGTTTTTTGTTTTTGTTATTGGAAAATTAAACTCTTTTAATAATTCAAGAGTTGCCTCTTTAGAATCTGATTTAGTTACCAAAGTAATATCCATACCTCTTATTTTGTCTGTTTTATCAAAGTTAACTTCTGGAAAAATAATGTGTTCTTTAATACCAAAACTAAAGTTAGCTGAATTATCTACTCCCTTAGGACTTAATCCTCTAAAATCTTTAATTCTAGGTAAAGCAATATTAATCAATCGATCTAAAAATTCATACATCTTTTCAGATCTCAAAGTTACTTTAACTCCTGCGCTTGTTCCTTTTCTTGTCTTAAAATTAGAAATAGATTTTTTAAATCTAGTAACTACAGCCTTTTGACCAGTTATCATAGTCATATCTTCTACGCATGATTTGACTTTTTTTGAATCTGATGAATCAGAACCTAACCCCATATTTAATACTACTTTAATTAGTTTTGGAACTTGATGACGATTTTTATATTTTAACTTACCCATTAAAGTGCTTGTAATTTTTTTATCGTAAATATCCTTTAGTCTAGTATTCATTTTTTACTTATTTCCTTTTTTTCTTTTTTTTTAGTTTCTAAGCTTTTAACATTTGATTGATGAATAAAGCTTTCTTTAGAAATTATTCCCCCTTTATTTTCCTTTGTAGGTTTTTGGTGTTTTTTAACAAGGTTTATAGATTTAATTTTTACTAAGTTAGATTTTCTATTAATCTCTAAAATTTCCCCAGTTTTTCCCTTATCTTTACCTGCAATTATTTTAACCTGATTTCCTTTTTTTAAAATAAGCATTTATATTACCTCCGGTGCTAATGAAATTATTTTTGTATGGCCCTTTACCCTTAATTCTCTTGTAACAGGTCCAAATATTCTTGTTCCTATAGGTTCACCTTTTTCATCTGTAAGTACTACTGCATTGCTATCAAATTGAACTTTTGAGCCATCGTCCCTGAATATTTCTTTTTTTGTTCTTACAACGATAGCTCTATGAACTGATCCCTTTTTCACTTTACCCTTTGGAATAGCATCTTTTACGCTAATAACTATTAGATCTCCGACACCTGCATATCTTCTTTTTGAACCTCCTAAGACTTTAATGCATTCGACTCTTCTAGCCCCAGTATTATCAGCTACCATTAATTCAGTTTGTACTTGTATCATCTGTCAATTACTTCCCATGTTTTTTTTTTCGAAATTGGATTGCATTCAATAATTTCAACTATATCACCTTCTTTAAATTTATTTTTTTCATCGTGCGCATGATATTTTTTTGATCTAGAAATTACTTTTGAATAAAAAGGGTGGACGAATTTTCTTTTTACTTCAACTACTATAGTCTTGTTATTTTTTGCACTTGTTACTTTTCCCTTTAAAACTTTTTTAGTCATTTAACACCTTTGCTCTTTAAGTTTGAAAATAATCTTGCAATATTTCTCTTTATAAGGCTGTATTGAGCTGGATTTTCAACTTGACCATTGATTTTTTTAAATCTTAAATTAAATAAATCTTTTTTTAATGTCTGAATTTTCTTTTCAGCTTGATCTTTTGTCAGTTTTTTATCTTCTTTTTTTTTATTTTTCATTTCTTTGCCTTTTAATAAATTTAGTCTTAATTGGGAGTTTGGCTGAAGCTTTGTATAAAGCTATTCTTGCTACTTCTTCGCTAACTCCATCAACCTCAAAAATAATTCGTCCTGGTTTTACTCTACAGGCATAATATTCTGGAGAACCCTTTCCTTTACCCATTCTTACTTCAGTAGGTTTTTTTGATACCGGTATATTAGGAAAAACTCGAGTCCAAACTTTTCCTGTTCTTTTCATGTAACGGGTTAGCGCTACTCTGGCAGCCTCAATTTGTTTACCAATTATTCTTTCAGGTTGCATTGCTTTTAATCCAAACTCACCATAATTTAATATTGCTGCACGTGTTGAATTTCCGTGAATTCTTCCCTTAAATGCTTTTCTATATTTAGTTCTTGTTGGCTGTAACATTTTTTTTAACTCTTTCTATTTTTTCTTTTTCAACATCTTTTTCAAATAACTCACCTTTGTAAATCCATACTTTAACGCCGATAATTCCATATGTTGTTAAAGCCTCTGCTTCTCCATAATCCACATTAGCTCTTAATGTGTGTAAAGGTATACTTCCCTCTCTTAACCATTCAGTTCTAGCAATTTCATTACCAGCTAGTCTTCCGCTAACCATTACCTTAATCCCTTTAGCATTTAATCTCATAGCAGATTGCATAGCTCTTTTCATTGCCCTTCTATAAGCTATTCTCTTAACTAATTGTTGGGCAATATTTTCGGCAACTAAATTTGAGTTTAATTCAGGTTTTTTAATTTCCTTTATATTTACTATCACCTCATTATCTGTAATTTTTGATATGTTTTTTTTAATTTTTTCAATATCAGCACCTTTTTTTCCTATAACGAATCCAGGTCTAGAAGTATGAATTGATACAGTGCATTTTTTTGATGATCGCTCTATAATAATCTCTGATACTCCAGAATTTATTATGTTTTTTTTTATATATTTTCTAATCTTAAAATCTTCTATAAGATATTTGCCAAATTCTTTCTTTTTAGCAAACCATATAGAATCCCAGCCTCTGTTTATTCCAAGTCTTAAACCAATTGGATTAACTTTTTGTCCCATCTTTTTCCTTTTTTTTTTCTCCTAGTATTATTGTTATTCTGCTAAAAGGCTTTTTAATACCGCTTGCTCTCCCTTTTGCTCTAGCTCTAAATCTTTTCATCACTAGTGATTTTCCTACATATGCCTCTTTTACAAATAAATTATCAATGTCATGCTGATAGTTATTTTCTGCATTTGCTATTGCAGATTTTATGGTCTTTTCAATATCAATCGCTATTTTTTTTCTCGTAAATTCTAAATCTCTTAAAGCAATATCAGCTTTTTTTCCTCTTATATAATCTAAAACAATTGCAATTTTTCTAGGGCTAGATCTTACATTTTTATTAACTGCTTTTATTGAAATATTATTTTTTTGCATTTGTATTTCCTGTTTCAGGTTTAGGAGTAGGAGTAGCGCCTACAGAACCTGGTGCTGTTGCTGCTGGTTTAGAAGCTTCTGTTGCAGCTTTTTTATCTGCAGGTGTATGACCTTTAAATGTTCTAGTCGGAGCAAACTCACCTAATTTATGTCCTACCATTTCCTCAGATATTGTTATTGGAATAAATGATTTTCCATTATGAATTAAAAAACTTAATCCTACGAAATCAGGAATAATGGTTGAATCTCTTGACCAAGTCTTTATAGGTTTTTGATTTGTTTTATCTTTAATTTTGTCTATCTTTTTTAATAAACTTGGGTGCACAAAAGGTCCTTTCCATATTGATCTTGTCATTATTGTTTCCTCTTTCTTCTTCTTGTGATTATTAATTTATCACTTCTCTGAGGTCGCCTAGTTTTTAATCCTTTAGCAGATTGTCCCCAAGGAGAAACAGGACTACGTCCGCCAGAAGTCTTACCTTCACCGCCACCATGAGGGTGGTCTACAGGATTCATGGCTACTCCCCTAACTGAAGGTCTTTTTCCTCTCCATCTATTTCTACCAGCTTTACCAACTTTAATATTTTTCTGATCTGGGTTCGAAACTACCCCAATTGTAGCAGTACAATTGTTTTTAACTTTTCTAGTTTCTCCTGAAGAAAGTTTGATAATAGCATAATCACCATCATAGCCAGACAAAACAACTGAAGAACCAGCTGATCTTGCTAATTTTCCTCCATTTCCAGGAAGTAATTCTACGTTATGAACAGATGTTCCAGGAGGTATATTTTTTAATTCAAGATTATTTCCAATTTTAATTTTTGCATTTTTACCTGAGTCAATTTTGTCTCCCACATTGAGATTTTGAGGACAAATAATGTAACTTCTTACATTATCTTCATATTTAATTAACGCTATATATGCAGTCCTGTTAGGATCATATTCAATTCTCTCTACAACCGCTGACATATCTCTTTTTTTTCTCTTGAAATCAATAATTCTAAATCTATTTTTATGTCCTGCGCCTTTAGATCTAGAGGTAATTCTACCATAATTATTTCTGCCACCTGTAGATTTTTTTCCAATAGTTAAAGATTTATAAGGTGATCCTTTCCATAAGTTTCTTTTATCAACAATTACTGTTCCTCTATTTGATTTTGTATATGGTTTAAAAGTCTTCAGAGTCATTCTATATTCCAGTTGTTAGATCAATGCTTTGACCTTTTTTTAATGTTACGATTGCTTTTTTGTAACCAGATTTTGTTGAAAGTTTTCCTTGTTTAAGTTTTTGTTTAGATCTTTTATTAATAATATTAACTTTGATAACACTAACTTTAAATATTTTTTCAATATTTTTTTTAATAGTTTTTTTAGTTGCATTTTTATTTACTTTAAAGACTGTTTTATTTTGTTCAGATAAAATAGTAGCTTTTTCAGTTATTACTGGAGATTTAATTGAGTCTATGAAATTAATTTTTTTCATTTAATATTTTACTTTCTATTTTTTTTATTGAACTTAAAGTTAAAATTACATTTTTATACTTAAGTAAATCATAAACGTTGGTACCTTCATGATTGATAATCTTAACATTTTTTATATTTCTTGCTGATCTATTTATATTTTTTTCTGAATCTTTATCTGAAACGATTAGAGCGTTTGAAATGTTATTGCTTTCTAAAAAATTATTAAATTCTTTCGTTTTCTTAATTAATTTTTTTACGTCTGCCAAAATATGTAAATTTTTATCTATATTTTTTTTAGATAAAGTTTGAGCGAGTGCCAAACGTCTGACTTTTTTATTTATTTTTTTTACTTTATACACTGCACCTTTTGGACCATGCGCAACACCTCCGCCTACAAATAAGGGTGCTTTTCTACTTGAGTGTCGAGCACCTCCTGTACCTTTTTGAGCATAGATTTTCCTTGTAGAACCCTTTATTTCATTTCTTTGTTTTGTTTTCGCTGTTCTTGGATTCATGTGGTTAAGTTGCCAGTCTATCACATACTTAATTAATTTATGATTTATCTTTAAATTTAAAACTTTATCTGAAATTTCCACTGTTTCAGATTTAGTTCCTTCTATATTAAGTAATTTTAATTTCATTATTGTTTTTTCTTTCCTTTGGCTGCCTCAATTTTTTTAGCCTTGAAATCAATTTTTTCTGTTAAAGTTTTTCTTTTAACCTTTTTGACCGACTCTTTTAAAAATACAGTTGAATTTTTTGATCCTGGTATTGATCCTTTGAGATAAATAAGATTGTTTTCAATATCAGATTTAACAATTTCTAAATTTAACAAAGTTCTAAATTTATCTCCCATGTGTCCTGCCATTTTCTTTCCTTTAAATACTTTTCCAGGATCTTGGTTTTGACCAGTTGAACCGTGTGCTCTGTGTGAAACTGAAACACCATGAGAAGCTCTTAGTCCTGAAAAGTTCCATCTTTTCATTCCTCCTGCAAATCCTTTACCTATTGTCTTAGACCTTACGTCTACAAATTTCTTATCTTTAAGAATTTCAAGTCCAAACTCATTTCCCTCTTTAAATTTTTCTACTTCGTTTATTCTATATTCTTTCAATATCTTTTTTGCTTCGGTATTTTTTTTGGTAAAGTAACCCTTCATTTGTTTAGTAAGTTTGGAATTCTTTAATTTAAAGAAACCTACTTTGATTGCATTATAACCTCGTGTCTCTTTTTTTATTATGTCCAAAACTCTGCCCTTTTCTATTTTTATTACAGTTACAGGAACAGATTGCCCTCCTTTAATAAACTCTCTGGTCATTCCTAATTTTGTTCCTATCAATCCTAATGTCATAATTTAAATCTTTATTTCGATATCAACACCAGATGCTAAGTCTAATTTCATCAAAGCTTCAACTGTTTGAGGTGTCGGTTCAATTATATCTATTAATCTTTTATGTGTTCTAGACTCAAATTGTTCTCTGCTTTTCTTGTCGATATGAGGAGACCTTAGAACCGTATACTTTTCTATTCTCGTAGGCAAAGGTATAGGACCTTTTACTTGGGCTCCAGTTCTTTTCGCCGTGTTAACAATTTCCTCGGTAGATAGATCGAGAATTTTATTATCGTAGGCTTTTAAATGTATTCTAATATTTTGTTTATCCATAAATTAAGCTAATTTTTTAGTTACCTCGTCTTGAACATTTTGGGGAACTTTTTCATAATGACTAAATTGCATAGTGTATTGGGCTCTTCCTTGAGTAGATGATCGTAAATTATTAATATATCCAAACATATTTGCTAAAGGGACAGTAGCAGAGATGGCGGTAGCATTACCCCTTGGCTCCGTGGCACCAACTTGACCTCTTCTACTATTTAAATCACCTATCACATCGCCCATAAAATCTTCGGGTGTCACTACTTCAACTTTCATTACAGGTTCTAATAATTTTAATGTAGCTTTTTGACAAGCTTCTCTAAAACACATTCTAGATGCTATTTCAAAAGCCAATACACTTGAATCGACATCATGATGTAATCCATCAAGAATTGTAACTTTGTAATCTATCAGAGGAAATCCTGCCAATATTCCACTATCTGCTACACTTTCCACGCCTTTTTCAACTCCAGGAATAAATTCTTTTGGTATAGCTCCACCTTTAATTTTATTTTCTACTTCTCTTCCTTTGCCTGGTTCTAATGGTTCCACATTAAGAGTTACTTTGGCGAACTGTCCTGCACCTCCGCTTTGTTTTTTGTGTATATAGGTTACTTCAGTAGATCCAAGTATTGTTTCTCTATATGCTACCTGTGGAGCACCTATATTTGCTTCAACTTTAAATTCTCTTTTCATTCTATCAACAATAATATCTAAATGAAGCTCACCCATACCCTTTATAA